>ERZ1292623.3563-Hain-H51-01um-R1-3563-length-13231-cov-5_pt1 | contig 13231 bp, 9 predicted proteins | sample MGYA00564398_ERZ1292623 | MGnify/ENA primary metagenome ERZ1292623 (study PRJEB36523, sample SAMEA6512633) | groundwater metagenome | collected 2019-01-07 | study: AquaDiva: Metagenomics assemblies of 32 groundwater samples
CAAGGATATGTCTTGCCCATTAAATTCAGCTAGTAAATATGAAAGCAAAAATTTTATTGTGAAAGATAAAGATAGTAATATAGTCAAATCACAAATAGATCAATCTGGACAGCACATAGATATAGAAAAAACTTCTAGTCTTGAAAAAGAATTTTATACAATTTATTGTTCTTCAGAAATCAATAATCAAAATAATGTCGGCGGATGTAATAACCCAAATATACCTAATGAAGGACAATTTGTTTTAGGCATAATATCAGAAAAAAGTATATTTTCCTATCCTAAATTAGAAAAATTAAAAAACGATTATGAAATTAATTATGAGGTAATTAAAAATGATTTTATATCAGTAGGAGATGACTTTGGGTTTATTCTTTGGGATTTAGATAATAATATTGAATTATTAAAAGCTGGAAAATCTCCAGAAAGAGTGAAAGTTGATGCACGTACAATTCCTATAGATATTAGTGATGAATCTGGAAATATAATAAAAAGAACTTTAACAATAACTACATGGTAAAAATACTTAGTAAAAAACTAATAGTTTTGTAAACCTTTTTGTAAAAGGTTTAATATAAAGCATAAAAATAAAAACCCATTTAACTTTTTAAAGCTATGAGGGGAAAAAGAGGTTTTCTGCGTATTTTAGAAGCTTTTGTTGCAATTGCTATAATTGCAGGAGCTATGAGCTTTATATATGTTAATCAAATACAAAAACCAAATAAAGAAGCTGCTATCAATGAACTAATGAGACTTATTTTAGAAGATATTACAAATGATAATAACTTAAGAAAAGCTGTTTTAAATGCAAATGCTGATCAAACAGATCCAAATAGAATACAAATTGAAAATGAAATAAGAATCTTTATCCCTTCCAATGAAAATAAAGAATTTCATTTTAGTATATGCAGCCTTAATGAAATATGCAGCTGCAATTCTCTAATTGGTGGGGGAGAAACATGTCCTAACAAAAAAACAATCTACTCAGATGAAATAAGTGTAAGTGTAACATTAGATCAAATAAATCCGATTAATCCCAAATTAGTAAAATTATTTATATGGGAAAAATAAATCCCAAAATAAATGGAATATAAATTTTTAAAACACACAGCAGATATAGCCTTCCAAGCTTATGGAAAAACATTAAATTCTTCATTTGAAAATTCTGCTATTGCAATGTTTAAAGCAATGTATCCTAAAAATATTGACGCTAAAATTAAAAAAACTATAAAAATTAAAGGCAGAGATTTGGAAAGTTTATTATATAACTTTTTACAAGAGCTTCTTTTTTTATTAGATAGCAAAGGATTTTTTCTTTCAAAAGTTAAAGTTGAGGTTAATGAAAAAAATTTAATTTTGAAGGCAATTGTTTGGGGTGATACAGCTTCAAAATATCCAATAAGTCTCCAGGTAAAAGCTGTGACATATAATAATATGATAATTAAAAAAATTAAAGATAAATGGACATGTCAAGTTGTATTAGATGTCTGACACAATACGGATAATTTTATAAATAAGATTTACGAATAATAACTATAAAATGAGAGCAAAAAAAGGGGTGGTTTTTCTAGGAATATTTGCTATATTTATAAGTTTAATAGTTTTTGCTCAACCTGTTCCATCTCCTAACACTCAACCTAATCAACCAACTCCATCTACTAATACTCAAACTACTCAAACCACCCAAGCTAGAGATTATGATTGTTTAAACTCGCAAGTTATTGTAAAACTCTCTTCGCTAACAAATGTTCATGGAGCTATTTTTGGAAACCAGGATTATAATAAAAAAATTTGCTATGATGAAATTTTTGGAAAAGAATATACCTTTCCTATTCAAACAAACCCGCATGATTGCACTAACACAAATAAAGTATTAAGTTTAAGTGCAGACAATAATGCTCATGCACAAACTGACTCTTCACAAAATATCCTATATGTTAATCCATATAATAGAATTTGTTATGGAGATTTAGAATGCACTACAAGAACAAAATTTGTTGGTTGTGAAGCTGATGAAAAATTAATTGTTTCTCTCTCTAGCACTAGCAATGCTCATTTAGCTTATGATAATAGTTATAATTTTTTAATATGTTGCTCTTCTGCTTTTGCAGAAGGTGTTATTGGAAATTGTGATAGAGATAACACTTGTGAAGTTGGAGAAACTTGTAATTGTATAGATTGTGGCGGTGGAACTCCAACTCCTCCAGATACATGCACAAATGGTTTAATTTGTGATACAGATTCTAATATTTGCGAAGAACTAAATACTCCTGAATGCCCTTTAGGACAAACATTATGTTCTGATAATATCTGTAGAACTCAATGTGATCCTCCATTAACTGATATTTGCAATTATAATAATGGACTTTGCGGGGTTGATAATAATAACAAAATAGAAAGTTGTGATTGTTCTGACTGTTATGGATTCGCTGATTCCTGTGGTGTTAACAATGGAAATCAGCTAGCATGTGATTTTAGAACAAATACATGCCAGTCATGTCCTGAAGGAAATGTAAGAGATGGAAAATGTGAAAGAGATCCAACTCCAGAAATATTAATTAAAGATCCTGAAAGAAAAGACAATGTTGAAGATTTCTTAAAATTCAAGCAAGGTTCAGAAATAAGTTTTAATCAAGATATACTAAATAAAAATAAACTTTTAAGAGATGTTAATATAAGCTGGAATTTTGGAGATGAAATAAAGGCATTTGGAGGATGTTTAACTGGAACAAACTGTAATACTACTAAAACTTATGCAAATAATGGATACAAAGCTGCAAGTGCTACAGCTTTAGAGCGAGCTAAATCAGGATCAGGAAATTTAAGAAGTGACATTGACTATACTGAATTTCTTGTCTATAAAGAAGGATTAAATCTGTTCTCAATAATAACAAAGCCTGAAATAGGTTCAAGAATTGAAAGTGGAAAGCCAATACAATTCGATGCATCTAAAAGTTTTGTAGCAGAATGTTCTGGAACTGAAAGTATTTGTGAAAATAGCACTAATGCAGGATCTGTAAGCTCTACAACTGCTTGTTATTCTGTAGGAAACTTATGGTGTTATGATTATCCAAGACCTGATCAAGGAAGTGTTTATACAAACTTTGGAGAGTATGAATTTATATTTAAATGGACTTTAAATTCAGAAAGCTCTCAATTAGAATCAATAGAAGGAAACTGGAAAGAGGATTTCAACGAAGTAGTCAAATTTACAAAAAAATTAGAAGGAAATCCTGGAACAAATTATACAGTAAGTTTAATTACTAAATATAGATATAATCCATAAAACTTGAAAAATTTAAAAAGATGGTGAGAAAAAAAATACAGTTTTTATTAATTTTACTAGTTATACTAGTTACTACTCCTTTAATATTAGGAATTTTAGATTCAGAAAATATAATACCAGATAATAGCGCTACAGAAAGAAGAATTCAAATAATAGGAGCTGCTGGAGAAATCCAATGCAATATTCAAGGACTATGGATTCAAGATGGAAATGTTCTAGATCCTCAACCAGCATGTGATTATATTAGTGGTAGAATTTGTTGTCCTAGTGGATATTCATGTGTTAATGGAGAATGTACTCAAGAAGTATTGCCAATAGACTGTGATGAATTTGTCACAAAATCTAGTTGTGAATCTGGAAATCCAAGCCATAATTTTATTTACGAAGTACTAACAGAACAGCTTGCAGAAGAGGAAATTGACATAGAATTTGATGAAATTAAAAACTCTGATTTTTGTAATGAACTAGACAATGAAGGAAATGAAAACTTTTTTTCTTATGAAATAGGAAATAATGAATGTAAAGTTTTAAAAGCTCCATGTAAATGCAAATGGATTCAAGATAATCCTTCAGATACTTCCACTAATGCTGCTGGAGAATGTACTATATCTTACTCAGAACTTGATATATCATGCTCAGACATAGATCCAAATAGCAATGAAGCTCCAGACGACGATAATCCAATATTTAACGAAGAATGTATAACTAATTTTAATCCTGTAGAAAATAGATGTGATAGTGAAGGAATTTATTATTACAGCTGGACTGCTCAAATTTACCAAGTTCCAGAAGGCTCAAATGTACAACCAATTCCAACTCAAGAAACATCACCATCATGCCAAAGTGGAAATTATAATTATGGATGTGGCTCTAAAGCTTCTTTGCCATTTTTTACACTAGTAAATTTCATCATAACTTTAAGCTTTATAATTTTAATTTATTTTATTATGTTGAAAAGAAATAGCAAATAATATAAACACGTTTCTTAATTTTATATTATGAAAGTTAATAAAATCAGCAAATATGTTTATGAACTTCCAAAAGAAGGAAAAATGAATGTTCCTGTTATAATTTATGCTTCTGAGCCTTTATTAAAGGAAATGGAAAAAGATCTTTGCCTGCAGCAAATGATAAATGTTTCCCAACTTCAAGGTATAGAAAAAAACGCTATTGTTCTTCCAGATGCGCATCAAGGATATGGTTTCTCTATAGGTGGAGTTGCTGCTTTTAATTTAAATAATGGAATAATAAGTCCTGGAGGAGTTGGATTTGATATTAATTGTTCTGTAAGATTATTAAAAACAAATTTGAAAGCTGATGATTTTAAAGGCAAAGAAAAGGAAATTGTAAAAGCTTTATTCAATAAAATTCCTACGGGAATTGGAAAAGGCTCTAGAATTAAAATTTCAGAAAAAGATCTTGAGGAAATTATGGTTAAAGGTGCTGAATGGGCTATTGAAAAAGGTTATGGATATAAAGAAGATTATATATTTTCAGAGGAAAATGGACGCATGAAAGAAGCTGATCCGTCATGCGTAAGTAAAAAGGCAATTTCTAGAGGTATTAATCAATTAGGAAGTATAGGGAGTGGTAATCATTTCTTAGAAATACAAATAGTTGACAAAATTATTGATAAAAAAACAGCTGAAGTTTTTGGTCTTGAAGAAAATCAAATAGTTATAATGATCCATTGCGGCAGCAGAGGATTTGGACATCAAATTGCCTCTGATTATATAGAAATAATAGATAAAGAATACGGCCATGAAAATCTTCCTGACAGACAGTTAATAGGATCTCCTATAAAATCAGAGATTGGGAAAAAATATTATAAGGCAATGTGCGCTGCTGCAAATTTCGCTTTTTGCAATAAGCAAATTCTTACTCATTTAGTAAGAGAAGTAATGAAAACATTTTTTAAAAATATTGAAATAAACGTTGTTTATGATATATGCCATAACATTGCTAAATTCGAAGAGCATGAAATTAATGGAAAGAAAGAAATTCTCTGCGTACATAGAAAAGGCGCTACTAGAAGTTATGGTCCTGGAAAAAAAGAACTTCCTGAGAAATATCAAAAGGTCGGCCAGCCAATTTTAATTCCTGGAAGCATGGGAACAGCTTCCTATGTTTTAGTTGGAACAAAAGAAGCAGAAAAGCTTTCATTTTCTTCAACAGCTCACGGAGCTGGAAGATTAATGTCAAGGCATCAAGCAATGAAATCCCTTAATAAAGAAAAAGTAGAAAAAGAACTAGAAAAAAATAAAGTATTTTTTATGACTAGAAGCGTAAAAGGGCTTTTAGAAGAAGCTCCTGATGTTTACAAAGATATTGATGAAGTTGTAAAAGTTAGCGATGAATTAGGGATAGGAAAAATTGTTGCAAGATTAAAACCTATGATTGTAATAAAAGGATGATTAGTTAGATATCTTATTGATAATTTTAGGAAATAAATCTATATTTTTTATAATCTTTTACATAAAATAACGAAAATATTTTATATAATTTAGTCCCTTTATTAATTTTATTCAGTAAAATTCTATAAAATTAAATAAATAGAAAATGATGATAACTATACAGTATCGGTTAGATGCATAAATACCTCTATTATATAATAAATTATAATAATAACTAAAATAATTCAATGATAAATAATTATATTGTCTTAACATCTTGTAAAATAATTAGTTTTATAAATTCTCTTTATTTAGTATATTAATGAAAAGACAATACCTATTAAGAATATACGTATCGCTACAAATTAACAAAATTTAGAAAATTAAAATAAAGAACATAACATCCAACATATTTATAAATTTAGTTTTCCTGTGGTTACAATGGGGTGTAAGAGTTTCATTTTTCTGCTTATAGTTATTTTTATATTTAATATCTATCTTGCATCATTTGTTTCTGGCCAATCGAGCGGGCTTGTAGCATATTATCCTTTTAATGGAAATGTAAATGATGAGTCTGGAAATAACAATAATGGTATTATTATAGGTTCAGGTCCAGGACAAGTTATCCCAACAAATGATAGATATGGGAATAATTTTAATGCATATGATTTCAGTGGAACAGTAAATAATTATATAAGTATCGCTGATTCTCCTTCGATAAGCCTAAAGAATGCCTTCACAATTTCAGGATGGTTTTATTTTCGTAGTGATGGTTCAATAAATGATATAGGGAATGTGAGATTAATTGCAAAAGAACAGTCATCTACTAATTGGGAATACAGACTTGTAACACTTGACGGAGGAACTTTTGGATTCAATGATGCTTTATTAATGCAGCTTAGTGCCAATGGTTTAGATAATTCTTTATCTGTACAAATTAATAATGCATTAAGTGGACTTGGAGATGGTGGAGAGGCATTATATAAAAATAAATGGGTGCATATTGCATCAACCTATGACGGAACAACTTTAAAACTTTATATAAATAATGTGCTAATTGGATCTTCAATAGGAAGTATTACAATTGCTGATTCAAATACTAATCCTCCTAATCTTGGAATTGGAGCTGATGGAGGAGGAAATTATCCTTTTAAAGGAAAAATAGATAATGTTAGAATATACAATAAAGCTTTAAGCAATAGTAATCTTTCAAAATTATATTCTGGAGTAATTAACTATGAAGGGCTTCCAGATACATTTTCTCCTACACTTGCTTATCTCCATCAGTTCGGAAGTTCAATAGTTTCATTATGGGATAATAAAATACTATATTTATCGAAAGATGGAACTTATTTCAAGCTTGTTGATGAAACTGCTTTAAATAATATGGGATTTCCTAATGGATATATTCCCAAAGTAGCTATATATTACCAGAATATATCCAATTCATTAAATGAAAAGAGAATCATTTTATATAATAAAAATAATCAGGGATTTTATTTTAGTATTGATGGACAGAACTTCTTTCCAAATCCTGCATTACCAAGTTCAAGTAGTGGTAATTACCATATAATATCTCCTTTTTCAACAGGGTATTATCATGGTTTTATAGGAGGAATAGTTGCTTTAACTAATAAAACAAATGCTTATGAGTTAATTTATGATATTGTGAATGGGCAGGCTCCTGTTCCTAATCCACCAAGTACCTCATTCATAAATGAGAATTCTATAATTAATAATGATGAAGCAACTAGTATGGGTCTTCCAGGGGGCTATCCTCCAAAAGTTGGATATTACTATAGATTTTCAAATTGTCCATATCTTGGGCCAATTGGAGATACAAATGGAGATGGAAGTGTAAGAGCTGATGATGTCGCAAAAGTACAAAGTTTAATTGGAACAGTTCAAACATCTTTAAATTATGATGCGTGTGCTGATATTGACGGAAATGGAAATATTGATAATAATGATTACAGTATGATAAATCAGCCGCCTAATATAGATGGAAGAATAAGTCCTATTGTTACATCTCTAAATGCAGGAGTACATAGATGGTACATGATAAATGGAAGTTTTAGCGTTTATAGTTGGACTGGTACTGGAAATTTTATAGAAATAAAGAATAAAATTACAGGTCTTCCAATAGTTGATATTGGTGCTCCTGATGCGGGTTATTATGATAAATTTTTGAATAGAATTGTTTTATGGTATGGGTGCGATGCTTATGCCTCAGAAAATGGAATAAATTTTAATTTGATAAAAGATGGAATTATTGATTGCAGTTGGGGTGGTGATGGGGATAGAGATACTGTCAATGATATTAGTGATATCTGCCCTGCTGTTGTAAATGATAATCCAACAGATTCTAATAGTAACAATATTTATGATATTTGTGATAGTTCATTCTTTAATAATCTGCCTGGAGATTTTATACCTATTGTTGGATATACTCACACACTCGGAGGAAGAGGAATTCAAACAACAATTCTTGTCAATAGCGATGGGGATAGTTATGTTGCTTCAACTAAAAACCCTAAGTTTAGATTAGTAACTGATGAAGAAAAAACAAGCCAGAATGCCCTTGGATTTAAAACAATTGCAGCTTATCAACATAATTTTAAGGGACCAAATGATGGATTAGTTTCCATTTGGGATGCAAGCGGAAATGCTAAAATCTGGGCAAGGGGAGATGGAGGATTTAGAGAGATAACAAATCAAGAAAAAATTGATTTAGGATTAAATGGATTCATCCCAGTTTTTGGAAGAACTAATAATATTATGGGTCCAAATAACCAAGGTATAGAATTGACAGATAATAATGGAAACACTAAATTAATTATTCAAGGAGTCAATAATAATTTCCGGGATTTAACAACTATTGAAAAAAACTCTCAAGGTCTTAAAGGATTAAAACCTATTGAAGGTTATTATATGGATAATATAAATAAATTATTCTTTTGGAATTTAGACGGGAAAATGTATATGTGGGATTCTGCACAAACTAAATTTATTCAACAAAATCCTACTAACTTGCCAAGTGTCGCACCAAATGCTGCGTATTACGACAAATTTTTACAAAGATCTTTTGTGTGGTTTGGATGCAGTATATATTCTTCTTCAGACGGTATTAATTTCATAAGAATAAGAAAGGGTCCAGAGAGTTGCAGTATTATCACCGGCCTTTTAGAGCCAATTTGTGCAAGATTTGATAAAGATATAGATTGCAATGATAAAAGATTATGGGATGATGAATTAAAATCAATTATACAAGAAATTCATAAGCCCTTTGCAGATGCAAATAAACTTGACTATGATTTCTGCACAAACCCTGATAGTGGAGTTGAATGTGGATGTTATTGGACAACAACTGGAAAATGCATTGAAAAAATTGATCCAACACCTATACCTACTACAACAAATATTGAAGATATTTGTTTTACTCCAATCATTACTCTAGAAGGAAGCTGTGGTGCTGGCGGGGAATACAAATTAAAATGGACTAGTTCTTATGGAACTACTACTACTGAAGATATAATAAAAGGATGTATTAATGGTGAGAAATCTTTCTCATGTCCTTCTGTTGTGAAAATTCCTTTTTTTGGAATAGGAAGCTTTTTTGTTTCAATTCTATTAATATTTTTAGTATATATAATACTTATTTTAAAAAGGGGAAATAAATGAAAATAAAACTTTTGGAAAGTTTTAGATCAAACCAGAAAATGAAAAAAGTAAAACTATTAGAAAGTTTTAGATCAAACCAGGAAATGAAAAAAACAATAATTTTAATATTTTTAGTTTTAATGATAAATTTTGTATATCCAACTACCCAGCTAAGCAATACTAGTATTATAACAGGAGAGTATTCACAAGGAGATAATTTACAAGGAGTCTTAAATATAAGTATTTCAAATGAAGAAGCTAGCAAAGAAATAAAATTTATGTTTAGTAGTAGTGAAGAAAGAAAAAAAACTCTTAAAGATTTTTTAGATATTTACAAAATTAATAACAATTCAATTTATAGTTGCAATCCTTCAAATTGTGGAAATAATTTTAATCCTTCTGGAAATGCAGAAACCTCAAAAACTTTTTCAATTAGTTCTAATAAAAAAGCTAGTGGTTTTGTTTTAAGTGGTAATGATGTGGAAATTGTGGATCTTAGTTTTGATGTTTCAAGCGATGTTAATGCCAATTGCATAAGCCAGTTAAGTGTAGATATTTCAGCAGATAATGTTCCTGACTGGGAAAACAATAAATTCATAGATGAAAGCTGTGGAAGCGATAAAATTTCTACATGTTACAATGAAAATAGTTTTGATTCTTGGTTCTTAATAGGACAGGAGCCTTATTGTGAAAAAATTATAATTGGAAAATCACCTGCATTTGAAGTTAAATCACTAATGAAATCCAAAACTGATGCAACTTTCAGCTCAGATTTGCTTATTGCTAAAATTTATGATTTTAATAATGAGTTAAGAGGAAGCTGTAATTTTGGAAAACCAGAAAGCGATAATGATGGAAGTTTAGAATCATGTATTATAAATTACGTTTCAAAATCTGATCAAAATCATTCTATTTGTATTTCTATAAAAGAAGGATCAAATAATGACGGCTATAGTTTAAAAGCAAGAGATAGTGGAAAATTCTGCGGATTCAAGGGAGATCCTAGCCAAGTCAGCACTACAAGCGCTGATTATTATATAAAAATTTCTCCAAAAAAATACGACGCTATTGGATTATTTACATTAAATAATACTGTAATAGAATCTCAGACAGGATCATCTCTTATAGCAGAATTAAATAATTTTGTTTTAGAGCGATATAGTAAAAACTGTCCTAGTGAAGGATGCATAATCCCATTAGTTTTTTCAGGAATCTCTCAACAAATTGTTATAAATAATATTAATCTAAAATACAAGAATTCTGCTAGTAATCAGGTTTTAAGAGATAAAATATATTTAATGGACGAAACCCCTACTAAAATCACAACTAATGGGTTTACTTTAATTAATTTAAACGACAATGAAATTAAAGTTCCAAATAATCTTGGAAATTACACTTTTAAATTATTTTTAGGAACTGAAAAAATTTTGGAGAAAAACATAACTGTCAAAGAAAAAAAATCTGGAATTATTGAACAAATTTATCCTACAGTATTTGCCGCAACAGTTCCTACAAAATTTTTTATCTTTATTAATGACAATGATCTTAGTTTAAATGTAAGTGAACTAACATTTGAATGGGATTTTAGCGACGGTAATCTAAAAAAGACTTCTAATAAGCCTTTTATCCAGCATACTTTATCAGAAATAAAAACTTATAAATTAAAAATTAAAGCATTGGATGGTAGTGAGGTAATTTCATCTAATGAGTTTGATATTTATGCTAAGGCCCCTATTCAAGCAGTTAATCAAACAATAAAAGAATATAAAGAAAGAATTAATTCTGTTAAAATAAAAAAAAGTGCATTGCCAGTAAAATATCAAACTTATATTAATTCTTCTATTAATTTCAATGAGATTGAATCAAAAATCAACAGCCTTGAAAGTCAATATCTTGCTTTAATCCAAGGAAATGCATCAAATGAAAACGAGTTTGTCTCTATAATGCAAGAGCTAAATAATGAACGGGTTCCTAGAGATATTTTAACTAGTCAAACAACTAATTTAGTTTTATTATATGAATTAGAAAATCTTAATTTAGATGACTTCTCATCTATGTTTAACCAGGAATATTCAGAATCACAAAGCCAAGAATATAAAAATGCTATATTCAGTTGGTTTACTAAAAACTTGGATGTTGGTATTAAACATAAAACTTACTCGCTTTATTATTCTGACTTAAAAGACACATTTGCTAGTGAATTTGAGATTAACATTCACCCGAAATATCCCTTAACCAATAAAGGATATTTAATAATTGAAAAAAATAAGGAGAATATAGATTTTGATGGCAGTTACAATCCTTTGTCTAATAATGATATTACTGGATTGGAAATTGATTTATCACAAGATTCTAGTATTAAATTCTCGCTAAATGAAGAAATTAATAATCCATTATCACTATCAATGTATTTTGCTCCAGAATTCAGCGAATTAAACATAATTCAACCTTATGAAGGAACTCAAGAAAAAGGTTTGGGATTTTGGTCTAAATTTTTAATTGGATTATCTATTAGTTTAATTATATTATTTATTATATATATATTTTTACGAAAATGGTATAAAGAAAAATATGAAAGCCATCTATTTAAAAACAAAAATGACCTTTATAATCTAATTAATTTTATTAGAACCTCTAAAGCCAGGGGAGTTAGCGACCATGAAATAAAAGAAAAATTAATAAAAGCAAAATGGAAAAGGGAGCAAATAAGCCATGCTTTGAATAAATTATTTGGAAAAAAAGCCCAATAGTCTAATTTTATAAGTAACAACTAAATCAAAGAAAACTTTAAATAGAAAAAAACATTTTTTATTTAATGAAAATAAAAATTTTTCAAAATTTTGCAAAGAGGATATTTAACGCTATATTTAAGAAAAGAAATATAATAAGTTTAGGGTTTTATGGACCGCCAAATGCTGGAAAAACAAGTTTAGCAAATAAAATATGTCTTGATTGGGTTGGAGAAGAAATGGGTAGTGTAAGTAATATACCACATGAAACAAGAGAGGTACAATTTAAGGAAAAAGTTGAAGTTAAACATAAAGGTAAAAAACTTTTTTTTAAAATGATAGATACACCAGGAATTGCAACAAAAATTGATTATGAAGATTTTATTAAATATGGAGTAAATAAAAAAGAAGCTCAAAAAAGAGCTAAAGAAGCAACAGAAGGAATTATTGAATCAATTAGATGGATTGAAGATATGGAAGCAGTAGTGGTCGTTTTAGATGCTACTAAAAATCCATATTCACAAGTCAATATTACAATTATTGGAAATCTTGCAGCAAGAAATATACCAGTATTAATTGTAGCAAACAAAATAGATTTAAAGAAGGCTGACGTTAAAAAAGTAGAGGCAGCTTTTCCAGAATATGAAGTTGTTGGAATTAGCGCTAAAACAGGTGAAAACATTGAAGAGTTTTACGAATCATTGTTTAAATTAGTAAGGTAACAAATAAAAAGAGGTAAAAAGTGTCAAAAAAATTAAGCGGGCTAACTATAGAATTTATGGCCTATTCAGAAATCAGAGATTTAAACTCTAGTGAAAGAATAAAAAAAATTTTAAAAGTTATTTTGGATAATAGAATAATAGTCCTACAAGGAAAGCTAAAATCTGAAGAAGAAACTAGGTTAATTGAAGACACAATGGCAATGATAGGCCATATTAAAAATTTTAAAGGGATTGAACTTGCAGTCATTAGTTCAAGCAATGATAAAAGCAATATTGTAAGAAAATTTTCTCAGGGCATTGCAAATATTTTAGTAGGAGATACAGCTGCAATGACAATTATAGGACCTGCAAGCATTGTAAAAGATATTAAAAGAAATCCTAAAAAAATTGAATTATTATTCAAATAAGTAAAATATATCAAATAATTATATAGGTAAATTA
>ERZ1292623.3564-Hain-H51-01um-R1-3564-length-13230-cov-8_pt1 | contig 13230 bp, 12 predicted proteins | sample MGYA00564398_ERZ1292623 | MGnify/ENA primary metagenome ERZ1292623 (study PRJEB36523, sample SAMEA6512633) | groundwater metagenome | collected 2019-01-07 | study: AquaDiva: Metagenomics assemblies of 32 groundwater samples
AAATGGAATTTTAGAATTTATGTTCGGAAAATATCGCCGCCGACCGAATAAAGTTTCGGTATAGGAATTTTTAAGCGCAAACCGTTTTACTTCTTCTATATAATCCCGCACACCTGAGAATTGATTGAAATAATTGTCATAAAATTTTTGCGCTTCTTCACGCGTGCCGCCCAGATTTTTCCGCAAAGCGGTCACCCCCATACCGTAGAGAATCCCGAAATTTATCACTTTGGCCTGCCGGCGCATTTCCCTGTCCACTTTATTTATTGGCACTCCGAAAACAAAAGAGGCGACTCCAGCATGAATATCTTTTTTCTCGCGAAAAATTTGGGTCATTTTTTTGTCGCCCGAAAGCATCGCGGCAACCCGTAGTTCGATTTGGCTGTAATCAAAAGCGCAAAGTTTGTAACCTTTTTGCGCTATAAATCCATCTCTGATTCTTTTCCCTAGTTCCGTTTTTATCGGCAAATTCTGCAAATTTGGATCCTGCGAGGAAAATCTGCCAGTAGTTGAACCATTTTGTAAAAACTTTGCGTGCAATCTGTCATCCGTGCTAGACATTTTAGGAATTACATCTATATAAGTGGAGAGCAATTTCTGTAATTCTCTATAAGCTAAAATTTCTCTAATAATCGGATTTTCTTCTTCCAGTTCTTCTAAAACAGAAACTTTGGTGGAAAAAGTTCCGGTAGCATTAGCCTTTTTGTTTGATTTCATTCCCATCTTACCAAAAAGTATTTCCCCCATTTGCTTGGGAGAATTTATATTAAATTCTGTTCCCGCCATTTCGTATATTTTCTTTGTCAGCTTATCCAATTCTTTATGATACTCCCGCGACAGATTTTCAAAATACTTTTTGTCTATCAAAATGCCGAAGTTCTGCATTTCTTTAATGATATGCATAATGGGTTTTTCAATTTCTTCATACACATTGTTTAGTTTATTTTCTTTAAGTTGTTGAAAAACATACTCATAAGCAGCATTAAAAGAATCTTTGCCTGAAAACATTAAAATGTCCTCTAATTTGGGATTTGGAATATCTGAATTGATGAGCCAGAGAGCAATGCTAGCTTCTTGTAACTTTATCGAGTCAACAGCGCCTAAAGCGCTGGTTTCCAGCGCTTTAGGCGCTGTCTCACTATTTCCAAAAAAGTTTTTTAACCTTACAAACAAAGAACGAAATTCAAATTTCACGAACATCGCTTCTATCTTTTTCAAGTTGGCATTCTCCCAAAAAATTTTTTCGGGCAGTTTAAAATCTATCGGCGCGTCAAGCCTAATCTTGGCAAGAGTTTTAGAAAATACAGCCTCTTCTTCATTTTTTTTAATCAACTCTATTATTCTGTCGCTCAAACCCGCCTTCCTAAAGGTTATTTCATTTTTCTTTATTTTTTCATAAATTTCCTCAATCGTGCCGAACTTAGAAATCAAAATTGTCGCGGTTTTTTCTCCGATACCTTTGATACCCTTTATGTTGTCTGAGGTGTCGCCCCGCAGACCTTTATAGTCCGGCAAAAATTCAGGCTTAAACCCGAAACGGACCATCACGGCATTTTCATCGTACAAAATAGTATCGTTAATTCCCTTTTTCAATGTGTACACTTGCACCTTTTTATCATCCACTAACTGCATCGTATCCATATCGCCGGAAGCGATGATTATTTTTAAGTTTCTATCTTTTTTATATTGCTCGCAAATAGTACCCAGCACATCATCCGCTTCAAAACCCGGGCTGTCGTATATGGGAATGTTGAAAGCTTCAAAAATTTGGCGGGAATTTTTTAATTGCATAATGAGAGCATCATCGGCTTTAGCCCGCCCTTTTTTGTATTCATCGTACGCCTCGTGTCTGAATGTTTTTCCGGGCAAATCGTAGCAAGCCACAATATAATCCGGTTTCAAGTCAGTGACTATCTTCATAATCATACTGGATAGCCCGTACAAAGCCCCCGTAGGCTCTCCCTTGCTAGATAAAAACTCCGGTAAAGCATGATAAGCGCGGTGGATTATAGCGTGAGCATCCAGTAAAACTAAAGTTTTGGTATCGTTAGGCATTATGTAAATAATACCATTTATTATACAATATACATGTAATGCCAAATACTTTTGACGAAGAAAAACAAAATAAGCGGCTGGAAGATTTGCGCAAACAGGAGGAGGAGCAATTGGTAGCAAGTTTGGCGGAATCCAAATATGGTCTTCCTTACATTGACCTCTATCGTCTAGGCATAGACAATGAAGCGCTCCGGGCAATATCGCATGAAGACGCAAAAAAAATGAAAGTTGCGCCCTTCAAACTTTTCGGAAAAAATATTTTTATAGCTGTTCGCTCACCTTCAGATGATCTTTTTAAAACACTAAAGGATTTAATGGAAAGACATAATTTATTACCTACTTTTTATATGGCCTCTAACGCCAGTCTAAATAAGGTTTGGGATAGATATAAGGAACTTTCCATGGCGGAAAGTTCGCAAGTGGGAGGCATAGATATATCCGGAGAAGTTTTAAGGGATACGGCAAAAAAAATCGAGCATTTGCAGGACATTGAAAAATTGGTTGTGGAAGCGTTGGAAGGGAATAAAATCCACAAAATTTCCCATTTGTTGGAAATAATCCTAGCAGGCGCAATTGCCATTAAGGCTTCGGATATACATATAGAACCGGAAAAGGACAGGGGGCGGTTAAGACTGAGGTTGGATGGCGTGCTACAAGACATAAATTTTTTCGGATTGGATATATACCGCCTGCTTAATTCGCGTATCAAACTTCTTTCCGGTATGAAATTAACTTCAACCATCGCGCAAGACGGGCGTTTTAATATTGCGGAAGGGGCGGAAGAAATAAGTATTCGTTCCTCGCTTATTCCCGGCGCTTACGGCGAATCGATTGTCATGCGTATACTGGACCCGAAAGCCATCCAAGTGGCTATTGAAGAATTGGGCATTGAACCTTATTTATTTGAAATTGTTAAAACTGAAATTGTAAAACCTAATGGACTAATTTTAGTTACCGGACCGACGGGTTCCGGAAAAACTACCACTCTTTACGCATTTTTGCGAAAAATATATTCAACCGAAATAAATGTAATAACCATTGAGGACCCAGTTGAATATCACTTAGTTGGCATCACTCAAACACAGATCAATATTGAAAGAGGATATACTTTCCCGGAAGGATTGCGTTCCGCGCTTCGGCAAGACCCGGATGTAATCATGGTCGGGGAAATCCGCGACGGAGATACGGCAGAAATTTCCGTACAGTCGTCTTTAACGGGCCACATGGTCTTTTCAACCCTACATACCAATAACGCCGCGGGAGTCATTCCTCGTCTGATTGACCTTGGAGTCAATCCGAAGATTTTAGTTTCAGCTCTTTCTCTTTCGCTGGCCCAGCGACTGGTCCGCCGGCTCTGCCAATTCTGTCGAAAAGAATCCGAAGCGACTACCGAAGAGGCAAAGACTGTCCAGTTGGTTCTTGACAGCATCAAACAGGAAGGAAAAAATTTCATGAATTACAACATCAAAGCCGAGCCTCCTTTCAAAATTTTCTCTCCGGTCGGATGCGAAAAATGCAATAAAATCGGCTATAAGGGACGAATCGGCATCTTCGAAGCGATTAAAACCGACGAAGCGATAGAAAAAATAATTCCGGAAAACCCAAGCGAACACGAAATCAAAAAAGTGGCGCATAACCAGGGCATCCTCTCCATGCGCCAGGATGGCATTGTTAAAATCCTAAACGGCATCACCTCCATAGAAGAAGTCCAAAGCGTGGTGGATTTGAAGGAGGAGTAAAAATTATGAGAGAGTGGTAAGGCAAGATCTCACAATCCTACAATACCTCTTATTTCTTTTCACTTAATCTCAAGGAGAAGTTTGTAGAGTTTTTCTTTTTCTTCATTGTAGATTTTTAAATCCTCTTCTTGCCATCCAATTCTTTTTGCTAAAACCACTATATTATCCATAATTCCTAGACAATTTATTAATGCATGAATATTCGCACCGGTAGATTTGGTATCTATGATTACGCGAAGTTGGTCAACATCTTCTTCGGTTGGGCACACTAAACGAGATGGAGTATTTTCCGCAGACTCATTCATAGATAGATACTATCACTAATTGGGTTACAATGCAAAAATTGTGAGGTTGTGAGATCTTGCTTCACAATTTTTTTGCAAAATTTAGCATTAGTACGCCATGACATACTATTGCTAAATTGGTGCCTTAATTCAATTATTTATTGTCTATTTCTCCTTTAAAAACAAACTCTGCGGGACCGCGGAGAATAATTTCGCCTTTTTTATTTTGTGACAGATAAAGTTTTCCGCCGGGAAATTCTAAAGCTACCTCTGTCTGTACAAGGTCTTGCCTTGTATTTTTCAGGACCGCATATACGGCGCAAGCGCCGGAGCCGCAGGATAAGGTGGCGCCCACACCGCGCTCCCAAACTTTTACTTTGAAATAATCGTCCCGCACTTTTTCTACTAGCTCTACATTTATTTTATTAGGAAAATGAGAATTGTTTTCTATTTTTGGACCAAGTTGAGAAATATCAATATTGGAGATATTTTTTACAAAACCAACCGCATGTGGGTTGCCCATTGAGACAAAATTAAATTCGATATTTTCTAAAACAAGAGAATTTTTCGGAAAGTCCAAAATGCCTTCGCGGGAAAATACGGGCGCACCCATATTTACAGAAAAACTTTCGTCAGAATTGCATAGAACTTTTTTTATTCCGGCTCTTGTATCAATTAATAATTCTTTTTTCTGAGTTTCTTTGGATTTCGTTAATTCTAGAAAAAATTTCGCCGTACATCGCGCTCCGTTTCCGCACATTTCAGCAACTGTACCATCGGCATTGTAATAATTCATAAAGCAATCCGCCTCATCCGACTTTTCAACTAAAATCAGCCCGTCCGCGCCCACGCCAAAATGCCGGTCGCACAAAAGTTTTATTTTTTCCGTATTGTTCACATCAAAACTTTCATCACGATTATCCATCAGGATGAAATCATTTCCCGTGCCATGGTATTTATGAAATGTAATCATGCTATTTAATATACCCTCTTTTGACTAATAATTCAGCGGTTAAAATAGCACCCCCTGCCGCCCCACGGATGGTATTGTGGGAAAGGGCGACACATTTCCAATCAAAGACAGAATCTTCTCTAATCCGGCCAACACTTATTCCCATTCCCCTTTGCAAATCTCTATCAAGTTTTGTTTGCGGTCTATTTTCTTCCTCAAAATATGTTAAAAACGGCTTTGGGGCAGAAGGTAGATTTAATTCACCTAAAGGATTTTTAAAATTTTTCAAAGCTTCAATCAGTTTCTCTTTTGAAACTTTTTTGCCGAATTTTATATTGATTGCCGCCATATGACCATCGGAAACGGGAACCCGTATGCAGTTTGCGGAAATTTTTAACCCATTTTTTAGAACAAATTTGCCATTTTTAATTTTTCCTAAAATTTTAGATGGTTCTTTTTCTGATTTTTCTTCTTCCCCGCCGATAAAAGGGATAATGTTGTCCGCTATCTCCGACCAAGTTTCAAAAGTTTTCCCCGCGCCGGAAATTGCCTGATAGGTTGAGACAATTACTTCTTTTGGCAAAAAATCTTTCCAAACATACAGCAATGGAATATAAGACTGGAGAGAGCAATTTGGCTTTACGACAATAAATCCGGAGGTCCAGCCACGATTTTTCTGCTGTATGGGAATAATATCGAGATGTTCAGAATTTATTTCTGGAATAATCATTGGTATATCTGCTGTCCACCTATGCGCCGAATTATTAGAGACTACGAACACCCCTTTTCCTGCATAATTTTCCTCAATTTTTTTTATAAACTCTTTATCAGCATCTGTGGCAGAAAAAACTAGACGGCATTTTTGAGAAATAATATTTATGTCATCTTCCACAGAATATATGGTAAACGAACCCATTTTTTTTCCTGCTGATTTTCTAGAAGCCGCGACAACAGTTACCTCAAACCAGGGATGGTTTTTTAGTAAAGAAATAAATTTTTGCCCGACCATGCCGGTCGCCCCTAAGATTCCTACGGGGATTTTTTTACTTACTTTTTGCTGTGTCATTGCTTATTTTAGTTCCGCTCCCTTTTGGATTAAAAGTGTTTTTGATATAAATAGGAATACCTTTGAGTACTGCCGGTTTTATAGTCTTCGGGTGAATAACTTTGGCGCCTGAATATGCCATTTCTTCCGCTTGCGAATAAGATATTTCCGGAATGAGGAGCGCGTCTTTCATTTTCTTTGGGTCTGCGGTCATCAAACCATCGACATCCGTCCAAATTTCGATAATAGACGCATCCAGAGCCGCGCCGACTAAAGCCGCGGTATAATCAGATCCACCGCGAGAAAGAGTGGTCGTCTCCCCCGCTTCCGTGGAAGCGATAAATCCGCCCATCACAGAAAATATATTTTTGTTTTTTAAAAAATTAGAAATAAGTTTATATGAAGTTGCCAAATCCACATTGGCGCCACCGAAATTATTGTCCGTTTTAATTAGAGCGCGGGCATCTACAAATTCGCACGAAACATCTTGATTTTTTATCGCTTCGCTTATTATGTAAGCCGATAATTGTTCCCCAGAACTCATCACAGCATCAAGTGAGACGAGAGAAAGTTCTTTAGCTGTAAAGATATTTTTTATCAATTCCCCCAATTCGCTATATTTTTTGTTAATTTCGAGCAATACTTTTTCTAAATTTTCAGGCTTGATTAATTCTTTGACAACTTTATCGTGTCTTTCGCAAATACTGCTAAAAATTATTTTATATTTTGAGTCTCCCTTCGAGGCAAGAGTCGCTAATTTGATAAGTTCGTCAGTAATGCCTCCAAGAGCAGACACCACGACGACAGTATTTGGCTCATTTGCTAAAACAATATCAATAACCCTATTAATGTTTTTTGCGTCTGCTACGGAAGTTCCGCCAAATTTTAGGACTTTCGTGGTTCGATTATCCTCACCATGACCCTGAACTTTTATAGAATGGGTCATATTTTTAAATTCTTTTTAATGCTTTCCATCGCTTTTTTTACATCGCGTTTATCAGCAAATGTGCTCAAGCGAACATAGCCTTCCCCTTCCCTGCCAAACAAAGAACCCGGAGTGACGACGACATGCGCTTCTTTCAATAATTTGTCGAAAAATTTCCAGGAAGTTAAATTTTTCGGGGCTTTGAGCCAAATATACGGAGCGTTCTCTCCGCCAAAAACTTTGAAACCGAGCGCGGCGAGGCTTTGTTTTATTTTTTTCGCGTTGTCCATGTAATAAGCAATCAATTTTTTGCTTTCTTTGAACCCGGACTCGGATAAAACAGCCAATCCACCCTCGGTGGAAATGTTTGAAGCGCCGTTGAACATCGTGCTTTGTCGTCTATTCCAAAGATTGTTCAATTTTCCTTCTGGAGCATCTTCAACAACCAAATCCATCGGCACCACCGTCCAGCCGAGGCGAACGCCGGTAAATCCCGACCACTTGGAAAAACTATTTATCTCAATCGCGCATTTTTTCGCCCCCTCTATTTCATAAATGCTTTTTGGTAAGGACTTATCAGAAATATATTGCACATAACAGGCATCGAAAATGATGACTGATTTGTTTTTTAATGCATAATCCACAAAGGCTTTTAGCTGTTTGTGGGTAGCAACCGAGCCGGTTGGATTATTCGGGCTGCAAATGTAAATCAAGTCCGCTTTTGATTTCGGCAGAGCCGGCACAAATCCGTTTTCTTCGTTGCAAGACATATATACTATGCCTTCGTACTTGCCATTTTTAAATTCACCCGTCCGTCCGGCAATTACATTGCTGTCTAAATATACCGGATAAACTGGATCTGCTATTGCTACGATGCTGTCTAATCCAAAAATAGACGCGATGTTCCCGGAATCTGATTTTGCTCCGTCGCTAATGAAAATTTCTTCCAAAGCAAGATCAATTTTTCTTTTTTTATAAAACTCCGCGAGCGCAGTTCTCAATCTAATGTCTCCTTGCGGGTGTCCGTAGCCGGTATATGTTTTTATTGAGCCAAGTTTTTTGACTTTTTCTTTTAATCCTTTAATGACAGTCGGGGTCAAGGGTTGCGTTGTGTCGCCAATACCCAGCCGAAAAATTTCCATTCCCGGATTTTTCTCCACGAAGTCTTTCATTCGCTTTGCGACTTCGCCAAACATATACGCGCCCTGTAATTTGTCATAATTTTTGTTGACAGTAGCCATTTATTTTTTAAACTAGTTTTAAATTTTTTAAAGCATTCTCTACTAAAATCCTATTTTTTTCTTCTATATTGGTTAAGGGTAGACGCAAATTTTCTTCTATCAGCCCCATTTTTGCTAGAGCAGTTTTGACGGGAATCGGATTGGACTCTACGAAGTTGATATTCATCAAATTAAGTAATTCATAGTGAACCTTTTTTGCTTTTTCCATATCTCTAGCTAAAGCAAAGTGAATCATGTCGGAAAATAATTTTGGGACTTCATTGCAAACAACAGAAATACAGCCTTTTCCACCAACGGCAATCAAAGGCAAAGCTATGGCATCATCGCCAGCCAAAACGACAAAATCTTTCGGTCCATTCTTCGCGACTTCATTTATGATTTCCATCATTTGGTTGATGGAACCGGAAGCTTCTTTGACCGCGACGACCGAAGGAACTTCCCGGGCAATCCGCACGATAGTTGCGGGCGACACATTGGAACCCGTGCGACCGGGAACATTATAAATAATGATTGGCAGATCCGTTGCTTTTGCAATTTCTTTAAAGTGAAGCACGAGGCCATTTGGAGTAGGCTTGTTGTAATATGGAGTGACATGCAGAAGTCCGTCTGCTCCGGCGGATTTTGCCAGTTTGGAAAGATGTACTGCTTTCTTTGTATCATTTGAACCCGCGCCCGCAACTACCGGAATTCTTCCGGAAACTTTTTTAACAACTGTTTTTATAACAGCCACATATTCTTCTTCATTTAAAGTTGCCGCTTCGCCGGTAGAGCCGGCTACTACTATGCCGTCTACCCCGCCCTCTAGTTGGTACGCGACTAATTTTTCTAAAACTGGTAAGTCTAAATCGCAATTTTTCTTAAATGGGGTGACAATTGCCGGAATTGAGCCAAAAAATTTTATGTGCTTCATATTTTTATTTTATATTTTAAATAATTCTTCAAAAGCGTGTACGCCTTTTTTGTTTTTAATAAATTCTGCCGCGACTAAAGCTCCTTTAGCAAACCCGACTCGGCTATACGCCTGATGCGAAAGGGTTATGCCATCGGCGGTACTGTCAAAAACCACTTCATGAAACCCGGGATTCCTGCCAGCGCGGATGGAAGTAAAGTTTAGCCCCTTCACTTTTCCGGCAATCTTCAAAGCCGTACCGGAAGGACTGTCTAACTTGGCTTTATGGTGAACTTCCAATCCGTAAACATCATAATCTGAAAACTTCGCGAAAAGTTTCGCGGAAAAATCCATAATTTTGAAAAAAATATTAACCCCGACAGAAAAATTCGGACTGTATATCAAACCAGTTTGATATTTTTCAACTATTTTTTTTGCTTTTTCTAAATCATCGTGCCAACCAGTCGTGCCGACGACTAAATTTTTGCCGAGCTTGGCAACTTCTTCGATATTTTTTAGGACCGCATCTTTGGATGTAAAATCCACGGCAATATCCGCTTTGGTAATTCCTTTCAAATCCAGTCCGTCTTCCCTGTTTTTATAACTTATTGAAACAACTTCAAAAACCTCCGAGTCCTTGCACAAAAAATCGATTTCTTTTCCCATTTTTCCATATCCTATTAAAGCAATTTTTGTTTTTTTTGCCATATAATTATTATACTTCTAAATCAAATTTTTGATTTCATCATGAATCAAGCCATTGCTCGCAATAATACCTGACGTTTTAACGCTTAAATTATCCCCAACAAAATCAGTAAACTTGCCTCCAGCTTCTTCTACTAAGAGTTTTCCGGCAAATTCCGGAAAAGTGTCTTCATTGAAAGAAATAGCCACATCGGCTCGGCCGCAGGCGACATAAGCATAATGTATACCGAGAGGTCCTAAAGTTCTTAGGGTACTGCCACTTTCCAGCATCGCCTCGATTATTTTCAGTGCTTTTTTTCTATATGGTCTCGGTGGAGTAAAATACGGACCAATCATAAAAAAAATGTTTTCTTTGCGATTGGAAACATGGATTTGTTTGCCGTTGAGAAATGCGCCCTTGCCTTTTTCTGCGGTAAATAATTCTTTGCTGGAAGGATCATAGACTAGCGCAAATTTTATTTCACCTTTATATAGATGGCTCAAAACTATGCAGTAATGGGGCATGCCATGAATAAAATTAATTGTGCCGCTGATTGCGTCAATTACCCAAACATTATTGTCTGCAATAAAAATACGATGTAATTCCTCTGCGTAAAATGAATGTTTCCCGGGCAGAGTATTAATTATATTAATAAGCGCTGCCTCTATCTCGATTTCTTTTTCAGTCAGCCATTGTTTACTTTTTCCTATATCAACGACGCTCCCGGAAATTGCTGGAAGCGAGTCGCCAAGTTCTATTATTTTGTTGATTATTTTTTGATACATAAACTCCGCCAATCGAAACATGATAACAGCTTTAGTTGGATAAGTTAAATTTTCTAACATTTATATTGAATTTGAGACTTTTTGTAAAATCTGTTAGAATTCCCAAATAACACTAACATGATCAAAATACAACCCATTGTGCGAGAAATAGTCATGGGAGAAATGGAAGCGTACTTTGCGCTCGGGAACGGCTATATGAATATGAGCAGTTACGCGTACCGGATCCTTCCCCTCGTGGAAGCGCGAGCAAAAAAAACGGTAACTATTACCAGCATCGTTGTGTCTCTCTCCCGCCTGCGAAAGGAATTCAAAAAAGAAAAACCCATGATAGAGGAGGTGGCTATAAAAAATATCACCACCAAGCTTCCTCTCACGGAGATTATTTACGAAAATACAAAAAAATTCATCCGCGAATTGGAATCGCTCCATAAAAATATCTCCGTGTCGCAGGACGATTTTTTCACCACCACCATCGGCACAACGGAAATTGACGTCATCTGCTCATCTAACCTCTCTGCCAAAGTGCTGAAGCATTTCAAAATGAAGCCGAAAACCGTAAACCGAGATCTCGCCGCCATCGCCATCTCTTTCGACCCGAAAGTTTTCAGCGTCCCGAATACTTTTTTCTCTCTCCTCTCCATCACCGCCCGCGCCCGCATCAACATTGAAGAACTAGTCTCCACCCCGACCGAACTCATCTTCATCGTAGCTGAAAAAGATTTCGGTCACACGGTCGCTTTGTTTTCGGAATTGCACCGAAAAGTAAATACTTAGTACTCCCCATCAATTTAGCATTAGTACGCGACCGCTTATTAATGATATAATAAACTAATGGGACACAATGATTCAAGAATGGGAAATATGAAAAAGAAAGTCCTCTTGCTGTTGTATGCTGGGTTGGCTCTTGGTTTAACCAGATCCCCTAAACAACACCGATGGATTTTGGAACAAATACCGAAAGAATGGGAAAAGTTAAATCGCCAAGCCCTAGAAAGAGCTATTAACTCTTTATACACTTCTCACCTAGTTCAAGAAAAGAATAATAAAGATGGCACAACTACGCTAATTTTGAGCGAAAATGGAAAACAAAGAGCATTACGATTCAATATTGACAAATTAGAAATTAAAAAGCCACCAAAGTGGGACGGAAAGTGGAGAATAGTTATGTTTGATATTCCTGAAAAATTAAAGAGATTGCGTGATTCTTTGCGTTTGCATTTTCAAGAGATTGGTTTAATTGAACTTCAAAAATCGGTCTTGGTTTATCCACATCCCTGCGGTAATGAAATTGAGTTCATTCTGGAACTTTACAACGCGAGGAAACATGTGCGGTTTGTTTTGGCTGAAAGGATAGACAACGAATTAGACCTAAAAAGAAAATTTGGTTTACTTTAGTTAGCTTGTTTAGCATTAGTGAGCGACCGCTTGTTATTGCTAAAATAGGTTCTGCGTATGCATAGCTAGACTAAAATTTCCCTTGGTAGAGACCGGTTGTTGTAATGCGAAGCCATGGCATAGCCGTACGCGCCGACATTTTTAATGGCTAAAATGTCCCCTATTTTAGGCTTAACAATAATTCTTGATCTTCCGAAAACATCTCCAGCCTCGCATATATTGCCGACTATATCTGCTTTTATTTTTTCTCCCTTCACCCGGCTCGCGTTTAGAATTTCATGATAAGAGCCGTAAAGTATGGGACGGATTAGATGATTAAAACCTGTATCTATTCCGACAAAATTCCTCTTTGGGTTATTTTTTATTTCCGTGACAGTTGCGAGCAATATTCCTGATTCGGCAACCAAAAATCTTCCAGGTTCTAATATCATCGTTAGCTCTCTGCCATATTTTTTGCAAAAATTACTCATTTTCTTTGTTATCTCTGCCCCAAAAATTTTAAAGTCAAAACTTTTTTCTTCGGGCAAATACGGCACGCCGAAACCGCCGCCGAAATCAAGCGATTCCAAGTCGGGGAACTCCCCTGCCGTCTCGAGCAGCTTTTCAAAAGCTTTGAGTAAAATTTTTTTATCGAGAACATTTGAACCGATGTGCTGGTGCAGGCTCGTAATTTTTAATTGATATTTTTCGGCTAATTTTTTGGCTTGCGCTAAGTGCGGAAGCGGAATACCAAATTTGCTCATATCCCCGCCGGTGATGACATGATCATGGTGTCCGGCACCAATTCCCTGATTTATGCGCAGTCCCACCTTGGCGCCAGGATTTAATTTTCCGTAGAGTTCAATCTGCGACAGCGAGTCTAAATTAATTTGGATTTTATTTTTTACAACAAAAACTATTTCTGCTTTGCTCACGGATGTGGAAGTGTAAAGAATATCTTTGGTCCTAAATCCAGATTTCAAAGCCAAAAGTATTTCTCCCCCGCTTACTGTCTCAACCTTTGCGCCAAGGCGGCGTAAAAGTTTCAAAATTTCGATATTGCTGTTTGCCTTCATCGCATAGTGTATGCGTAATTTCGGGTAGAAAATATTCTCTACCAAATCTAAATATCTTTCCCGAATTGTTTTAAAATTGTAGACATATATAGGGGTTCCGAACTTTCTAACCAAATTCTTTACTCGCATATAAAACAGACTGACATTTCTTTTGTCAAAAGTAAAACTTTTCAACATTTA
>ERZ1292623.2310-Hain-H51-01um-R1-2310-length-17254-cov-4_pt2 | contig 13228 bp, 17 predicted proteins | sample MGYA00564398_ERZ1292623 | MGnify/ENA primary metagenome ERZ1292623 (study PRJEB36523, sample SAMEA6512633) | groundwater metagenome | collected 2019-01-07 | study: AquaDiva: Metagenomics assemblies of 32 groundwater samples
AAGGAGGGAAGATAATGCGATATCTGGGTGCGGCAGTGATCTTCCTCCTCTCACTCCTCATCATCGGCTTGCTCTACTTCGGCTGGCCGTGGTCGGGGATGGTTCTCCTCCTTGCGGGAGGAGCCTTCCTCAACCACAGATTGAGGGGGAGATGGATCTGGCTCGGAAGAACAGGCCTCATGGTCGGGATCGCCCTCTCGGTAGTCCTTCTCGTGAGATACTACTCGCCTTCAATCGGAGGAGGGAGCGACACCATCCGCTTCCGCGGGTTCGGCACAGTAACCGCTCGCGTAAGCCACGAGTGGTCAGAAGAAGTTGTGGTTCCTCCGGGAGTGCAGGTGGCCTTCGGGTCTCCTGTCATTCATGAGGTGAAGGACCAGAAGGGCCGAATCTTCTCCTTCGAGCCGAAGGAGGGAGGGTGCAAGGATTTCAAGTGGATCGAGACGCCACTTGAGAAGTTCCGACTCCGCCTCTCCGATAAGGAGCAGGCGGATGCAGCAGAAGTCTCGATGACCTTCTCGCCCTACATGGCGGGAGGTCCGTGCGGAAAGGGGGGATGAAAAGTACACACAAGGGCCTCTCGCACTTCAAGCGCGAGAGGCCCTTTCTCATTTTCCTTGCCTAAAGCTTTCTAACTGAAGGGATAGACTGCCGGAAGCGGTATGCCCAAGGTATCAAGGATAAGCTGGATGATGCCATAGGCCGAAAACATGATAAACATGCCGACAAGCCCGTAGACAATCTTCTTCTGCCCATCCGCCCTCTTAGCATCAGCCGTTTCCGAACGGATAAACTCCACCACTCCCCAGAAAAAGACGAGGAGTGCCACGGCAAAAGCGAGAGTGATAAGAGGATTCAAGATAAGAGCGCTTACGCTCTGAAGAAAGCCTGCGATAGACATCTAAGATGCTAGATACCCGGTACGGTTGGAACGATGATAGTGTCCCCTTGGTCAATGCCTACAGCATTGCCTATGAAGCGCACAAGCCCCCAGACAGAAACCATAACGAAGAGAGCGACGATGCCCCAAATCATGAGGTTCTTGCCTTCCTCCTTCTTCTCGGCTGCGCCGGAGAAGATAAAGGTGACAAGACCCCAGAAAAAGACGAGAAGGCCTATGGCTACGACGATAGGCAGAGCAAGCTCTACCAAATCCCCCACTGACTGCAAGAGATTTCTCAAGTTCCCAAGCTGTTGCGCCGAAGCGACCATGGGGACAAGAGCGAGAAACGGAATGATAAATTTCTTCATTTCTAATTACTACTAACTATTAACTAACCACTAAATTATACGACGGATACAGGGTAAGACAATCCCGTTATCCACTATGGCAGAGTCTGGATTGGCGGTGCGGAAAGATCTATGCCAGGGAGTAATTCTCCTTGGATAAATCTCACAAGCCCCCAGACAGAAACCATGACGAAGAGAGCGACGATGCCCCAAAACATAAGCTTACTCCCCTTCTCTTTCGCTTCTGTAAAGAGATATTGGACAATCCCCCAGAAGAAAACGGCCAGAGCAATAGCTATGAGTACCGGCAAAAGCATCCTTACTAAAGCTCTAAAATCAGTCAGCAAAAAAGTGGTGCGCTGAAACCCTTGGGCAGAAGCCAAGAACGGTAATATTAGAAACGATATTGGTATTAATTTCTTCATTTGATTAATTTGCAGAATTTATATTTATGGCAAGTACGGGAGCCCAAAGGGTCTTGAGAATCCGAACTCGCCGTATATGAATCTAAGTATACCCCAGACAGAGACTATGATGAAGATAGCGATAAGCCCCCAAAGCATCTGTTGTCTGCCTTCAGCCACCGCCCTACTGTCGCCAGACTTAGCGATAAACTTGACCACCCCGAAGAAAAAGAAGAGGAAGGCCAGAGCAACAAGGACCAAGAGAAGCTCCTTCACCAACCCATAAAAGATGCCGATAAAACTGGCAAAAGTGTTAGGCATATTAAGGAGATATTAAGCCCGTGATGGTATTCTCTATCACTCCAGCAATAACCGAAGCGCCAAGGAGAAGGGCGGTGCCCAAGACGCTATACCGTAGCATTCTGTGGGCATTCTCTATCTTGGCCTTATCCCCTTGCGCGGTAACATAAGAGAAGCCGGCGTAGATGAAGCCCAAGACGCAGAGCACTCCGCCTATGGGAATAATGACATTGTTTACTATCGAATAGACAAGCTGATAGAGATCGCTCCCAACAGTGAACGGATTAGTAAATTTTACATTAACCGTTATTGGAGGAGGATTGCCTCCGCCGCCAGTACCTTGGGCAATAGCGGTAGAGAAAACTAAGATGAAAACGGAAAGGCTTAATAGTAGAAATTTTTTCATTCTAGAAGGAAGTTAAAGCTTGGGTCAAGAATAGCACTAGTTATAGTATAGACGATAAGCCATGCGGCGAGCACCCATATATAACCTACCACTATATTCCAAAGCTTGCCCTTGGCGCTGTCGTATTTGCTTTTGTTGCCTCCGGAAGTAAGAAATATAAATCCTACAAAACAAAGGAGCGCTACCACGACCAAGGTCGAGATGAGAACCAAATCAGTGATGCCATTTTTTATAAGAGTAATGAAGGCTTCGAAACCGCAATAATTGGGGTCACTAGAAACAGTTACAAGAGGGTCGCAGATATCTATAAGTTGCTTCCAGCCGGGCATATTAATTTTTTATCAATGTTTCTAATCTGCGGCTAGCTTCATTTATAGCACTTGAGGTGCGCGCTCGACCGCTTGTGACAGACTCTACGGCTTCCTTAAAGACTGCCCTAGAACCTTCTGGATTGGGGTCAAGCCAGCCATGAGCTTGAAGAGCAGCGTCATAAAAGAGAGAGGCATCGGCTTCTTTAGGCCTGCTTGAAAGGAGGTCTCTTCTCACTGGAGGCAAGGCGGTAAACTCCGAGAGCGACTTGGCAATATCTCTGGCAATTATCCTCCTTGCCGCCTCTAGAGAAGCATCTGGATTCTTGGTGCCACGGGAGATGGCAAGCCCGTATATCCGACCGTAAGTGATAACCCTCTGATTTATTCTTGATTGCGGGATAAGAGAGAAGCCTAAATTTAGAGTCGAACTCTTGCTTCTTATGACTGGTAGCTCGCTGGCAAAGCCTGCGTAATATGCCGATTCCCCTAAAGCGAAATTGGTCTGTGCATCGGTAAGAGTCCTGTTCCAGCTGTAATAATTCTTGGCAGGATTGGCAAATTGAGTATAGAAATCGAGAGCAGCATCAGCCGGCGATATAGGGAGGCCGGGATTTACGGCGAGAATAGACCTAAGTTCCCTCCCTTCGCTTCCCCCCATAGCAGTTATATCCGTTCCTGCTTGAAGAAAGAGGAGAGAGAGGAGCTCTTTGAAATTCCCTATATTGCTTGCTTCACCCAAAGCCATGACCGATTGGATAATATTGCCGGCAGAATCTCGGCGAGTAAGTTTGCCAGAAGCTGCGTATATCTCATCCCAATACCCAATAGGTTTGGCAATCCCTTGGGCAGAGAGAAGGTCTCTGTTGTAATAGAGGATCATTGGGTCGATAGACAGAGGGAGAGCCGCTATACCATCAGGAAGCAAGAAAATCTCGCCTCCCTCGGCAAAACTTTCGCGGAAAGTCCTTTCTGTTATATTCGTGTAAGGAATGGGGAGGAGTTTGCCCTTGAGACCCCAAAGCTCTTCTTGGGAGATGAGTAGCAAATCCGGCCCGCCTCCTTCGGATAAGGCTTCGGTAAACTCTTGCCCTAAAGTCTCCTCATTCTTCTCAACATAAGTAAAGGATATATCACCTCTTCTATTGAGCTCATTATTTATGATGCTACTTAAATACTGCGACGGGAAACTACCCCAAATTGTTATCTGGGATTGAGTTGCAGAATTCCCGCGATAGAGCGCAAAAGTAAACACCGCAAAAACAATGAGTATCCCGAAGATTGAAGTAAGGACAATCTGGAATTTGGACATGCCCTAATTCTACAACAAAACCATGGCCCCATTATCCCCATATCAAAACGCGTAAACCCTAAAGACAAATGAGAGAAGCGAGCGAGTCACCTTCGCGAAGCTTCATAATGCGCACGCCTTGAGTTTGCCTGCCGAGGACCGGTATCTCTTTTATACCTACTCTTACCACTTGGCTCTTCTTGGAAATAGCTACCACTTCTTCCTCGGCTTCGGCCACTATCTGCGACGAGATTACTCCTCCGGTCTTTGTGGTTACCTTTGAAGTGAGAATTCCCGAACCGCCCCTCTTCTGTACTTTATATTCGGAAAGCTTCGTCCTCTTGCCATAGCCATTGGCGGATATAACGAGAAGATGCGCCCCCGAAACACCCCTCCTTATTCTGTGTGCTCCTATGACTTCATCGGACTTAACTAGCCTTATAGCTTTCACTCCACCAGCGGCTCTGCCCATCTCGCGGATATCTGACTCCTTGAATCTTATCGACTGGCCTTTCTTCGTCACTATGGAAATATCATCGCCCTTTTCTACCAACTCTGCCGAGATCAAGCTGTCTCCTTGGGAAAGCTTGATAGCGATAATGCCTGATGCGCGCACATCATGGAAAGATTTAGCAGCCACCTTCTTACCGGTGCCGTTCTTGGTGACAAGGATGAGGGAACTTTGGATATTCTTGCTCTCCTTGGGCATAGCCAAGACAGATGTCACCTTCTCGTTATCTCCGAGAGCTAGATAATTCAATATCGACTTGCCCTTGGTAGCGCGCTTGCCTTCGGGAAGCTCATACATCTTTATCTGATAAGCCTTGCCTCTGTCGGTAAAGAAGAGGAGGTCATCGTGAGTTGAAGCGGGAAGGAAATTGGTGACGAAATCTTCTTCCTTAGTATCCAAATCCACCACTCCCACTCCCCCGCGTTTCTGCCTTCTATATTCATTGGGATTGGTGCGCTTGATATAACCGCCGCTTGTAAGAACCAGCGCATTCTCCTCATCAGCCACCATGTCCTCGGCAGAAAGAATCTTCACTGCACCTCTCATCACCCTAGTCCTTCTCTCATCTCCATACTTCTCCTTGAGCTCTTCAAGTTCCTTTCTTACTTCGTGGACAATCTTTTTAGGGCTAGCCAGAAGGTCCTTTAGATAAGCAATGAGCTTCTCTACTTCCTTGAGTTCGTCTTCTATCTTCTGTCTCTCAAGACCGGCAAGCTTCTGAAGACGCATCTCAAGGATGGCATTGGCCTGAATTTCGGAGAATTTAAACTTCTTCATCAAGTTGCCTCGCGCGTCTTCCACTGTCTTTGACTGCTTGATGGTCTTGATGACTTCCTCAATATGGTCAAGCGCTTTGGATAAACCCAAAAGTATGTGCTCTCTCTCCTCTGCCTTACGGAGGTCATATCGGGAACGGCGAGTAACTACTTTTTTCCGATGCTTCAAAAATTCTTGAAGAATAACTTTAAGTGAAAGGGTTTGAGGCACACCATCGACAAGAGCCACAAGATTTAGATGGAAAGTGTCTTCGAGTTGAGTGTGCTTGTATAGATAATTGAGAACCTTCTGCGGTTGCGAACCCTGCTTTAGATCTATGGCGATGCGAATATCCTTGGTGGATTCATCGCGCAGACCCTTAATGCCCTCTATCTTCTTCTCTCTTACCAGCTCGGCTATTTTCTCTATGAGGTCTGACTTATTTACTCTGTATGGAATCTCGGAAATAATAATCTGAAAGTTCCCTGCCTTGTTCTCAACTATCTCCGCCACTCCTCTCGCTACTATCGGCCCTCTGCCAGTAGCGTAAGCATGATGAATATCCTTCTCGTTGAAGATTACTCCACCAGTAGGGAAATCTGGCCCCTTCACAAACTCCATAAGGTCCTCCGAAGTTGCTTCGGGGTCATTGGCAAGAACCATAGCAGCGTCCACTACTTCGCCCAGATTGTGCGGCGGGATGTTGGTGGCCATACCGACAGCGATGCCAAGCGTGCCGTTCAAAAGAAGATTCGGCGCCACGGCCGGCAAGACTACCGGCTCTACCTTGGTGCCATCATAATTGGCGCGGAAATCTACGGTTTCCTTCTCTATATCCTTAAGCATCTCAGAAGCAATCTTGCTCATCTTGGCCTCGGTGTAGCGATAAGCGGCGGCGCTGTCGCCGTCTATGGAGCCGAAGTTTCCTTGCCCGATGATAAGCGGGTAACGCATGGCAAAGTCCTGCGCCAGACGGACCATGGCATCATAGACAGCTACATCGCCGTGCGGATGATAAGAGCCGATGACATCTCCCACCACCGTAGCGGACTTTCTCGTCTTAGCTTGAGCCGTAAGCCCTTTTTCATTCATAGAATAAAGAATGCGACGATGCACCGGCTTCAAACCATCTCGCACATCGGGAAGTGCGCGGTCGGTGATGACAGACATGGCATAGTCAATGAAGCTCTCCTTCATCTCGGAAGTTATCGACCGTGGCACTATGCGCTTATTGTCTTCAGAGTCCGCCATTGTAAAACTCTTTTAGATTATCTCTCAAATTTCTAAACCCTTCCCCAAACTGGCCCAAACTGCGGGAAGTGTTGGCTACTAAGGATTCAAAAGGGCCGGGCTCATTTTTATTCTCTTTTTTAACCATAGTTTCGACAGTATCGAAGGTAGCCATGCCCCAGAAAGCAAATATGAGAAGCGTTATCGATGCCGAAGTGGCGAAAGCGAAGCGCCTCTTATGTGCATCCGACCTCTTATGAAGCGTTGATAGATATTTGCGCATTATTCTTCTTTAAGAACAACGACCTCACCTTCCTTGCCCTCAAGGTCTTTTTTCTTGATAACCAATTTATCTAAAGGCTCCACACCGCTTTCTCCAGCCTCCTTCAAGAATTGAGCCAACGATGCCTGCCCTGAGCTTGTCGAAGGGTCATAACCCATGGGAATTATGATAGCAGGCTCAAGAGAAACAGCGGTCTTATAAGCATCAGTTGAAGTAAGTAGAATATCTATATCTTCAAGCTCGTCGCCTGCGGTTTGTCCCAAGAGACATATTCTTATCCCTTCGAATGTAATGAGATAAGTTCCTCCGAGGAAACCTTTGATGAAGATACCTTTGATCTCGTATTCCCCCGCACCATCTATGACGAAACCAGACTTATCTGAAGTGTCGCCCCTATCATCCGTAAATATAGTGACATCGGCGCTTGTCTTGGCCTTGGGATTTATAGCCAAAGAGAGCTCTCCTTGGGAAACCTTAAAGCTCCTCCCGCCTTGGTAAGTGATAATCATTTTGTCCTGTTAATTATATCAAATTTAGCGCAAAACGCCAACGGATTAGGCCTGAAATCTAAGTTTGAGAAAGTCCCGCCTTTTTCTATATACATAATAAGCAAGCTATAGCTTTACTATTATGTATTTGAGTTTTTGGGAAGATTTTGATAAAGTGGCCAAGTTCTTTATTAACCCCCGATTCCATCATCCCTCTTGGTCTGGCAACCACTGATGAACCAAGAGGACCGGCATCGGCTCAATTCTCATGGCATTGTTTGGAAAAAAGAAGAAAGAAGAAGAAAAGGCAGAGAAAAAAATAGAGGAAGTAAATCCATTCATAGACAAGCTACCCAACCCTCCCCAATTGGAAGATGTAGTGGAAGGGCAAGTAATTTCTATCGATAGAGGAGCCGTCTTCGTAGACCTTCCGCCCTTCGGCACCGGCATCATCTATGGCCGAGAGTTTCAAAACGCCCGAGACATCATAAGAAAGATCAATGTAGGCGACACCGTCGCCGGTAAGGTAGTGGGCATCGGAGGAGAGGAAGGCTATACCGAGATCTCTCTCAAGGAAGCAAGGCAAGCACTCATCTGGGGAGAGGCAGAGGAAGCCATAAGAGAGAAGCGTGGCTTCGAGCTTCCGGTAACAGACGCCAACAAGGGAGGCCTCATCATTGAGTGGCAGGGCATCGCCGGATTCTTGCCGGCAAGTCAGCTCAAACCGGAACATTACCCTAGAATTTCGGACGGCGACAAAGATAAGATTCTCGATGAATTAAGAAAACTTGTCGGCGAACGGCTCCTTGTCACTATAATCGGCGCCAACCCTAAAGAAGGTAAGCTCATTTTCTCAGAAAAGAGTCCGGAAACAGAAAACAAAGACAACATCATCTCCCGTTATGTCTTAGGAGATGAGGTGGAAGGAGAAGTGACCGGACTGGTGGAGTTCGGCATCTTCGTCAAGCTTGAGGAGGGCCTAGAAGGACTAGTGCACATTTCGGAAATTGATTGGGGACTGGTAGAGAACCCTAAAGCGATGTTTAAAATAGGAGAAAAAGTGAGAGTAAAGGTCATAGAAATAAAGGACGGCAAGATCTCCCTCTCTATAAAGGCCCTCAAGGAGAATCCGTGGAGAGAAGCGGAAAAGAAATATAAGAAAAACGATGCCGTAAAGGGCGTTATCATCAAGTTCAACAAGCACGGCGCTCTGGCCTCGATAGAAGAAGGAGTAGCCGGACTTATCCATGTCTCCGAATTCGGCTCTGAAGATAAGCTTAGAGAGACTCTCGAGCTTGGCAAGACTTACTCATTCAAGATTACTCTCTTCGACCCGAAGGAGCAGAAGATGACACTAAGTTATATAGAGAAGCAACCAATCGCCCACCCCACTGTCTAAAGCTCGGCTTTTGACAACTCCTCTTCTATAAGCTTGGCCGGACTAGTTCTCACGAAATATTCATATTCATCTTTACTCCTAAATTGCCCAACAACAATATGAGGTATGAGAAGCTCTTTCCACCTATTTTCTTTTATGAAATCTTGATAACTAGACCAAAAATACTTGCCTTCTCTCTTAAACCAAGTTCGGATTTCTCGTGGATTTCTGTGGATATATGCTGATAAATGTAGCAATTGACGATCATTGTCTATATGTACAAAACGATAAGGACCTTGGAAAACATGCCCAGACTTATTATATTTTGTATTGTAATATTTTGAATAAGCGGTAAGAACTCGCTGCATATAGTTAGCAAGTTTACCCTCCTCCAATTCTCTCAAAATTAGGTGAAAATGGTTTGGCATAATACAAAAAGCTACTAGCTCTACTGTGCGCCTTTCTATAATTTTTTTATGTATGTCTAAAGCTCGGCTTTAGACATCTTTAGGCATTTGACAATTTAAGTAGATTTGATTCCTCATGATTAATTAAATGCCGCCATCGCCGCTTCTCGGCCGTCTTCTACTACAATCTCCACAGCATCACGCACTTTCTTAAAAACTTTTTTAAGAATTTCCATTTCAGGTTTTTTAAACTCACTCAAGATATGCTTTTCGACGAGAGTATCACCGCTCGGCTTCTTCTTAGGAGAAATGCCGATACGAATTCTTATAAATTCCTTGGTCTTTAAAGCTTTGATGATGCTTTCCAGTCCCCTGTGTCCTCCCGAATTTCTGTTGTAAGAAATCTTTATCGAACCAAGAGGCAAATCCAAATCATCGTAGATAACTATAAGCTTTTCCGCCGCCTTCTTGCTCTTCACTGCCTTGGCCACAAATGAACCGGTTTTATTCATATAAGTATCGGGGGTAAGAATCTTGATGCCGCTCACTTTATCAGAGATAAAGTGAGCGGCCATCCTCCCAGTATTGTGGCGAGTCTTCGCATACTCGCTACCCGGATTGCCTAAACCTACGACGATATACATAAGACTATTGTGTCAAATGAATTTAGATAATACAATCAGTGAAATTTATTTTATGAAAGAGTTCTTCAAACTTCTCATCCTCTCCTTAGCGATAGTCATCCCCTTCCGAATGTTCATCGCTCAGCCATTTATCGTCGAAGGAGCATCCATGTATCCTACTTTCAAGAATGGAAACTACCTTATCGTCGATGAGCTTTCCTATCGCTTCATAGAACCAGAGCGCGGAGATGTCTTGGTGTTTCGATACCCCAAAGATCCTAAGAAGAGCTTCATCAAACGCCTTATCGGTCTCCCCGGTGAGATAGTAAAGATAGAAAAAGGAGAAATCAGAATAATTTCTAATGAATATCCAGAGGGACTTATTCTCGATGAACCCTATGTCATTCTAAAGAAAGATGAGAACATGAGTTATACCTTGGGCGAAGGGGAGTATTTCGTCATGGGCGACAACAGAGCGCAGAGCGCAGACTCGCGCCTATGGGGTCCATTACCGGAAGATAATATTGTCGGACGACCTATAGTCCGCTTCTTGCCGCCGACTATACTGCCGGGGGATAACTCACATTATGGAAACTAGCGAACTTGAATCAAGTTTGAGACTTTCTAAATTCGAGAAGCCCTTAGTTATCGCAAGCTACTTCGGCTTCATCCCTATTGCGCCACCAAAGGTAGGGCCAGAAGATGAGGAGCTGGTAAGTCATTGCAAAAATCATCCTCTTTACAATGCAATAGAGAAAGCGGCTCTTCTCCGCATATATATGGAGAAAAACCTGTGTTCCCTGCCCCATCCCCTTGGACTTGCTTACAAAACAAGAAGAGTACCGACATACAACCTCCATTACATAGGTTCGCCATCCGGCATAGCAGAAGCCTCCCTGATAAGAGCAGCCATCTCGATACTCTCGGAGTCAGGCTACAAAAATCTCCACTTAGAACTAAATTCCATCGGAGATAAAGATTCGCTTGCATTCTACGAGAGGGAACTTGTCGCCTTTATAAAGAAACAAGCCGACAAACTCGGAGATAGCGCCCGCCAAATATTGAGAGAAGATGTCTTTAATCTTTTTCACGAAGAAAACGAGGAGCTAAGAAACTTGAGGGAGTTGGCTCCATCTGCACTTTCTTACCTCTCTCCGCAAAGTCGCCTCCATTTCAAAGAAGTGCTCGAGTTTGTCGAAGGCTTAGACATCGAATTCGAGCTTGTATCCAATCTCGTGGGAGAAAAGAATCATTCCTCTCATACCATCTTCGGCATAAGAGCCGACACCGGACCTCTGCTGGCCACTGGCTACAGATATTCCCGGCTTTCAAAGAGATTGGGCACGAAGAAAGAAATTCCTTCAGTCTCGGTTGCGATATATCTGGGTAGCAAGGGAAGCGGAAGGGTTTATAAAGAACTCCCCAAACCTAAGTTTTATTTGGTGCAACTCGGCCGAGAAGCCAAGATAAGAACCTTGAGTCTCCTAGAAGAACTAAGGAGGGAAAGGATTCGCGTAGAACACTCTCTCGGCAAGGATAAGCTTTCCGCGCAACTGCCAAGTATAGACAATCTGACCGCCACGCACCTTATTATCATAGGCCACAAGGAAGCTCTCGATAGCACAGCGACCGTAAGAAATATAAGCACCCGTGCTCAAGACACCATCCCACTCTCCGGACTACCCCGCTACTTGAAAAAAATCAGCCTTTAGGTTAGAGTGTGCCGCTATGAGTGCCGTAGCAAATATAGAAGTGGTCAAGGGGCCAAGCGAAAATAACTTAGGCGTCTTGAGGCGCTTTACCAAGCGCGTGCAATCTGCGGGCATTCTCCCCAGAGTGCGCGGCAAGCGATACAGCGAAAGAACGATCTCCAAAGGAGTCCGTAAGGCAAAGACCCTTTCCTATCTTAAGAAAAAGGAATACATTGCAGAACTTATAAAGCTTGGTAAGACCAGTGAACTCAACAAAATTCTCGGCAAATAATCAGACGAAGAAAAACCCGCCCAAGGTAAAATTCAACCTCATCAAAGAGCATATTCTAGGCAAGCGGTATGAATTATCACTTGTCTTATGCGGTGATTCTCTGTCGAAGAAGCTCAATCGCATCTATAGAAAGACTGACAAACCGACCAATGTCTTGTCATTTCCCATTTCGAAAGATTCTGGAGAAATTTTCATAAATCTTTCCCGTCTGGAGCCATTTGGAGCAGCGCATCTCTTTATTCACGGCTGTCTTCATTTGAAAGGAATGCAACATAGCGATAGAATGTGGAGAGTGGAAAACAAAATTCTAAATGTCGCGTCAAATCGTCGTTGGTATTGATATAGGTTCGTCAGAAACCAAGGTTATCATAGCCGAGGATAGCGTTGAGCAAGGGAGATTCGTCCCCAAAATAATAGGCACTGGCACTGCCCTTACCTCCGGTGTTGAAAACGGCTTTGTCCGCGATGCCACCGAGGCTTCCCGTAGCGTAAGGCTGGCTGTAGACAAAGCCGAAAAGATGGCCGGAGTAAAGGTCAAGCGGGCATATGTAGCCTTCGGGGGCATCGGGCTCTCAAGCCTTATAACCACCGGGTCGACCGCTACCTCCCGAGCCGATATGGAGATAAGCGAGAAAGATATCGACACCGCCCTTGAAACAGCCGAAGCCTCTATCCCAAAATCATTTTCCATAAACAAACGCATTATCAATACCATTCCCGTAGAATACAAACTTGACGGAGCTCCCGCTTGGGGAGACCCAGCGGGACTTAAGGCCAATAAGCTTGAGGTAAAGACCCTTTTCATCACTTGTTTGGAACACCATTTGGCAGAACTTATTAAAACTGTTGAAGAAGCAAATATTGAAGTCATTGATGTGGTGGCAGCCCCTATTGCAGCAAGCTTCGTTACCATTTCCAAGAAAGAAAGACGAGTGGGCTCTGTATTGGTGGATATTGGAGCTGAAACCCTTAGTATCATCGCCTTTGAAAACGGGAATCCCGTATCACTGGAAGTCCTCCGAATGGGCGGAGAGGACCTTACCAATGATATTGCCCTAGGCCTGAAGCTCCCCTTAGACGAAGCGGAAGCGATAAAGATTGGAGAACTTTCTCGTTCTCCATACTCTAAGAAGAAGCTTGATGACATAGTCTCTAGAAGACTCTCCGACCTGTTCGAATTGGTAGAAAACCATTTGAAGAAAATCGGTCGCGACCAACTTATGCCCGGCGGCTCTATCCTCTCTGGAGGAAGCGCAAAGATTTCCGGCCTAAAAACTTTTGCCGAAGAAGCTCTCAGACTGCCAGCGCGCGTAGCTGAGATCCATTTTGGTAGTGGAGATAAGAACAAGATCAGAGACAGCCAATGGACAGTGGCGTCGGGCCTTATTCTCGTAGGCTTCAACTCTTCGGGAGAAGGCGGGCTCATCGGAGGGAAGAAAGAAGCACTCACAAGAGAAGGAGGCAGGATCCTGCGCAAGGCCTCCCGCTGGTTCTCTCAATTTTTACCGTAAAATACGGCAACGATTCTCAATTTTTGTCCACTGCTTTTATTTTACAAACCCTCTTGTAATATAGTCGCATCTTTAATTTAAGACGCATGCCACAAATAAAACCAGAAGTAGAATCTTTC
>ERZ1292623.3567-Hain-H51-01um-R1-3567-length-13226-cov-5_pt1 | contig 13226 bp, 11 predicted proteins | sample MGYA00564398_ERZ1292623 | MGnify/ENA primary metagenome ERZ1292623 (study PRJEB36523, sample SAMEA6512633) | groundwater metagenome | collected 2019-01-07 | study: AquaDiva: Metagenomics assemblies of 32 groundwater samples
GCGTCTCCTGTTTGAAATGTACAGGAAATATTTTGAAAAGCGCGGATGGAGCGCCCGTATTTTGCACGAAAACAAAAACGACCACGGCGGCTTCCGCAATATGTCGATAGAAGTAGGGGGAAAAAATGTATACGGCACGATAAAAAACGAGTACGGCGTGCACCGACTGGTGCGGATATCGCCGTTTAACGCTTCCCAAAAGCGCCACACCTCGTTTGTGCTGGTGGAGGTTTTGCCTGTGATAGACAAAGTCGGCGCTGTCGAGCTGGATGAGAAGGATTTGGAAATTACGATGGCGCGCTCCAGCGGCCCCGGCGGACAAAATGTCAACAAGCGCGAGACCGCCGTGCGCGTCGTGCACACACCCACCGGTATCAGCGCGCATGTCGACGGTGAGCGCACCCAAGGCGCCAATAAGGAGAAGGCTCTGGCGATACTGAAAGCAAAACTATTCAGGCTGCTTGAGCAAGAACGCAAAGAAAAGATATCCGACCTGCAGGTCGGCGCGGGTAAAATCGAGTGGGGGAGCCAGATACGTTCCTATGTCCTTCATCCGTACCAACTGGTCAAAGACCACCGCACTAATGTGGAAGTCCGTGACACCGAGAGCGTGCTTAACGGCAATCTGGAGCCCTTTTTACAGAAAGAGGCGGAATAAGGTACAATGGGGAGCATTGGCAATGATATATTACGATCGCGTAAGCAAGATTTACGCTGACAATTCTGTTGCATTAGAGGAAGTCTCCTTCTCGGTTGAGCCGGGCGAGTTTCTCTCCGTCGTCGGACACTCCGGCGCCGGCAAAACCACACTGGTTAAGATGCTTCTGGCGGAGGAAAAGCCGACCACCGGCTCGGTGTTTTTTGAATCAATAAACGTGCACGAGATACCTCTCTCCAAAATGGGCGAACTGCGCCGCAAGATAGGCACGGTCTTTCAGGACTTCCGGCTCCTCCCCAACAAGACCGCGTACGAAAACATCGCCTTTGCAATGGAGGCCGCGGGTATGGCGGAGGCGGAGATCCGCTCCGATGTGCCGCACGTGCTGGAGCTGGTGGACCTCGGCGACAAAATGAATAACTTCCCCCACGAGCTCTCCGGCGGCGAACAGCAGCGCGTCGCCATCGCTCGGGCCATAGTCAACCAACCCGATGTCATCGTCGCCGACGAGCCGACCGGCAACCTCGATCCGGTCAACACATTCGAGGTGGTGCAGATACTCAAAAAAATAAACGACCTCGGCACGACTATTCTGCTGACGACCCATAACAAAGGGGTTATAGACAACCTCAAAAAGCGCGTCATAACCATGGACAAAGGCAAAGTAATCAGGGACGACAAAGAAGGGAAGTATATACTGTAGATATGAAATGGCTTACCACAAAACGAATCTTCCGCGCAGGCCTCTTGAGTTTTTCGCGCAACGCGTTCGTCTCCTTTGCATCAATACTCGTCATGACGGTTACGCTCTTTACCGTCGGGGTGACCTTGTTTGCCGGCGTCATCCTCGGCTCGGCGCTCTCGGAACTGCGCGACAAAGCCGACGTTAATGTCTACTTTACCCAAGATGCTCCGGAGGACCGCATGCTCGAGCTTAAAGCGTCACTGGAGGCGCTGCCCGAGGTTGCAAAAGTGGAGTACCTTTCGCGCGATGAGGCTCTCTCGCAGTTTAGAGAGCGCCACAAAAACGACCAGCTTACGCTCTCGGCGCTGGATGAACTGGGAGACAACCCGCTCGGAGCCGTACTCAACGTCAAAGCAAAAGATATTTCGCAATACGAATCGATAGCCTCGTTTTTAAAGGACCAGCAATCCGCGGATACCGGCAGCGCTTCAATCATCGACAAAATCAATTTTTATGACGCTCAGCACCGCGCGGCGCTCGAGCGGCTCCAATACATTACCAATTCGGCCAAGGTGCTCGGCCAGTGGATAGTCGCCATACTCATCTTGACCTCGCTCGCTATCTCCTTTAACACTTTGCGGCTGGCGATATACAGCTCCCGCGATGAGATACAGGTCATGCGGCTCGTCGGCGCGGGCGCCTTCTACATCCGCGCGCCGTTTATGGTAGAGGGTACGCTCTACGGCCTGATTGCAGGGCTGGTTACGCTGCTCATCTTTTATCCGCTCACCTGGTGGCTCGGTGGAGCGACAGGCAACTTCTTCGGCGGGGTCAACATCTTTACCTACTATATGAGCAACTTCTTCTACTTCTTCCTTATTATTGTCGGCACCGGGGTGCTGCTCGGGGCCACGGCGAGCTTCCTTGCGGTCAGGCGGTATTTAAAGATATAAAGGTAGAGTAAATGGAGAATCCGAAATACATCTTTGTCGTAGGCGGCGTGATGTCGGGCATCGGCAAAGGGGTAGCCTCCTCCGCAATAGGCAGGATTCTCAAATCAAAAGGGTTTAAAACGACGGCGATAAAAATCGACCCGTATATCAACGTCGATGCAGGCACCATGAACCCGACCGAGCACGGCGAGGTGTTCGTGCTTGCCGACGGTTATGAGTGCGACCAAGACATGGGCAACTACGAGCGTTTTTTGGGCGAGACGCTCCCGAGCATCAACTACATGACCACAGGGCGCGTGTATCAGAGCGTAATCTTGCGCGAGCGCAACCTCGAGTACAAAGGCAAGAATGTGGAAGTGGTGCCCGATATTCCTCTCGAGGTTATACGCCGCATCACCGAGGCGCAAAAGACCGCCGATGCGGAAGTTACGCTGGTAGAAGTCGGCGGCACTATCGGCGAGTATCAGAACATAATCTTTTTGGAAGCGGCGCGCATGCTCAAACAAAAATATCCGCGCGACGTCGCGGTGGTCATGCTCTCCTATGTGCCCATCCCCAACAACATCGGCGAGATGAAGACCAAGCCGACACAGTACGCCTCCCGCTCGCTCAACTCGGTCGGCCTGCAGGCCGACATAATCCTTGCGCGCGCCACGGTGCCGCTGGATGAAAAGCGCAAGGAAAAGATAGCGACCTTCTGCAACATTTTGCCTGAGCGGGTCATCAGTGCTCCGGATGTCGAAAGTATCTACGACGTGCCTCTCAATTACGAAAAGGACGGCATGGGCGACATACTCTGCGAGGTGCTGGGGCTTCCGGCAAAAAAGACCGATCTGCGCGAGTGGGAAGGTTTTGTAAAAAAGGTCAAAAACGGAAGCAAAACAGTTGATATTGCCGTGGTGGGGAAGTACTTCGACTCCGGCGAGTTCATGCTAGCCGATTCCTACATATCGGTGTTGGAGGCGCTCAAGCACGCCTCCGCGCACCAGGATTTGAAACTAAAAATTTCGTATCTTAGCTCAAAAGAGTTTGAGAGCGGGGAGTTGCCGCTCGACGGGCTTAAAAAATTCAACGGCATTCTTATTCCGGGCGGCTTCGGCGAGACAGGCATAGAGGGCAAAATCAAAGTGATAGAGTACGCCCGCAAAAACAGTATCCCGTACTTCGGACTCTGCTACGGCATGCAGCTTATGTGCATCGAGTACGCGCGCAATGTAGCCCTGCTTGCGGGAGCCAACACCGCGGAGATAGACCCGAAGGCTCCTTATACAGTCATCGACTTTATGCCCGAGCAGAAGGAGAAGGTAGCCAAGGGGGAGTACGGCGGGACCATGCGGCTCGGCACGTACCCGTGCACTCTTAAAGACAACACCATTGCGCGCGAGGCTTATGGAGTTTCGCAGATAGAAGAGCGCCACCGCCACCGCTACGAGGTCAACCCCAGCTACATTTCGAAGCTTTCAGATGCAGGACTTATTTTTTCGGGCACGTCGCCAGACGGTACGCTCATGGAAATCGCCGAGCTCCCCAAAGAACAGCATCCGTTTATGCTCGGTACGCAGTTTCATCCGGAGTTCCTCTCCCGCCCGCTGGTGCCCCATCCGCTGTTTATGGCGTTCATCAAAGCGGCGAGGGAGAAAAAATAATACATGGCCGAAGCAGTAAAAGAAATTCCGCAGTACTTGGAAAAGTATTACTGGTGGGCGTATGCGCGCCCATGGGCGGCAAAACTTTTTGACCACCAGTTTATGGTCAATGCAATTTTGCTGGGAAACTACAACAGGTTGCGGGATGAGGCGATTAAAGAGCTCGGTCCTGACTTTTCGGGCCGCACCCTGCAGGTGGGATGCTGCTACGGCAACCTGACGCCGTATTTGGCAAAGCGGGTTGCAAAAAGTGGCGGCGCAATCGACGTTATCGATATCCTGCCGATGCAGCTGAAAAATCTCGGTAAGAAAATTAAGCCGAAGGAACCGGTCAAAACATCGCTCATGGATGCCGCGGCGCTTGATGTGCCGGATAACACGTACGACCGCATTGTCATATTTCTTCTTTTGCACGAGGAGCCGCAGGCATACCGTGAGCGCACCCTACACGAGGCGCTCCGCGTGCTGAAGCCCGGCGGAAAATTGGTCGTAATTGATTACGCGCATCCGGTATGGTGGCATCCGGCGCGCTTTACCACTATCCCCATATACTCGCGTCTAAAGCCCTATGCGGTCGAGGTGTGGAAGCGCGGGCTGACCGGCGTACTGCCGGAAATGGCTGGGAGCGATTGGCGGCGTGAATCCTACTTCGGCGGCCTGTTCCAAAAACTCGTCAGAGTAAAATAGAAGCGGTATCGGTGCTGGCCGCGTTGGTTGATGTTGGAACCATTATAGAAAAAGAAAAGGCCGGACATCCATGACGGAGCCGGCCATAAGTCAGACCCTCTTGACCATTTTGCGGTGAGGCCCCGCGGTTGGGATGTCAAATTCTCCCGAAACGCATCGCCACCCGTTAGCCTCGTAGAAACTGACAGCAGGGGCTCGAGCGTTACACCACATCAACCGACGAGGGCCACGGTCGATGATTGCCTCTTCAAACCAAATGAGCAGGCGACTGGCGAGGCCGAGTCCCCGGTACTGCCCAGATGTTGCCATCCCGCGCAGTTGCCAAGCCGGTTCTTTTTCGAACTCGTTCCACACAAAACTTGCGCAACAAAGCGGTTCACCGGACGACTGACCATCGACATCAGTAAGAAAGGTCGCAATGTGACGTGTCATCGCATCATCATCGTCGTCGAATTTTGCCGCTTCGAGTGGAAGTCCTTGCCGCAAGATTCGATGCCGCAAAGGAATTATTTTGTCGACTGGGACACAATGTGTAATTGTGTTGCCCAGACGAGCATGTGCTTGTTCGGCGGATAAGGGCATGCCGTGCTCCTGTGACTGAACCCGCAATGAGATTACAGCAAACTATTTAAAAAGTCGAGCTGGGGGACTAGGGGTCGAACCTAGATTGCGTGGTTCAGAGCCACGATGCCTACCATTAGCAGATCCCCCAATGTTTAGTACTTCCTGAATTCTAACAAATTCATCGCTCTTTCAACTTCGGCTCTTCTTGAAAGCTGCACTCTCTTCAGGTCAAAGTGCGGCGAGAACCCTAATACTCTAAGCAATTTGACGACATTTTTCAACATGGACTGGTTCATGTTCGTAAAGACAAATTTATGGGTGGATGTCGGTAAATGTACGGAGTAGGAACCCTCTGCCTCGTATAGCCCGCGCAAATACCTGAGGGTAAACGCTTTGTTTCGGCTAATCCACGATGGTATCTCTATTTTCGAGAGCTTCCTGGCACCGGTTGGTATGCCCAGCCTTTTGCTTATACTCTTTTCATACAAGCTTATTCGGACACAATTTACGTTTGTTTCTTTATAAACATAGGTTTTCTTTTCAAATACAAGCTCGACCAGGCGGGTATATCTTTTTATAAATCCCTTGTTGCTGCTATGTGAAAATATCAACAGCCGCTCCGTGCGAGGAAATTTTTCAATATGCCCATCACCAAGCACGACCCCGATGAGCTCTGCTAAGTCGCCATTTTTGGGCAGTGGAGGAAAAGATGTCCTCCACTTTCCCTTTCGGGCGGCTTCAATCCGCCACGCGGCAAAGTTATCTAATTTTTTGCGGCGCATCGTCTCGGAAATTTTCCGCAACGACGGGTGTGTGTCTTTTGTAAGCCCTTTGCTCCACGACGTCCTCATATTGTTCAGTATACCTTAGTTTTGTCTACCATTAGATGTTTTTGTTTATAAGCCGAAATCTCAACCTGTGCTAGGCTTTGTTTATGGAGGAATCGCTCGCCGCTCTCCTTGCGGCACACCCGATACTTGCGCCTGTTTTATTTATCCTGCTGCGTGCGGTGCCGGTGGTTATCGCGCCGCTGCCGGGAGTGGCCTTCGACCTAGTGGGGCTCGCGGTCTTTGGGTGGCAGTTCGGCCTCCTGCTGGCGCTCATCGGCGGGCATCTCGGGGCCTCGATTGCGTTCTTTATCGCGCGGCAGTTCAGAGAGCCGGCGGTACAGTATTTTGTCCCCCTGCAAAAACTCCACGAGCTGGAGGCACATTACTCCGAACGCCAAAAGTTTTTGACGCTGGTCTCCGTGCGCTTTATCACGAGCCCGTTTTTTGACTACGTCAGCTATGCGGCGGGCCTCACGCGGATGCCATTTTGGACGTTCCTGCTCTCGACGTTTATCGGCGTCCTGCCGTTTTCCTTCGTCATCTACTATTTCGGCGGAATTATCTTCAGCTGGGGGCTCCTGTATACGGCGTTCTTTTTTGTCGGCATCGCGCTCTTAAGCGCGCTCTTCGGCAAAACGCTGATAAAAAAGTTTTTGTAGGCGGTGTAGTTGCTAAATAAGGATTTTTGGCGTATGGTTTAGATATTGCGGGGCTCGCCCGCCTTTTTCATTTCTTATGGATATCCGCAACATCGCTATTATCGCGCACGTCGACCATGGGAAGACCACTCTCACGGATGCTTTGCTGCGCCAAGCCGGCGTTGCTGTTGAGGGCGTATCGATGGACTCCAACGCTCTGGAGCTAGAGCGCGGCATCACCATTTATGCCAAAAATGCCGCAATCGAATACAAAGGCACCAAAATAAACATCGTCGACACGCCGGGCCACGCCGACTTCGGCTCCGAGGTCGAGCGCGTACTGCGCTCCATCGACTCGGTGCTGCTTGTCGTCGACGCGCAGGAGGGCCCGATGCCGCAGACGCGCTTTGTTTTAAAGAAGTCTCTCGAACTCGGTCTGCGGCCCATTGTCGTCATAAATAAAATCGACAAGCCCGCCGCCGACCCTGCTATGGCGGAGGAGGGCGTGCTTGAGTTATTTTTGGAGCTCGGCGCCGACGACGAGCAAAGCAATTTCCCCGTGGTCTACTCCATCGGTCGGCAGGGGATAGCCAAAAAGAAACTCACCGACGAGTCGCCGGACCTCTCGCCGCTCCTCAACACCATACTCGAGCATGTGCCCGCGGCATCTTCGCCGGAGCAGAGCGCCAAACCTCTGCGCGCACAGCCGTTTAATCTCGGGTATGACAACTTTCTCGGCAGGCTCGCCGTCGTGCGCATCTACGAGGGGGTGCTTAAGGCGGGCGCGGACGTGTTTGTAAAACACCTCGATGCGCCCGCGCGCGCCGAGCGCGTGCTTAAACTGTTTTCGTTTAAAGGTCTGGACCGCGTAGAAGTGCAGGAGGCGGCCGCCGGCGACATCGTACTTGTGGCCGGCTTGCCGGACATCTACATCGGCGAAACCATTTGTGCCGAAGAGGGTGCCGAGCCGCTACCGACTATTGCGGTCGACGAGCCGACCATCGCGCTCAACTTCCTCGTCAACAACTCGCCGTTCGCCGGCCGCGAGGGCAAGTTTGTTACCGGCAGGCAGATCCGCGCGCGGTTGGAAAAGGAGCTTGAGATAAACGTCGGCCTTAAAATCGATTTTTCATCCAACGAATATTTTAAAGTCTACGGACGCGGCGAGCTCCACATCGCGATATTGCTCGAGAACATGCGCCGCGAGGGGTTTGAGCTGCAGGTCTCCCAGCCGCAAGTCATCTTCCAAACAAGTGCGAGTGGGGTCAAGATGGAGCCATTCGAGGAGGTCATCATCGACATTCCCGCCATCTATCAGGGCGCCATCATCGAGCGCCTCGGCCAGCGCAAGGTGGTTATCAAAGACATGCGCACGCACGACACGCACGTGCGCCTTATTATGGAGGGCCCGACGCGCGGCCTGCTCGGCTACCGCACGCAATTTGTGCTCGACACGCGCGGCGAGGGAATCTTTTCCTCGCGCTTTGTGGAGTTCCGTCCGTACGCCGGAGAAATTACAAAACGCGCCGTCGGCTCGATGATATCGATGGCCGCCGGCAAAGTGCTGGGCTTTTCGCTGTGGAACCTGCAGGACCGCGGCGTGCTCTACATCAAAGCTGCAACAGAGGTGTATGAGGGTCAGGTTATAGGCAATACCTCCAAGGGCGAGCAGATGTTCGTTAATCCGACCAAAGGCAAACAGCTTACCAACATGCGCGCCTCCGGCACCGACGAGGCTATGCACCTTGTCCCGCCGTACGAGCTTACAATCGAGCGCGGCTTAGAGGTCATGGGCGAAGACGAATATTTGGAAATCACCCCCGCCTCCGTCCGCCTACGCAAACAACCGGGCGCGAAGTTTTAAACAAAATCAAAAAATGTTACACTGCCGTGTAATGAAGAGTGTCTCGTTTTATATCAAACACATTAACCGCATGCAGGTTGTCTGGGCGGTCATTCTTATCGCGCTGCTGGCCGCGGGCTGGTTTTTCTTTTTTCGCGGCGGCGGGAGTACTGACGGTATTTTAGTGCTGGAGTTAAAGCCTTTCGTACAGCAGGTGTCCGTATCGGGCAAGGTCGTAGCAGCCAAAGAGGTCGACCTCGGCTTCTCCCAGAGCGGGCGCATTACAGGCGTGTATGTATCGGTTGGCAACTACGTATCGCAGGGTACGACGCTCGCGGTGGTGGAGAACGGCGACCAGCGCGCCACGCTCCTGCAGAGAGAGGCCGCACTTGAGAACCAGCAGGCCAAGCTCGCCGCGCTCAAGGCGGGAACTAGGCCGGAGGAAATAGCCGTCGCGCAGTCTTCTGTCACGCGCGATACGCAGGCGCTTATCGACGAACTCCAAGATGCTTACCGCGCCGCAGACGGCGCGGTGCACAACACGCTCGACCAATTTATTTCCAATCCGCGCACTAGCCCCTCGCTTACTTTTTCCGTAGTCGACTCCAATCTTAAGACATCTGTCGAGTCGAAGCGACTAACGGCAGAAAGCGCTCTTGTCGCGTGGAGCGGCGCGGTGTTTGCGCTCGGCGCCTCAGCAGACCTATCGCAAGCAGCCTCGCTCGCGCAAAGCAATCTGTCCGCAATAGCATCACTGCTATCCGATGCGGGAGCCGCCATCAACCGCGCCCTTACATCGACGCAGATTCCGCAGTCCACGCTCGATGATTACAGCGCCGCTGTCGCCACCGCGCGCACAAACATTAACGCTTCTATCTCTGCCGTTACCTCTGCAAAATCCGCGCTTGATGCCAGTAAGAAAAATCTCGCGCTCAAGGTTGCAGGCTCCACTCCACAGGATATCTCCGCGCAAGAGGCACAGGTCAAGTCCGCCGCCGCTGATGTCGCCGCGGCGCAGGCGCAGCTGAGCAAGACGTTCATCTCCGCTCCGTTCAGCGGTATAGTGACAGTCGTAGACGCCAAAGCCGGCAAAATAGTTTCTCCAAATACGCCAGAGATATCCATGATTTCGACCGGAGCCTTCCAGATAGAAAGTTACGTGCCTGAAATAAATATTGCTCTTATTGCGGTGAGAGACAAGGCGTCGGTCACTCTCGACGCTTACGGAGAAAAAATATTCTCGGCATCGGTAGTGTCAATCGACCCAGCCGAAACAGTGCGCGACGGCGTCTCAACCTATCGCGCGATGCTGCAATTTGACGCGCAGAATCCGCTCATCAAATCAGGCATGACAGCAAACGTTTCTATCACCACCGACACCAAGGAGAGCGCGCTAGCGGTGCCGCAAGGGCTCGTCGTGTACCGCGACGGCAAAATGTTCGTGCGGGTGCTTGTCGACAAAAGCACGGTAGAGCGCGAAGTGACGCTCGGCGGAGTCTCGAGCCTCGGCGAAGTCGAGATACTCTCCGGCCTAAAAGAGGGGGACACCATTATCACAACGCTTCCTTAAATGCCGCTCAATATACGCATCGGCTTCTTTCTTGCCTTCCGCGCTCTGCGCCGAGCAAGTTTGTGGACCACCGGGCTCATTATAGGGGTCATGGTGCTGACGTTTCTTAACCTTGTGGTGGTATCCGGCATTCTGGTCGGCCTGCTACAGGGCGCGGTTGATGCCGTGCGCACGCAGTACACCAGCGACGTAATCATCTCGTCGCTGAGCGACAAAAAATATATCGAAAACAGCCCGAACCTTATTTCTTTAGTTGATACCTTGCCGCAAGGCAGTGTTTATACCGCCCGCTACCGCGAGGCCGGAGTGCTCGAGGCAAACTACAAAACCCGCAAGGAGACCGACAAGCCCAACACCGCCAGTGCTGTATTGGTCGGCATCAATCCGGTCAGCGAGCAGGCGGTCACCGGCATTGCGGGCAGTATTGTCGAAGGCGAGTTTCTGTCTCCGGGCGATTACGACAAAGTTGTGGTCGGAGGGTATCTGCTCAAGCAATACTTTCCGGTCGAGACGCCGGGATTTACCACGCTCGAGAATGTCCGCATCGGCACCAAAATACGCATGACAGTGGGCGCGGTGGTGCGCGAGGTTACAGTCAAAGGAATTCTTAAGTCTAAAGTCGACGAGGTGTCCATGCGCGCCTACATGGTCGACTCGCAGTTTCGCTCGCTTATCGGCCGCAACGACGGCAACGTAGACGAGATAGCACTTAAATTGTCCGCGGACGCGACGCCCGAGTCGGTGCGCGACGCCCTGCTTGCCCGCGGCGTCGGCGAGCGCGCAAAAGTGCAGACATACGACGACGCACAGCCCAAATTCCTAAAAGATATTATAGCCACGTTTAACATGCTCGGCACAGCCTTCTCCTCGATAGGCTTGGTGGTGGCGAGCATCACGATATTTATCGTCGTGTTTATCAACGCGATTACGCGGCGCAAGTTCATCGGCATACTAAAAGGCATCGGCATCACCGGCCGCGCAATCGAAATATCCTACATCTTCCAGTCCGTCTTCTACGCTTTGGTCGGCTCGGGGCTCGGACTCGCACTCGTATACGGTTTTTTGGTGCCGTTCGTAGCGGCGCACCCTATCGACTTTCCTTTTAGCGACGGCATCCTTGTCGCTCCGCTCGACTCGACATTTTTCCGCGTCGGGCTTTTGGTTTTTTCCACTCTTATTGCCGGATACATCCCCGCGCGCATGATCATACGCAAAAATACCCTCGACTCGATATTAGGAAGAAATTAATACCTGTGGTGAGTCATATCGAACCATGATTGAGACAAAAAATTTACAACGCAGCTTCAAGAATGGAGATGTAGAAACGCAGGTGCTAAAAGGCATCGACTTTACCGCAGGCGACGGCGAGTTTATCGCCATCATGGGCCGCAGCGGCGCTGGCAAGTCCACGTTCCTCTACCAAATGTCTCTGCTCGACGAGCCGACCGGAGGAGAGATAAAAATCGACGGCCACAATACGCACACAATGGACGAGAGCGAGCGGATGAAATTCCGCCTCAACATGTTCGGCTACGTCTTTCAGGACTACGCGCTCCTGCCGGAGCTTACCGCGCTCCAAAACGTCGCTCTCCCGCTCCTTATGCAAAATCACCCAAAAAAGTCGGCGTACGCGCAGGCCGCCGGTGCGCTCGAGCGTGCTGGTCTCGGACATCGTTTGCACAACCTACCCAGCCAACTTTCAGGCGGGGAGCAGCAGCGCGTCTCCATCTCGCGCGCCATCGCCCACAAACCAAAAATACTTTTTGCCGACGAGCCCACCGCCAACCTCGACAACGAGTCATCGCGCGGGATTATGGAAATATTTCAAGATTTGCACAAACACGGCCAGACTATAATTATGGTCACGCACGAAGAGGAGTACGCCAAGCTTGCCGGCAAGATAGTGCGCATGGATGATGGTAAGATTATCTCTGAGGTTATAAATCGTGGCTAACAGACATCTCAGACAGGACTTTTATATTGTGCTCGCGAGCATCATCCTCGCGTGGGCGATAGTGCACTACGAGTTAGTGCAGTTGGTACTTGCACAATTAGGAGGGGGCAAAGTACTCGTGGGATTTGTCGGCGGGCTCTTCTTTACATCCATCGCGACGACCGCGCCGGCCATAGCGGTGCTCGGCGAACTTTCTTTAGACGCACACCCGCTATGGGTAGCGCTTATCGGCGGCACCGGCGCGGTCGTCGGCGACATGGTTATATTTTTCTTCGTCCGCGACCGTGTGTCCGACGATATTGCGTATTTACTCAAACACACTGGTACACCGCGCTTCTTCAAACTCTTTCATCGCAAAACGTTTATGCGGCTCTTGCCGTTTTTAGGCGGGCTTATCATCGCTTCTCCATTGCCTGACGAGTTGGGGCTTACTCTGCTCGGGATGGCGCATATGCGCACGAGCAGGTTTTTATTGCTGTCTTTCGCATTCAATTTCGCGGGCATTCTGCTTATAGGCCTCGCAGCGCGCTCGCTTGCATCGTAATGCAAACTTCATATAGCCGTCTGCTATAGTAGGTGTCTACCTGTATGCGTAAACTTTTTCTACTAACCATTTTTGCACTGTCACTTGCGCCTATAAGCGCATCGGCGGCCAAGTTCGAGTACTCAGGCTGGCTGCCGTATTGGCGGGAGGCGAGCTCGACTATGGACGTTTTGCCGCACTTAAACCAGCTGACCGAAATAAACCCCTTCGGCTACATTGTCCAGCCGGACGGCACTGTCATGGACGCGATGGGCGTGGCGGATGAGCCGTGGAAAAGTCTCATTGCCGCCGCCAAAGCAAAAAAAGTTCGTGTGATACCCACGGTCATGTGGAGCGACACCGAGGCCATACACCGCATACTCAGCAACACCGAGTCGCGCATCAAGCTCGAGGACGATATTACGGAGCTCGCATTCAACGAGGGCTTCGACGGAATCGATATCGACTTTGAAGGCAAGCTTGCCGAGGACAAAGTCTACTTCTCCACGTTTCTTAAAGGCCTCTATCAGCGCATGGGCAAAAAGTGGGTGATGTGTACCATCGAGTCGCGCACGCCTCTGTCGAGCCGCTACCTCGGCACGCCACCCAAAGACGCCACGGTGTACGCCAACGACTGGGTGCAAATAAACAAATACTGCGACCGCGTGCGCTTTA
>ERZ1292623.721-Hain-H51-01um-R1-721-length-33961-cov-19_pt1 | contig 13225 bp, 14 predicted proteins | sample MGYA00564398_ERZ1292623 | MGnify/ENA primary metagenome ERZ1292623 (study PRJEB36523, sample SAMEA6512633) | groundwater metagenome | collected 2019-01-07 | study: AquaDiva: Metagenomics assemblies of 32 groundwater samples
GTTAGTGCCTGAATTTCTGCTTTAGCATCCAATTTCTTCATAGTCATAAATTCTATCTGCCATTCTTTGTTATTCTTAAACCATTCATAATTAGAAACTTGTTTAATTCTAGCTTTATCTGTATCTTTCATCTTAATCAAATGTTTTTGCAGTCCATATTTTTCAATATCTTTAGAGGTAATCCCTAAATATCTAACACTCGGTATAGTTAATTTCCCACTAGCATGAGCTAAATTAATGCTCCCATACTTAATAACAGAATAAATATACGCACCATAAATATCCCAATCAGCCAATACATAAATAGGAATCTTATATCCCTCATATAACCTCTGTAATAATCTTCTAATTCCTCTAGTAGTTTGTCCTTGAGAACTCATAATAATGCATTTTTCCTTATCCCAAAACTTATCTTCATGTAATCTCTCCCACACAGCAGCTTTCTCCATATATAAAACATATTTAGCAGTTACTTTTTTAAATTTAATATCTTCAACATTACTAGGAATACTCCATCCTCCACTTCCCATCTTACTCCAATCAATTATATCTCCTCTATCTTCAATAACAACCCTCCCAGCGACACTTCCCATTTTATTAGCATTAATATTCAATTGCTCTCTAGATTGATCAGTAATCAACTCTAAATCTTCAATACAAGAATCAGATTCAGTTTGCTCATCAACTAAATTAACCTTAGTTCCAGGAATTGTTCTCTTAATCATATAAAAGACATCCCTTAAACTAGCATGTTTTCCTTCCTTACTCAAATTTTTACTAACACTAGCAACTTCTATAGTTTGTAAAAACTTTTTAGCATGTGCAACATTAAAGAAAATTCTTTGAGCCATTTTTCTTCCTAAAGCTAAAGTCTTACTTTTCTTATCAAAAACAACATTACTCAAAGCTCTAACTGGCAAATCAACTACAGGTCCTTTACCCTTGTTTATTTGTTTAACTAAACCAACACCTAAATTCTTTAATCTCTCACTTACATTTTCTTTTTTTGCCATTTTATTTTAATTTAGTTTGTTTTTCTTTTCCGCCAACGCTTTTTCTAAAAGGGTTAGTTTGTTTTTCATTCTTTTCTTCACGAGCTCCAGGAGTTAAAAGTAATTTATCCTCTTCCTGTAAGTTATTACCTAAAATATATTTCATACTTTTCTTTAAGATCTTACTTAAATTTTGTTCAATTTTATTTTTACTTTCACCACTTAAATTAGCTAAAGCACTACTTAACTCAGGAATATATTTCTCAAATAAATCTGCTCTCTCCTGTTGCTCTTTAGCTCTAACAGTCTTTCTAATAAAACTTCCTAATCTTCTTCCAATTTCCTGCAAAGCTAATTTTATTTCCTTAATAATCTCAGGATAATGCGCAATAGCTTCTTTAGCTTCACTTGTAAAAGGAACCCATACGCTTGCAATATGAACTAATATAACAACAGGACCAATAGGCAAGGCCCCTTTACTCTGACTTAATCCATAATTTCTCCAAGCAGTATTTATAACACTTCTAGTTATTGCTCCTGCGCTTTGTTGATATTGTAAAGGAACTTTATTTGCAAATCTTATTAATCTAATTAATTTATCAGGATTAGCATTTAACTCTCCACCATAAACAATACCAGCTTCAATTTGGAATGGAAATCCTCTATAAACGCTTGGTTTTCTAGTTATAACTGAATAAAATTCAGCCTTAATTTCTTTTTTCAAACCCTTCAATAAGGCTTCTTCACCAATAGGACTCAAACAATTTAATGGGGGACTACTTATCTTAGTATTTCTAATTGCAGTTATCAAAGCCTCTACATGATCCTGATTAACTTGTCCAGGTTGTATTTTAAAATCAACTTTAGCTTTATCACAAATTTCTTTAGCTATTTTACTCGAGACCCTCGAAAACTCTTTTTCAAAAAAACCTTGCAAATTTCTTGCCTTAGTATTTTTCAGCATTCTTAATAAAATACCTATCTCAATACCATAAGGATGTGGTTTTATTTCTTTAGGCTCTTTAGGCAATTCATTAACAACCCTCGGAAAATCAATTTTTTTCTTTTCAGGATCTGTATACACTAAATGTAAATGAGGATTGGCAATAGCAGTCTGCTTCAAATATTCATCAACACTTTGCCTTCCTTTTTGATATTTTCCTTCTAATTCAATCTCAACTTTTGTTCCATGGTCTAAAACAAAATCAGCCTCCTCATCTTTCAAAATTTCAGGTTCATTTTTATGGATATCAATCCTCAACTCATAATAATGTGCTGGTTTATTTTTACCAATTTTAGAAATTATTTTAGCAGCTTTCCCGGTAGTTAATTGTCCATATAAAACACTGGCACTTACACCAATACCTTGCTGACCTCTACTTTGCTGCATCCTAAAAAACTTACTTCCATATAACAATTTAGCAAAAACCTTAGGTATTTGTTCTTTAACAATTCCAGGACCATTATCTTGAACAGAAACTATAAACCTATTCTCTTTAACCTGTTTTATCTCAACTTTAATTTCTGGCAGCACTTTCATTTCTTCAGCTGCATCTAAACTATTATCAACTAACTCTTTAATCGTAGTACTTAAAGCTCTTAAAGGATTATCAAATCCTAATAAATGCCTATTTTTTTCAAAAAAAGCTGCAACAGAAATTTCCCTTTGTGCTAAAGCCAATTCTTCTGCTCTATGTTTCGCCATTTTTTAAGATAAAAATAACCTTCAATTTATAAAACTTATTATTTTTTACATAAGACTTAAATAATTCAAATACAACATTACCAAATAAAATGGAAGAAACTAAATTTCATACAGACTATCAAACTGAATCAGGTTCCGTATACGTTCAAACTAGAAATGGATTAAGAACGTCTTGGACTAAACACTCTAAAAGTACACACGAAAATTTAGAAGAAGCAATTTATGTATCTATGGACTTTTTAAAGAATTTATGGAATGACAAAGACAAACAGTTTCATTTAGACAAATTAAATTTTGAAAAGGCACGAAGACAAAATTTTCAAGGTCTTGGTGGAGTAATAATATATCTCCTAAAAAATAAAACCCGGGGGCGTAGTTCAAGAGTGAAAAAGATCAAATCAGACAAGGACCTCCTAGACTTCAATGAGATAGACGAACCAGAGATAGAAGGTATGCCTTAGATGGAATATAAACCTTTATCAAGAGAAGAACTACTTAAACAAGGTTATTGTTGTGGCTCTGGATGTACAAATTGTCCCTATGAACCTAAGCATAAAAAGGATTCTACTAAAATAAATAAATTTATATAATTGAGATAGCTACAATAATCTATGGCAATATCACTAGAATTCGGAACAATCAAAATAGTATTATTAATATTTTCCATCCTATTACTTTTTCTTGCCTTTCATCCTTTTATTGTAAACTATTATCCTCCTCTCAAAATGATTAACATGGACATTAGGAACTATATCCTAATCTTATTAGCAATCATACAAATAGTTTATGTATTTAGAATGAGAAGACCACGCGTTACATAATTATTTCTCTTTTAATTTCTTCATCTCATTCTCTAAAAAACCATAAACATTTCCATGAGGACTCCCTGCAAGCAATTTCTCAACACCTTCCCTAGCAATATGAATGACGTCACTTTTACCAATTAAAGAAGCTGTTCTTCCATAAATAACAAAATCACAACCAGTTAATCTCTCAATTATTTTTCTAGCTTTTCCCTTACTACCAATAACCCTAGCCTTTATTCTTTTAAATTTTTTAACATTACTCCCACAAAAATCTCTAATATCTATAACTTCCAAAATATAAGCCTCATTAATTAAGTTCAAAGCAACTAATGGATTAAATCCTCTACCTATAGCCTTAACAATTTTCTCAGAAATATATCCTTCTAAACCTTCACCATAGATTATAACATCTCCTTCTTTAGAAATATCTAATTTACACTTGACACTTCTCTCAATTAGCCTCTTAGTTTCTCCTTTCTTACCAATAAGAACAGCTACCCTTGCCTTTGGAATTTTCAGCTCATACATTTTTCTAAAAAATCTTTTGTGAACCTAACACTTTTCTAAAGAGTTAGAATTCTTCAACTTCTAATTGCTTAAGATATCCATTCTTTTTCAACCAACTTACCTGACTTGGTCTATACTTAAATATTACATCTCCTTTATCATCACCACCAAATTCCCATGGTTCTATCAATAAAACATCTCCCTCTCTAACCCACAACTTTCTTTTTAATCTCCCAGGAACTCTGCAAACCCTAGTTTTTCCATCCATACCTCTTACTTTCATTCTACTCCCACCTAACCGAGATTCCAAAATTCCAATAACTTGATTATCCCTAGGTAATTTTGTTCTTCTAATTTCTATTTGTTCCTGATCTCCCTCGCTCAAATTACTTTTGTTCTTCCCAAAACTTGGCTTATTATTCATTTTTTAGTCTAAAACAGACAGTAACCCTATATAAATTTTTACTACTCATTCTATCCTTACCAAAAAGCTTCTTACTTTCCTTTAACTCACCATTATAACTTTTTTTAAGTTTTTTTCCTACGATTCTAGCAAATTTATTAGAGCTTACATATATATCAATCCCATCTTTAACTTTAACTTGCTTTGAGATATAAATATTATACTTTCTAGCCTGATTTTCAATAAAGTTCATGATTTCTTGATGATAGGGTCTAATCTGTATCTTTCCTTCATAATAGTCAGAGTGTAACTGCTTGTGCATGTTTAACTTCTCCAATATTAATTATATTTTCTTCCTTAATCATTTTTAATTTTAATGCAAGATTTATACTATTTTCACCAACAATATTTAAATTATTACTCTCCTTCATAATTTTTTCAATTTTATCTTCATTTAATTCTTCACCATTATAAAAGTGTTCACTTACTTTTAATTCATATTTTCCGTCAGAAAATACTTTTCCAAGTAATTCCTTATCACAAATAGCAACAATTTCACTTGAACCTTTATGAATTTTAACTAATATTCCCATTATATACTTGACCTTAAAGGATGCCTAGCACCACAAGCAGTACATTTTAAGAAAACAAATCTATCTTCCTTAACTATTTTAGTATCTGGCTTCCCGCATTCCTTACATAAAACAAAGTCTTTAGCATATTGTTCAATTTTTTGATTAATAAAATCAGCATTTATTTTTCTACCCAAAACTAATCTTTGTCCATCAACTGATGCTGGCGTAGCCAACTCTTTTTGTAAATATTTCAATAATTGTTCACTTTCTCTTCCAAAGCTTTTAACTATACTCATAAAGTTATTAACAATAGTCTTACTTCCTTGTATATGGCCTTGAACTTTAGGTATTTCAAATCTTTCCTTACTAACAGAAATCTCAGGTAAATTTTCCTTTGCTTTCTTTAATAATTTCTCATATTCCACAAACAATAACAGAAAAAAAGGGTTTATAAGGATTTACCCTTATTTTTTGAAGGTTTTAATATCGAGTTAATCTATGCATAACACGATTAGAGAAAGTTCTCAAAAAAAGAGATGCTTGTCTTAACTCTTGTTCATTCAAATAAACATCTTTCCCACCAGAGGACAAAGTTTGATATAACCTATCATAAAACTCTTTATCGTGTAAGGTATCAAAAACAGCAGCATCAAGTTTAGCACCAAAATATTCAGGTCTAACCATTGTTGCTAGCACACAAGGAAATGCCCTACTATTATGGAAAGTAGAACTTTGATCCATAGCCGATAACATATCAGCAATCCACAACGCATGTTCATTTTCAGGTTTGCTTATGACTTCTTTTTTAACTAATTTTTCAAGAATACGAGAGGCCGTGTTAAGTCTATAACTAACCCCAAATAGTCTACCATCTTCTACTAAATCAACGCTTATCATAAAAATAAGATAAAAAACCAATTTATATATTTTTATATTCTCTCAAATCACTTTCAGATAATTTGGCTTAGGTTGATATATCTCGCCTTCTCTTAATAATTCTTTAATAATACTCTCAACCTCTTTCTCATCTATTTCAAGACCATCAAAAAGATCATCATAGCTAATTTCATCTTTTTTACCTATAAATTTCAAAACTTTCTGTCTATTAGTTTGACTAGGTTCATTCGCACTTTCTTCCTTAACAATAATACCAAGCGGGGTAGAATCTTGAACCTCAATCATAATCTTTTTCTCAGAAATATCTTTATTTTTTATTTTAGGAGGTTTACCATATAATTTTTCCAATTCCAATTTCCTAACTTTAGCCCAATTAGGATCTTCTAATTTTTTAACAACTTCTGGTATCACATATAACTCTTCAGAATACTCTCTAACTCTTCCAATTATATTAATTAAATCACCAATCTCTCTTTTACTTAAAATATTAATATCATCTCTCCAAGCCTTCAAATTTATGCTAGAAGTTCCATCATCAACAGTTAAAAAACCATAACTACTATCTTCATTTATATTTTTACTTACAACAGAAGCAATTAAATTTACTCTAGAAACTTTCAAATCATCTCGAACTAAAACATAATTAGGAGTCCATTCTCCTTCTTCCTTAACATATCTTCCATTAATAAGATCTGCTATCCAAACCTTAAATGCTGTTTGTCTTATTTGCACCATTTGTATAACTCAAGTTATCCTCTGTAAAAAACCACGTTTTGGTTGGAACACTTCACCTTCTCTACTTAATCTCATAATTACTTCCTCAACCTCTGATTCCTGAATATTCTTATTAGCTGCTTCTGCTATAATATCTTGCATAGGAATACTTTTTTTACCTAAACTTTTTTCCAAAGAACTAATTATTTCCTTAACAACTAATATCTTATTCCTCTGGGAAGCACTAATTCCTGTACTGATCCTATCAATATCTATCTTACCAGTCTCAGGATCTATACCAACCTCAATCAAACAGTACTTTAAAACTCTAATCGCTCTTTTAGCATCTTGTCCAGTTGCAATTTTACTTAGTCTCACTCTTGCACTTGCCTCACTTAACCTGACTAAGGCCTCCAATTGTCTAGCACTTATAGGTATTGGCCTAACCCCACCATCACTTCCACTTTCACTATTCCTTAAATTAACATAAAAATCTTTAATTTCTTTCATTGCAACATCGTCCAATTTAGGATTAACTTTTTGTCTAACATAAGAAATATATTTCTTCAATAATCTCCTATCAATAACTGGTTGAGCCCATTTAGAATCTGTAGTCAACCTCAAAATATGGCCAGCAATTTTTTCATCAGTATCTTTATTTGGTATATCTCTAACAGGGAAAATTAAGTCAAATCTATTTATCAAGGCAGGAGGTAAATCTATTTGTGCAGCCACAGATTGAAATGGATCAAATCTGCCCAATTTAGGATTTGCAGCAGCTAAGACCGTGGTTTCAGCTCTTAAAGTTGCTTGTATATTAGCCTTTGAAATAGTGACAGTTTGCTGCGCAAGTCCCTCATGTAATGCACTAGTATCTTCTTCTTTCATTTTATCCAACTCATCTAAACAACAAAATCCTTTATTAGCAAGCACCAAAGCACCAGCTTCTAAGGCCCATCCTTTCAAAAATTCATCCCTAACAACACTTGCAGTTATACCAGCACCTGAAGCGCCTCTTCCGGCAACATATCTAGCTTTTGGAGCAGCTCGACTTAAATAAGTTAAAAAAGTTGATTTTGCAGCCCCAGGATCACCAACCAATAAAACATGAATATCTCCCTTAACTCTAGTCCCATCCTCTCTTTCTTTCTTAACCCCACCCATTAATTGTAAAACTAAGGCTTCTTTTATGACATCATGACCATATATAGAAGGAGCAATACTATCTCTTAATTTTTGATATACTTTAGGATCTCTAGCTAACTCCAAAATTCTCTCTTCATCTTCTTTATCAATTTCAATTTCTTCAAAACTTTCTTCAACAGGCTCAATAAAAACAGATTCCATCATAAGATCAAACCTAATTGATTGCGCACCAGTTTTTAAAAAGACAGGTACTTCTTTGAGAAAACCAGTAACTCTAACCAGACTACCGGGAGTAGTTTTTTTCTCCATGATAGGTTCAACTAAATCTTCCTTCAAAAATACATTAATCCTTTTTGGCTGCTCTCCTCCTTCCAAACTTTCAGGACTTTCCTCTAAAACTAATCTTTGAGCATCTACTAAATCTTTACTTAATAATCTAAACTTACCTCGTCTACCACAACTACATCTATTAGGCTCTTTAAACTTTGTATCAACTTGCAAAATAGAGATATTATTACCACAGCTAGGACATTCAAATTTAGCACTCACTACTTGAGGTCTAACATCGCTTGCTTGTCTTACAATTCCATCTAAACTAACTAATCTCTCCAAATGTTCACTTCTAATATCCTTAATTACCAATTTCTCAGACAAGGGCAGATTTCTTATCCTTAACTTTACTTTTTCTCCTCCAGAAATATCAAAACCTCCTATAGCTAATTCACCTGCTTTCAAGGTATCTTCTGGCTCGCTTAATAATTGTTCAGCCAAATCAGGATCAAATCTACTTAATTCAGAAAAATCTACAATCAATGCTCTCCTACCTTTCCTGATCAATTCATGCAGGTTTTCTAAATAATTAATCTCAATAAATTCTTTAAATTTCTCTATTTGTTCAGAAGTATCAACTATCATATCCCTCTTAAAATAACCTTCTTAATTATAAGGTTTTATATTAAAAATAATATATAATCAAATTTATTTCTTATTTAGCTTAGTTAAATTTTTTACTAATAAAGTAACTGCCTCTCTTAATTTAGCTTCACTTCTAGTTCCTGTACAAACTATCTTTCCATTACTGAATAATAAAAATGTAGCCCTAGTCCCAGCTAACTTATATACTAATCCTGGAAATTGTTCTGGTTCATATTCTGTATTTTCTAAATCCATTGCTAAAGAGTTTAGATTTAAATCTAATCCTATATCTCCGGAAGCAACCATATTTTGTACTGTAATCTTAGGAGTTATTTTAATTTTTATCTTTATTTTTTCAATATGTTTAATAATTGCACCAACAGCTTGCTTAACTTTACCCATACTTTTTGCACCTGTGCAAACTATTTTACCTGAACTAAATATTAAAGCACTGGTCTTAGGTTCCTTAATTCTCATTACTAATCCTGGAAATTGTTCTGGGTTATACTCTGTATTTGGCAATGCTTCAGCTAATTTAATTAAAGGAATATCATGCTCCAATGAAGAACTTGCAACTATATTCTGAACCTTATACCACACTTTTTTGCTAATACTTTTTTTTACCATTTAAAACTCCCCCGATAATGTGTTTATAAATGGATAGAAAAATTTATAAATCTATTTATAAAGCCTCACCAGTAAATAAAAACTTAAAAACATTAGCTATTCTCTTCAAAAAACCAATAAATCCCTCTTCAGGCTCTTCCCCACTTACCTCTGGTTCTTCAGTAATCACAACCTCAATACCACAATTCCCATCAATCTTGCATTCTAAACCATTAGAGCATCCACACAAACTACAAACCTCTTTTAATATTCCAGTACTTAAACAGTATCCTGGTTTATTAATGGAACATTCTCCATGCTTAGTACCATCATTACATTTTAATTCAATACATACTTCTCCTTCACTACATAATTCCCCAGTAGGACACCCACATTTAATACAATCCTCTACTAAAACACCGGCCCTACAATATTTTGGTTTATTTAATGAACATTCATAATAATTTGTGCCATCCTCGCAAACTTTAGCCTTATTATTCAGAAAAAAAGACCTAACTTCGCTAACTTCATCTCCAAACTTGTTTACAACCTCAATCCTCCAATAATACAAACCATCTTCCAAAGGCAAATGTACTTTTCTACTTTCGCTCCTGGTTCCATAATAAGCAACAGGACTTGTAAATCTTTTATTATCATCAACTAATAAAACATAGCTTTCCAAGGGATCACCTTCTGGATCAAAATACAACCATGTAAAAGTTATAGGATTATTCACAACTTGAGTACCTGTTGGAGCACCAAGTGCAACACTCGGATTGATATTGGCAAAAACTATAGAAACCACACTAAGCAAAATTAAACCAAAAAACAAAACCTTATATTTCACCACTTTTACTTAAAATATGTCTAGAACATATTTAAATCTTTTGGAAACTAACACTAAACTCTTTCCCCCTTATATTTTCTTTAGAACTTAATTTAAACAATTTATCATTAAATAACACTTCACTTGCCCCAACTTTATTTCTAATTTCCGCTTCAAATCTACTTATATCATAGTCAGAATTTATAACTAGTTTTATTCTATCTTCTTTTTTCAATCCCTCTCTTTTCCTTAAATTTTGAATTCTTCTCATTATTTCCCTTGTATAACCCTCAATTTCAAGTACTTTATCCAATTTAGTATCCAATTTAACCTCAAATTTGCCTCTTTTAATTAAAACACTTTTAACATTCAATTGTGTTTTTATCAAGTCACTCAATTTTTTTAACACATTTACATCTTCAACTAAGATTTCAGCTTTATTTAAAGGCCATCTCACACCATAACCGATTTTTTCCCTTTGTGCTAATCCTTCTTGCACTACTTGTCCCAATAATTCAAAACTTTTTTCAAGCTCTTTATCGATCAATTTTTTATCAAACTTAGGCCATCTAAACATATGAATGCTGTCTTCTTTTAATTTAAATTTCTCTTTCAAACTCAAATAAATTTTTTCAGTAATAAACGGTGTAACAGGAGCAAATAACTTCAAGTTCTCAATTAAAACTTCAAATACGATTTTCAAAACCAAATCAGAATCAGTTTCCATTTTGTCTCTAGTCATTTTTATATAATCTCTACTTAAAGTTAAAAACAAATCCTCACAAACATTGGGAACTTCGTCCAGCCTGTATTGATCAAACAGTTCAGTGCACACTTTAATAGTAGAATTCAATTTAGACAAGATATACTTTTCTTCCAGTCCAACTCTCTTTTTACATTTCAAATCATTAATGTCGGCATAGTTAATCAAATAATTTGTAATATTCCATAAAATGTCTAAATTTCTAAACTTAACCTTCATATCTTCAAAATTATAATTCAAGTCAACAGCAGGATTAGTTCCTCCTAAAACATAATATCTCAAAGTATCAGCACCATACCTATTAATAACCTCATCAGGATAAACCGCATTTTCTAATGACTTAGAAAATTTTCTTCCTTGAGCGTCTTGAACAAATCCATGCATATAAACAGCATTAAAACTTTTCTTGTTTAATGCAACCATAGAAGCAACAAACAATAAATTAAACCATCCTCTAATTTGATCCTTCCCTTCTAAAATAAGATCAGCAGGATAAAATTTTTGAAACAGTTTTTTATCCTGAGGATAATTCAAACAATTCCAACTAACAGTACCAGCATCAACCCAAACATCTAAAACATCCAAAATTCTTTCTTTAACACCACCACATTTACATTTTATCTTTACCTTATCAATCCATGGTCTATGTAAATCCTCTACCTTACACTTACTTAATTTTTCTAATTCTTTTTTATTTCCAACAACAACATAATCCTTACACTCCTTACATCTCCAAATTGGTAAAGGACACCCCCAATATCTTTGTTTAGTAATTGAATTATCCCTCAAATTCTCCAACCAAGAATTAAACGCATTATAAGCGCTTTCAGGAACCCATTTTATTTTATTATTATCCTTAATCATTTGTTTCTTCAAATCTTCTATTTTGAAAAACCATTGCTTAGTGGCCCTAAATAAAACTGGCTCATTGCTTCTTTGTCCAAATGGATACTCATGCTCAACTTCAGTAACAGCAATTAAACTATCTCTCTCCTCTAAATCTTTAATAAAACTTTCATTATCTCTCTTAGCATGCCTTCCAGAAAATTTACCCATATCTTTAGGATAATATCCATCAGTCGTCAGATTATTCCAAGGGGGTATACCATTTCTATGTCCAACCTCATAATCCTCTGGACCGCAACCTGGAGCCATATGTACTAAACCAGAACCAGCATCCAAAGTAACATACTCAGAACTCAAAACAACAGTGTGGACTTTTTTATGTTTTTTCTTTAATCTATCATACTGTTTTTTTAATTCATCATAAAAGGGATGTTCATATTCCAATCCTTCTAATTCTTCACCTTTAAATTCTTCTAAAATTGTAAAGTTTTTATTAGCCACGACCTTAACAACTGGACCCACTAAGCCCTTAGCTAAAATCCATACTTCATCATCAACTTTGGCCTTAACATAATCAAATTCAGGATGAGCCATTATACCCAAGTCATATGCAACGGTCCAAGGAGTCGTACTCCAAACAACTAAGTATTCATTCTTAGTATTCTTAACTTTAAATTTCCAAAAAATACCTTTATCAATTACAGTTTTATATTCTAATTCATGTTTTGCTAAAGCACTTTGATGAACATAATCCCAAGGAACACTTCTAAGCCCTTCATATAACCTACCTTTCTCATGCGCTTTTTTAACTAACCACCATTCTCCTTCAATAAATTCCTCATCAATACTTTTATATGCATTCCCAAAATCCATCCAAACACCTAACCTTTCAAAATCTTTATTCATTAATTCTAAATTCTCTAAAGCAAGCTTCCTAGACTCTTTAATAAACTTAAGAATTCCAAACCTTTCAATATCTTCTTTATATTTTAATTTAAATTTCTCTTGAACTTTATTTTCAATAGGCAAGCCATGCATATCATATCCAGCTCTGTCCCAAACATTAAATCCCTGCATTCTTTTATATCTCAAAATCATATCCTTCAATGCTTTATTCCAAGCAGTTCCAATATGTACTCTTCCTGAAGTATATGGAGGTCCATCCAAGAAATAGAATTTTTTTCCTTTACTATTTTTTTTCTTAACTTTTTCATAAATTTTTTTATTTTCCCAAAATTTCAAAATTTCTTCTTCTACCTTATTAAAATCATACACCATAGTTTTATCTTTCCTAATTTACTTTATATAATTTACTTAAAATGAGATTCCAGTCCATTACTTAATGGTTTGTCTAATACATCTCTAAACCTTTCCACATATTGATTTGGCATTCTAACTACCTCCTAATTACAGAGCCAGAAATTAAGCTCTGTTTTATAAAATAATAATAGCTATGATAATGGTATTAATGATATTAATGATATTAATGATATTAATGATATTAATGATATTAATGATATTAAT
>ERZ1292623.3568-Hain-H51-01um-R1-3568-length-13221-cov-7_pt1 | contig 13221 bp, 12 predicted proteins | sample MGYA00564398_ERZ1292623 | MGnify/ENA primary metagenome ERZ1292623 (study PRJEB36523, sample SAMEA6512633) | groundwater metagenome | collected 2019-01-07 | study: AquaDiva: Metagenomics assemblies of 32 groundwater samples
ACGTACACGGTGCTGATGGGATTGAAGAAGTATCCGGTAAGTCTTACTGCGGTTGTTTCCATGGCAGACGATGGGGGATCTTCGAAGATTTTGCGGGAGGAGTTTGGAATTTTGCCTCCGGGATCTGTTCGTCCAGCCCTCGTTGCCCTCTCGAATGCCGAAAAGTCGCTTGCAGACTTATGGAATTTTCGTTTTCACGAGGGGAAGGGACTGAATGGCCATAGCTTTGGCAATCTCTTTCTTACCGCTTTGAGTAAGCAACTCGGAAGTTTTGAAAAAGCAATTGACCAAGCAGGAAAGATTCTGCATATCAAGGGTAGGGTGATTCCTTCTACGCTTCAAGATTGTCACCTCGTTGCACGCTTGGAAAATGGAAGCATGGTGAGAGGAGAGGTAAACATTGATGTGCCCAAGCACGACGGGAACATCCCCATTGCGCAAGTGTGGCTCGATCCGCCGTGCAAGGCAAATCCCAAAGCGATTCAAGCGCTCAAAGAAGCTGACCTTATCGTAATAGGCCCGGGAGATCTTTTTTCAAGCATCTTGCCGAATTTCCTCGTCAAGGGCATAAGAGATACGGTCAGAAAGAGCAGGGCAAAAAAAGTATATGTATGCAACTTGATGACCAAATTTGGAGAAACCATGAAATTCAGAGCAATGGATTTTGTAACCACTATAGAAAAGTATCTCGGCGCAAATACGCTCGATTATGTGATTTTGAATAAGAAAAAACCCTCGCCAGAGAGGGTAAAAAAATACGAAAAAGAGAAAGCGGAGTTTGTGAGCTACGATCTCAATGATTTTCGGAGGAAAAGATCCCAAGTGCTCCAAGCAGATCTTCTTCGATCCCATGGGTTTATTCGCCACGACTCTGATAAGTTAGCAAAACTCCTCATTTCATTGATGTAAAATTATTGTACATTTCTTTCCATGCAAGCAGTACTTATTGCGGCCGGAGACTCGTCAAGATTCTGGCCGCTGAACAAAAATCATAAATCCCAGATATCTCTTTTGGCAAAACCCTTGATCTATTGGACCATCAAAGGGCTTTGGAAAACTGGAATTAAGGATATCATTGTAGTTTGCCGACCGAACTCTTCCATGCAAGCAATGCTCGAAAGAGAAAACGATCTTGGGATCAGGATTTCTTATGTTGTTCAGGAGAAGCCTTTGGGCACGGGAAACGCTTTATGGCAGGCAAAAGACTTGATCAGAGAATCATTTTTTGTGATGTGGCCAGACAAGGTGGATTCGAGTGGAATCGTAGCGCAGATGATTGCAAAACAAAAGGAGGTTGGCGCAGAGATGGTGCTTGTAGGGTCTGAAACCTCAAACCCGCAAGATTACGGAATCGCAAAATTCGATGGGGAGCGGGTGGTTGAAATCGTAGAAAATCCAGAACCTGGCAAAGAACCTTCTTCCATAAAAATAATGGGAGCATGTTTCTTTCAGCCAGATTTTTTTGAGTATTACGCAAAACTTTCCACGCATCATGAAGCAGATTATGTGGATGCCATCAACGCGTATTTGCAAGAGAAAAAAAGCGCGTTGGTGGTGTCAGAAGAAGGACCTACGTTGAAATACCCTTGGGATCTTTTTGGAATTTTAGAGTTGCTTTTTGGCTCGGAGAATTTTCAGAGCTCGATTGCTTCCACGGCAAAAATAGAAAAGGGGGTGAAGATGGAAGGGCCGGTGGCTATCGGGGAACGCGTAGTGATCAAGGAAGGGACAATTCTCCAGGGCCCGTGTTTTATTGGAGATGACTGCGAAATTGGTTATCATAATGTGTTGCGAGGACCGTTGGATCTGGAAGCAAAGGTTCGTACGGGAGCTTTCTGCGAGATCAAGCACTCTATTATACAGAGAGGTACGCATTTTCATTCTGGATTTGTAGGAGACTCCGTCGTTGGAGAAAACTGCAGGTTTGGCGCAGGATTTGTAACAGGAAATCGCAGATTCGATCGAGACTTGGTTCATGCGACCGTGAAAGGGAAGAAAGTAAATACAAGACTTGATGCCCTTGGTGTTTTTGTTGGAGACGGCTCTTCTTTCGGAATCCACTCTGGAACTATGCCGGGCGTTTTGATTGGATCTCATTGTCAGGTTGGACCTGGTACGTATGTATTCGAGAATGTGGAAGACTCCACAGTCTTCTATGGCAAATGGCAGAGTATCATCCAAAAGAACAGAATGGAATAGAGTACAAAGGTGTGAACCTCCCGTCTACGGATTCCTTGTGCGGGGGAGCGAAAAGTAAGGATATATATGAATCTTGAGAACACGATTGCACAGGCATTACTAAAAATTGGAGCGGTGGGATTCTCGCTCGATAATCCAGCGACTTTTACTTCAGGGATGAAGGCTCCTGTATATGTGGACAATCGAAAGTTTCCGTTTTGGCCTGAAGAGTGGAAGTTAGTTATCGAGGGATTTGCGCAAAAAATTAAAGAAGAAAATCTTTCGTTTGACGTGATTGCTGGCATTGAGACCGCCGGTATTCCCCATAGTTCAGCCCTTGCATTTCTGTTACAGAAACCCTCGGTGTTCATTCGGAAAAAGGCGAAAGAGCACGGCACAAAAAAAATGATCGAGGGGGGAGAGGTAAGAGGAAAAAAGGTTTTGCTCGTTGAGGACTTGGTAACCACGGGGGCAAGCAGCTTGAGGGGAATTGAAGAATTGCGGAGGGAGGGAGCAGTTGTTAGCGATTGTTTGGTGATTGTAACATACGGATTTCCGCAGACACAGAAGGCTTTTTCTGATGCCCGAGCACATCTTCACCACCTCGCGAGCTTTTCTTCCATCTTAGAAGAAGCATTACGACTTACTCGAATAACGGCAGAGGAGGTTGTGATCGTGAAAGATTGGCTTGAAAACCCTCAAGAGTGGATACCAAGATGAAGAGAGATACTCTCGATATGGGGAATCCAAAGTTTTCGACAGTCGCCCTTCTTTCTATAGGCATACTTCTCGTCTTGTCAGGAGTGATGATCGGTTGGTTGCAAAGAGAAAAAGACGAGAGATCACCAGTCCAATCGGACTTGGTAAAGAGATCAGAGATCATTCCTCAACTTTCTTCTTTTGAAGATGCCTCCCGATATTTTCGACAACTTGCACAGGACAAAGGCGCAGAGTATGCGTTTGACGTGTTGCGTACTTTCAAATTTCCGGGAAGTATTGATATGCATTTGCTTGGGCATGTGGTAGGAGATATATTGTATAAGCAGAGAGGATTGGAGGGAATAAAGAAATGCACCCAAGATTTTCGGAATGCCTGTTCTCATTCCATTGTGGTTGGTGCTTTTTTGGAGAAAGGAGAAGAAGCGCTTGAATCAATTGCACAGGTCTGTCGGTTAGCGCCAGGTGGCAGAGGGGCATACGCGATGTGTTTTCATGGATTAGGACACGGAATCCTTGCATATGCGAAATACAACTTGGAAAAGGCGGTGGACATCTGCGAGAAAACCGGATCTGCACAAAATCAATTTGGCGAACCCATGGAATGTATCGGAGGAACAATCATGGAAATGATAAGCGGGGGATTCCATAACCAATCTCTTTGGCAAAAAGAGCGAAAAAGATACTTTACGATTCATGATCCTTTTTCTCCTTGTAACCGAGATTTTATTCCAGAAGAGGCACGCTCGATCTGTTATATCTACCTTACCCCTTGGCTTTGGGAAGCAGTTGGAGCTGATATGAGGAATCCCACGCCAGTAGATTTTGAAAAGGCATTCAAACTTTGCGATCAATTGTCGTTCGAATATCGAGATGTTTGCTATGGAGGCTTTGGGAAAGAGTTTGTGGTACTAGCGAAGGGCCGCGATATCAGAATAATGACGAGAGAAAACACGAGTGATGTCCAGTTAGCATCGATCTATCAGTGGTGTACCCTTGCGCACGATGAAGGAGGGATTTCGAGTTGCCTTCTCTCGGCATTGAATTCCCTGTACTGGATGGGCACGAATGATCGGATGATTGCAATTCGGTTTTGTGAAAAAGGAGAGGAAGATGCTCACCGCCTTTCTTGTTTTTCTAGCCTGATTGGACTTGTAGATTTTTATATTCAAGATTCTCTCTATCGAAGAGAATTCTGTAGAGAACTCCCCGAAGAATATGAAGCTCAATGTCTTTCAAGACTGCAATAATTTTCTGAATACGATAAAGAATTTCCTTGTATTGAATGGTATGGTCCTCGGAGATAGCTTCTCTTTTCTTCTCCTCCGTCTTGGGTAAGAAGATAGTCAAATCAGAGAATCTCTGGGAAAATTTATGAGAATAAATAGCACAAACAAGAGGTCATGGGCATCTCTGTTCGATAAGAATGGAAAGAGCTTGTTTCTTATCATGGTACTCGTACTTAGTTTTACCCTCCTTTTTTTATTTTTTGTATCTTTTCTTCAGTTCCCCCTTCCCCAACAAGAAAATCACCTTTACCCATCTGATGAGCACCCATCGAGTGATGTTTTCGATGAAGAGAGGTGGTCTATGGAGATTGATAGAGTTGGTCCTCGAGAAGCCTACGGTAAGTTTAAGGCAAGCTACCAATCGTCTCCTCTCATACCCAAGCGGCATCTCGCTGTGCACTCCTTTGGAGAACTTCTCTATAAGAAAATTGGTGTAGAGGGTTTGGAGGTGTGCGATGAAGTATTCCAATTCGGTTGTTTTCATGGATTTTTAGGGCACGCCATTCAAGAAGAAGGACTCGGGATTATCCCTCGTGTGAAGAGAATATGCAGAGAGCATGAGAAGAGCGATAATTGTTTTCATGGGATTGGCCATGGAATACTCTCTTTCGTGGGGTATGAAGAAAAAGATCTTCTCCAATCACTTGAGTTTTGCAGGAATTTATCGCTGTCTTTCCCCAAGGAAACAAGTCAATGTACCGGGGGCGTATTTATGGAATACAACTTTCGGACAATGCTTGCCGATGGCAAACCCAGGAGTTTTGATCTTACAACTCCTTTTGCCCCTTGTGACAGCATGCCGTTGGAATTTAGACCCTCCTGTTACTATTGGCAGTCGCAATGGTTTGTGACGGTTCTGTATGGTGATTGGGAACAGAAGTATGAAGAGACGGGGAAGCTCTGTGAGATGGTACAAAACCTCGAGGAACAAATTCAATGTTTTCTTGGGGCTGGAATTCTTGCGGGCCAGTCGGCCGATTGGGATCCTTCGCGGGCAACGATGCTCTGTCAACACATGCTCGAACGAGGAGAGCTCGTGTGTCGAGCGGGTGCAGCGCGTGCGTTCTTTGGTGAATCTTCCCTGCGCTCTTTGGCAAAGATGCTTTGCGAAGGTTCCACCGACACCACGGTATGTTTTACCCTCGCAAACATTCCTCAATGAAAACCTTTATTGGTCTCTGCGGAACCTGCTTTCTTGTCATCCTGGCAATCGGTTTTATCTTTTTTTCAAAGAATCCTTCAACTTATGTCTCTTCCTCACTGCGTGATGCTCCCGAGTTCTCTTCAGAGAAATATGCAGATATCACATTGGAGAACTGTTCATTAGCTCCTGATAAAATATCTTGCTACGAGAAAGGGGTGCTTGAGTTTATGGATCGGAATTCGATGGAGGAGGCATTTGGGATAACCAAGATCATCCAGGACAGGGATAGTTCATACGGATATTGCCATTCGTTGGGCCATAGGTTAGGTGGAAAAGAAACAGCAAAGAATCCTCCTCAATGGTTTGAAGTTCTCTCGCGGTGTCCTCCCAGTGGAATTTGTTCTTCGGGGTGTATGCACGGAGTATTCCAGCAGAGATTTCGAAGCAGCGTTCTCTCTGATGATGAGACCGAACTACTGAAAGCAGATCTGAAGAAGGCGTGCGAACCACGAGTATCTTGGAATCCAACTGGACTGGAGCAAGGCATTTGTTATCATGGAATTGGACACCTTCTCTTATACGCGATGAGGGCCGACATCCCAAGGAGTCTTCAGATCTGCGATGAGGTTGCGATTACAAGCGATGGAGGAGACTATCGTATTGTTTGCTACGAGGGAATGTTTATGCAATTATTTCAACCCCAAGAGGCAGAGGACTTTGCGCTCATTACTGGGATAGCTCCAAAAAAGGAGCAAATGAGAAATTTTTGTAAAGAATTCAGAGGGACAGAAAAACAGGAGGCGTGCTGGAGAGAAGGTTGGATATTTTTTCATGAAGAAGTAAAGACACCTCAAGGACTCAAGAAGTTTTGTTCATTTCCCTCCTCATCTGACAACAAGACGAGATGTTACGATATGGTCTTTCACATGCTTGCCCAATCGTCTCAATTTGATGAAGAGTCTTGGGTAGGCTACTGCGATGGTATGTATAGAGAACATAAGGCGCAATGTTTTCTCAATGGAGCGTTGGCACTCATGCAAGCAGATAAGAGGTTCGTAGGAAGGGCTGTTGCGCTTTGCTCTCGTGAAGAAATTCTTGAAGAATGTTATAATGGCCTCATTGAAGATGCGCCTTATTATTTTCACAAAGGATCAGAAGAGTTCTCTCGGTTTTGCAATGCGTTGCCCAAAGTGTGGCGCTCTAAATGTTTTGCTAAAGAAGCAATCTTATGAGGTTTGAGATTTTGCGAAAAGAACTAGGAATTATCCTTAGTATCCAGAAATTGACCCAAAAGAAGAATAAAACAATGGGTACCTATTTTGGGAAAGCGGTATTTCTGTGGAGCTTTGTTTTACTGTTTGTTTTTTTTGGTGTTTTTTTATTGAGTGTTTCTTCCAATGTTGTACAAGCAAGTAGTCATTCGTGGACAAACTTCGGGAATGAATTTTCCGACAACGGCTGTAGCAACCCGACTGGCAGGCTCGCGTCCAAATGCAGCACATACGATTTGTCAGGATGCCTTGCAGAGGGAGGTAAATGGGTCAGGTGGACCGCTGGCAGTGCCTGTCGTAATGACCAAATATGCACGCTAGATAGTGATGGGCTTGCACAGTGTGTACTCGTTATTACTGAAGGAACTTATCAAGGTACCTACCAAGGAACTTATCAAGGCACCTATGAGGGTACTTATGAAGGAGTATATGAAAGTGCATACCAAGGAACTTATCAAGGCACCTATCAGGGTACTTATGAAGGAGTATATGAGAGTGGATACCAAGGAACTTATCAAGGCACCTATCAGGGTACTTATGAAAGTGTATACCAAGGAACTTATCAAGGGACATATCAATGTCCCGGAGGGGTCATCCCTTGCGGCCGTCAGTGCGATGATCCAGATACTACTATAGATGAGTCTCAACCCTGTCAGCTTTGCCATTTATTCTTGCTGATCAAGAACATTCTCGATGTTATCGTATTTCCCTATGGACCTCTTGTTGCAGTGATCTTGCTGGTCATTGGAGGGTTTATGTTCTTTGCTGGGGGTGCAAACCCTAGCTGGATCAGCCGCGCTCGAGCACTTATTACTGCCGTCGTGGTCGGTCTGATTATTATCTATGCTTCTTGGCTTTTCGTTAGTCTCTTTTTCCAGTTCATCGGAGTTGCAAAATGGGTACAGCCTCAAGGAGGATGGTGGACAATTGAATGTGCAGGAGCTCCTGGAGCATGCAACGACCCTGATGGAGCAGATGTGACAATCCAAGGAACCTGCACTGATGCCAACGGTCCTCACGCTGATTTTTGCAGTCCACTTGAGGGGTTTGTCGCAGAATTCCAATGCGTTGGCTCTGAATGCAAACCGTCCAACCTTCTCTGCCCGGAGGGACAAAAATGTCAAGGTGGAAAATGTATTCCATCGTAAGAAAAGATGAAGCTCCACGCGCAAGCGTGTGGTATCTTGAGCTGCGGGATAGAGGAGGAGAAGAAAGAGAGAAGGGGGGTTATGCAGAGAGTGCGTTGAGGATAAGGTTGGCAATATCAACGTTTGCAGCTTCTTGGTGAATCGTATTCGTGAGGTAGAGCTTTCGGTATGTTCTCTTGGCGCGCTCAACGCCCGAAGGAATCACCCCATGCGTGATGAGCGCGATGATTTCTTTTGCCCCTGCATGTTTGCATTCATCATAAAATTTCTCTAAAGTACCTCCTGTTTTAATGACGTCGTCAATGACTGCTATTGTTTTTCCTTTGATCAACTTCCCGAGGGCATTGGGATTTTCGATATGAACAGTACGGGAATTTTGTCTTGTCTTTTTCATTCCTCGAATTCCGGTTCTTCGTTTACCTCCTTTATCCGTGGAGAGAAAGAGGAGATCGCTTCCAAATTCCTCTGTTGCTCGTTCCATGAGCAAGGACACCGCAGAGAGAGATATGAAAGGATATTTTTTGATCCACACTCTTCCTCCAAAATGGGGATCTATGGCATACAGTTTTTTCACTCCGTAGTAGTTGACGAGTTTTTTGACGAGGTCTTGCGCGGCATTCGTTTCCCCTCGCTCAAATACTTTATCTTGCATGGCATAGGGAATATAGGAAAAAAATACCTCGATTTGTTGAACCTTTGCATTTTTGAGGATTTGGAGAATTAATTCAAGCTCCACAAGTCCATCATTGGGATTGGGCGCCCCCGAGTGAAGCACCACCACTTTTTTGTTTTTCAACTGCTCTGCCCGGGGAATTTTTGCATAGATTTCGCCGTCTGGAAAATGGTGTTTGCCGTCTCTATTGAGTCCAGGAAGGACGATTTTGATCCCTTGCTTGGTTTTTATGCGTTCTGCGAGATGCGCTGCCTGCGAAGTTGGAATAACATATGTGGGCTCCATCATATTCTATTGTAGAAAAACTTCCCTGCTCTTGACAAGGAGTTAGGGAAAAAGATATTCTAAATATAGTATTGAATATCTTCTTCTAATTTCTATGGATGCGGCTAGAGAAGGTATTTCTTCCTGTTGCGGGTGAACCCTTCCCTTTGGTTTCCCCGGCCCCGGCCCCAAAATCCCTCCAGTTCGATCGAGGGTTCACCCGCCTATACGTTTTTTTCTTCCTGTTTTTCCGTCGGAGTGATTCTGAAAGCTCGGTGGCGGTTTTCAAGAATCACTTCCGTAATAATAAGGGCCCAATCTTTTTTGAAAGGGCCTTTTTCTTTTCGTGAAAAAGCTCTATCATAAGCATAAGAGAAAACAAATGAAAATTCTGAAGATTGATCTCGATACGTTGGCTTCTGTACTTCAAGAAGTTTTACGAGTATTGAGAAAAGGAGGAGTAGTGGTTTGTCCTACTGATACCGTGTATGGGTTTCTCGCAGATGCGACAAATCGGAAAGCGGTACAAAAGGTATTTCAGATAAAAAAGCGAGAACACATAAAACCCCTCCCTGTGTTTGTAAAAGATATCCAAATGGCAAAACGTCTCGCACTTATTTCGAGAACCCAAGAGCGCTTTTTGCAAAAGGTCTGGCCAGGAAAAGTAACTGCGGTATTGCAAAGTAAACACGTTCTGGGAAAAGGATTTGAGCAAGAGGGGAAGATAGGATTGCGAATCCCAAACCACTCCTTGGCGAGAGAGCTCTTGGGAAGGTTCAAGAGACCTCTTACGGGAACCTCGGCAAACATTTCAGGAGCTTCCTCTTGTCGAGATGCAAGAGAGGTCGTTGCCCAATTTCGGCAAAGAAAATATCAGCCAGATTTGATTCTCGACGAAGGCAAACTTCCTTTTTCGAGGTCTTCCACCGTAGTCGATATTACGAAGAGAAAAAAGAAAATCATACGAGTGTAAAGGAATGTTCCCTATGGATACAAGATTTTTACAAGAAACAGACCCAGAGATATACGAACTTATTGAAGCTGAAAAACAGAGGAGAAGGGAAGGATTGGAGATGATTCCTTCAGAGAACCAGACTTCTCGTGCAGTGCTTGAGGCAATTGGATCAATCCTCATTGATAAGTATTCAGAAGGATACCCCGGAAAGCGCTATTACGGAGGAAATCAATTCATCGACAAGATAGAAAGTCTTGCGATCGAGCGAGCAAAGAAGGCATTTGGCGTGCCGTATGCGAACGTACAGCCGTATTCGGGCACTCCGGCGAACACGGCAGTATACCTTGCAGTGTGCGAGGTTGGAGACGTGATTATGGGACAAAATCTTTCGGATGGAGGGCACTTGAGCCATGGAGCAAATGCGACGCTTTCTGCGCGACTTTATAAGAGCGTTCCCTATCACGTTGCCAAAGAAGGATATATTGATCTTGATGAGGTGAGAAGATTGGCTCAAGAGCGCAAGCCAAAACTTATATGGTGTGGAGCCACGGCGTATCCAAGAGAGTTTCCGTTCCAAGAGCTTGCCCAGATCGCAGATGAAGTTGGAGCATATTTGGCAGCAGACATTGCGCACATTGCAGGACTTGTTATCGCTGGCGTTCACAAAAGCCCGGTTCCCTCCGCGCACATTATCACTACCACTACTCACAAAACTCTTCGAGGTCCGCGGGGGGCGATTATTATGGTTACAGAAAAAGGCTTGCAAAAAGATCCCGAGCTTGCCCAAAAGATTGATAAGGCTGTTTTTCCAGGGGGTGTTCAGGGCGGCCCGCACAATCATCAGACCGCTGCAATTGCAGTAGCGCTTGGTGAGGCGCTCAAGCCAGAATTCAAAGAGTATGCCAGACAGATCGTGAAGAACGCGAAAGCATTGGCAGAGGCGTTAATGGCGAAAGGAGTTACGCTCGTATCGAATGGAACAGAGAACCACATGATGCTTATCGATCTGACTCCTTATGGAAAAGGCAAGGGCGTTTTTCTGCAAGAGGCATTGGATATGGCAGGTATCACCGCAAATAAAAATACGGTACCAGGAGATCCCTCGTCGCCATTTTATCCAAGTGGACTTCGGCTTGGCACCCCAGCCATTACGACAAGAGGCATGAAAGAATCAGAAATGCGATTCATCGCAGATTGGATTGCGCAGGTGGTGGAGCAAATCAAAGAGTATCAGTTGCCAGAAACTAAAGAAGAACGTATTACGTATCTTCGGGAGTTTAGAAAGAACATCGCTGCAAACCAGACACTTCAAAGAATAAAAGAAGAAATAAAGGACCTCTGCGTCAAATTTCCAATTCCCTAACCGCCGTACTCCTATTTATTTCAATAAATCATCCAACTCGCAAGAGAGCAGCGCCGACTTATTAAGCACAATCTGTTCTTTTTGATTCAGGCTGTCCGTTGTCATCCTGATCATCTTGGTGGTTATGCTATCGCCAAGCATGATTCGATTTGTTTTTTTGAAATAGTTTTCGGTTTTCTGGTAGAAAAGCGTGGCGTACTGCCGCAATTTATTCTGCGGAGCCGGGCTTGAACTCGATACGTCGCTCGTAAACTCAATTTTATACTCGATTTTTTTCTCTATTGCAATCTGCAAATCTCCTTCGGGAAAATCAATCCAGTCGTCACTTATGGTATAGATAATTCTAACCGAACCACCATTTTCGTTCTTGTACCAATAGAGAAAAGAAAAATTAGCAGGAAGAAGATTCTGATGTACAACTACGCGCTCCAATGTAGTTACGGTGTGAATCTTATACTCATCAAGAAGTCGAACATAGCTTTCCCGCCAGTTTTTCAGCCAATTTTCAATGTATGTTCGATTTACAAAAAGCGGTAACAGGTCCTGCTTAAGATTTCCATCGCTTACCTTGTTCATCTTTGTCGTGAGTTTATCGAAAAGTATGCGCAAGTCTTTTGCTTCTTCTACCTTCTTAGCCGTGAGGTAATCAAAATCAGGCACCACTTTCTTATTCATGTACCAGAGAAGATCATAGATATCGCGCCCCTTTTCTTCGTACATCGCTTGGCCCACTCCGCGAGTTCCACGCAGGAAAATCGCCGCAATCTTGCTTGCCATCAGTGCGGACATATTGTAAATTACAATCACAAACGAAAGCTGGTCGCGATTTATCGGTATGCGCTCGGTTACTGTCTTTAGAGCGACAAAGTGGTTAAGGTCAATTTTCACATGCACCTGTTTGGAGGGGTGGCCGAAACTTAATTCCTCGCCGACGTTAAATTTCAGGAGCAGTCCTCTTCCTGTAATGGTTTTGATGGCAAGAAAATTTGGTTCGCTGCCGTATGTATGCGGAAAATGGCTTTCCATTTCTTTTTTTAATTCATCCAGAAACTTTTCGGTTATCGCATGAGAAACTTCAAAATCTAAGTCAACTGACATGCGATCGAGCCCATGGCAGATGTGGAGCGCGGAGCCCCCATACATAATCCATTTGCTGTACTCGGTATGGTGATAAATAAAATTGAGAACATAAAACTGGAGTTCTTCTTTAAGAGCATTGCGGTACGTTTCAGCGTCAATCTCGCCGTACGCGGCAACATCATCGAGTCTTTTTCTTAAAATGGCAAAAATCTGTTTACTCATGATAGAATGTTTTTTTGATCAGTGCGTAAAATTTGACCTGTTCCTCTTTATCCATCTCGTCCCTATCTATCCGTAACTCTTCAACTAATGTATTTATAGCTTCCAATTTCATACCCCGAAACTGACGGGTTTTGAAATAGAGTAAATCAAATAATGCCTTCGCTGGCGAGGCAATAAAAAAATCAAATTTCCCTTTGACCAAAGAAAAATCTGAAAATAATCCTTTGTTTAATGACTGATATACAAAGTTACCTGCCTTCGTTTTGTATGTTCGAGTAACCTTTGGCGTAACTGAAGTAATAGCATGTATTGCTTCAGTGGTGAGGTTGTAATACTGAAGTGCAGCCCATGAACTTACATACGAAGGTGTGCGGATGATGTTGGCAAGATAGAATGGATAGGAAATATCGCTTTTATTTTTGTTGAAAAAATCAGTAGATACATAGAGGCCATTTTTAAGCTGCAAAATTTCTTTGTACTTCAAAAAACGGCTGATGTATGTATCAATCGTCGCATGCGTAAGCCCTAGCTGTATGCCGAGCTGATGTACCATGTCTTTGGTAAAGTAAGCCAAAGATTTTAGCTGCTCGCCTAGATTTCTTCTACTTTTCATAACTATGACAATAATGTATCAAAAGTGAAATATGCTGTCAATACGTGAAACATTAGCGCCCCGCTCTGCGTCAAATTTCCAATTCTCCAGGCACCGTGCTGGCGCGATGGGGAAAAGTGATCCTGTCGAAGATGAGATACATAGGTAATACCTATACCTGGACTACCAAAAGGGTAGACGATCTATATTGTAGAAAAATTCGAATTTTTGAACTCATTTTTGATAGGGTGTTAGATATCGATTGTTTAACGATGCAACGCATCAGAATCAAATACGCTCAAGACGGGGGGGGGGGGATTTATGG
>ERZ1292623.977-Hain-H51-01um-R1-977-length-28587-cov-9_pt3 | contig 13221 bp, 12 predicted proteins | sample MGYA00564398_ERZ1292623 | MGnify/ENA primary metagenome ERZ1292623 (study PRJEB36523, sample SAMEA6512633) | groundwater metagenome | collected 2019-01-07 | study: AquaDiva: Metagenomics assemblies of 32 groundwater samples
GTCGTGGCCGAACCGATTGCGCGCGATTTTCTGAGATGGTGGGGTAAAAGATACGCCAACTAATATTTTGACCTTTGTCTCTTGTGTGGTATAATTTTTTTACTCGGTCTATCTAAACTATATATGTCAAATGATAAAATTCAGTACCTAACTGCCGACGGATTAATAGCGCTGCGGAAAGAATTTGAAGAATTAAAAGACAAAAAAATCCCCGACATTGCCAATCTTATTGACGAGGCCAAACAACAGGGGGACTTGTCGGAAAATGCCGAGTATCATCAGGCCAAAGAAGAAATGGCCTGGGCGCAAGGACGCCTGCAAGAATTACGCTACATTTTAGATCATTCCGAAATAGTTGAGTCCCTTAAAAAAAATCAGGGAATAATAATGGTTGGCAGCGCAATTATAATAAAAAATAATACCACGACAAAATCCTACACCATTGTTGGCCCGCATGAAGCCAGTCCGCTCCAAGGGAAAATATCCAACGAATCTCCGTTGGGCGAATCTTTTCTTGGACATAAAGTTGGCGACGAAATTGTGGTGAGTACACCGGCCGGCAAACAAACTTACGAAATTTTAGAAGTAAAGTAATTATATGTCAGATCAAATTAAAGAAGACAAAGTTAGATTGGAGCGTTTGGAACAATTACTCTCTCTGGGAATTAACCCGTACCCAAGCCATACTAATGATAGAATTTCTTCTAAGGAAGCAATGGCCAAACCGGAAAAAACACCGATAAAAATTGCCGGCCGATTAATTTCCAAAAGAGAAATGGGGAAAATTAGTTTTTCTCACCTAAAAGACGAGAGCGGAAAAATTCAGCTGGCTTTTTCGGAAAAAGAACTGGGCAAAGACAGCTACAGGTTATTTATAAAATATTTTGATTTGGGCGATTTTATCCATGTAGATGGCGAACTTTTTGTAACTCACAAAGGCGAACTGACTGTTTTGGTAAAAAAATATGAACTTCTCACCAAGACTCTTTTGCCGCTTCCGGAAAAATTTCATGGATTAGCGGATGTAGAAATTAGGTATAGGCAAAAATACCTGGATCTAATCGCCAATGAGGAAGCAATGAAGATTGCCAAAACCCGTAGCGTAATCGTGCGGGAAATAAGGAAATATTTTGACGATAAAGGTTTTTTTGAAGTAGAAACTCCTATTTTGCAAGCTCTGTACGGAGGAGCGGCTGCCAAACCTTTTAAAACCCACCATAACGCCCTGGACATTCCGCTTTATCTGCGCATAGCTCCCGAATTGTACTTAAAACGCTTAATTGTGGGCGGGTTTGAAAAAGTATACGAAATAGCCAAATGTTTTCGCAACGAAGGCATAGATAATAATCACAATCCTGAATTTACTCAAGTGGAGTTTTATTGGGCTTATGCGGATTATAACGACCTTATGAACTTGGTAGAAGATTTACTTCCTCAAGTTATTCAAGCAGCCGGTTTGCCGCTTAAATTTCAAGTTCAAGGCAAGGACGTTGATTTTACACCTCCATATCCTCGCAAAACAATGCGGGAATTAATTAAAGAATACGCCAAAATTGATATTGAAGAATTTTCGGATCAAAAATCTTTGTACGCAAAAATTAAAAAGTTAGACATTGAAGGTGTTGACGCTAAAACCGGCTACGGCAAAATGGTTGATGAGATATATAAAACTTACGCGCGCCCAAAAATTATAAATCCTGTTTTTATGATTGATCATCCGGTGGAACTTTCGCCTCTGGCCAAACGAAAATCAGATAACCCAAAATATGTAGAACGCATGCAACTGGTTTGCGTTGGCGGCAACGAGCTGTGCAACGGCTTTTCCGAATTAAACGATCCTTTAGACCAAGAATCAAGATTTAAAGATCAGGAGCGCTTGCGCGCGGCCGGCGACGAAGAAAGCATGCCCTACGATGAAGACTATATTACCGCTCTTAAGCACGGCATGCCGCCGACAGCCGGTTTGGGTATGGGCATAGACCGGTTGGTAAAACTGCTGGTTGACGCGCCTAACTTAAAAGAGGTAATACTTTTTCCAATGTTAAAACCCGAAAAGTAAACGTGTCTTGAAATTTCATATGAAAAAAGTATTGGCGTTTGGGACTTTTGATATTTTGCACCCGGGACATACACACGTATTAAAGGCGGCAAAAAAACTAGGGGATCACCTGACTGTCATTGTAGCCAGAGACGCCACTGTACAGAAAATAAAAGAAAAAAAGGCAATGTTTGATGAAAAGACTAGGCTGAAAAATTTAAAAAAACTAAATATCGCCGACAAGGTCCGGCTTGGCTCTCTGGGTAATAAATATCAGGTTATAATAGACGAAAAACCGGATATAATCGCTTTGGGGTACGATCAAAAATTTTTTGTGGATGATCTAAAAAATGTTATCAACAAAAATATCCGGATTGTGCGCCTAAAGCCGTATAAACCAAAAATATATAAAAGTTCCAAAATAAGAACTAAGTTGTATGAGAAAAATCCTGATCGCCACCAGTAACATGGGGAAATTTACGGAAATTACCGCCGAACTGACGGATCTTCAATTTGATTTTGTTAGTTTGACAGATCTCAAGTTAAACAAATTTGAAGTCGACGAACCACATGGCACCACCTGGCAAAACGCTTTGGAAAAGGCCAAATTTTTTGCTAAAAAAAGCAAGCTTACCACCATCGCCGAGGATACTGGGTTGTTTGTAGATTATTTAAACGGCGCGCCGGGAGTAAAAGCAAAGCGCTACGGCAAAACTGCCGTAGCTAGAAACAAAAAACTCTTGGCCAAACTAAACGGCGTTCCAGACAAAAAACGCGGGGCAAATTTTGAGACTGCCGGCTGTATTTATAATCCAGCTACGGATAATTTTTCCATTTTTATCGGTAAAGCTAAAGGAATAATTACGAAAAAAATTCAGCAACCTTCCAGAGAGGGAATGGGTTATGATTCTATTTTTTGGTTCCCGCCGCTTAAAAAAACTTTTGCCGAGCTTTCTTTATTGGACAAAAATAGAGTGAGTCATCGAGGAAAAATGATTAGCCGGCTAAAATACTTTTTAATGAAACAATACTCTTTTAAACAAATGGTCGCGCCTGTGGGTATTTTAATTAAAAATAAAAAAATGTTAATGACCAAACGCCGCGATTTGCGTCCGGAATTTAATAACAAATGGGAGTTTCCGGGCGGGGGAGTGGAAGATGGCGAAAGCATAATTCAATGTTTAAAAAGAGAAATAAAAGAAGAAACCGGTTATAATATTCAAGTCGTAGAACAATTACCGGACATACTTACTGTTGATAGTAAATTCAATTATCAAGTGCATCTTATTCTCTATATTTGTAAAATAAAATCCGGCCAATTTAAACCCGCAGACGCAGAAACCTGCGGACATGGCTGGTTTACATATAAGAATGCTTTAAAAATGACTATGTTACCATTGAATAAAAAAAGTATTCAATCAAAAAATAATAATAAAATTATAAAAAAATACGTTAAATAATATGTTAGACATAAAATTTATCCGCGACAATAAAGATTTAGTTAAAGCCAATTGTAAAAATCGCCAGGTTAACGCGGACATTGATTTGCTGTTAAAATTGGATAGTGAGAGACGAAAGTCCATAAAAGAAGCCGATGATCTGCGCGCGCTGCGCAAAAGCAAATCCAAAGGGAAACCGAGCGAGGAAGAAATAGCTATGCTACGTAAAGTGGGAGACAACATTGCTGTATTAGAAAAACAAATGGCAGATCTTGAAGCTAAATATCATGAATTACTGTTTAAAGTTCCCAATCTGACTCATCCGGAAACTCCGGTGGGCGGAGAAGGTGATTTTAAAGTTCTACATATCAGCGCTAAACCAAAACCGTTTAAATTCACTCCCAAAGATCATGAGGAGCTCCTGCTTAACCTTGATCTGATAGATTTTGAAAGGGGAGCCAAAGTAGCGGCTTCAAAATTTTATTTTTCTAAAAATAATTTAGTCCGCTTTAATCAGGCTTTGTTAAATTACGGCATAGACGTGTTAACTAAACACGGCTATACCTTAATGGAAACTCCGGATGTGGCCAAAAATGAAATCCTGGCCGGTGTTGGATTTAATCCGCGCGGCGAAGAAACTCAAGTTTATTCTCTGGAAAATACGGACTTAAGCCTGATTGGCACTGCCGAAATAACCATGGGCGGTTACCACGCGCAAGAAGTGTTGGATTTAAGCAAGGGACCGAAAAAATACGTGGCCTTATCCCACTGTTTTAGAACCGAAGCTGGCGCTTATGGAAAAACCAGCCAGGGCCTTTACCGTGTTCATCAATTTACAAAACTGGAAATGTTTATTTATTGCAAACCCAAAGATAGTGAAAAAATACATCAAGAACTGCTCGGCATGGAAAAAAAGATTATGGACGGCTTAAAATTACCCTATCGAATAATTGATGTGGCCAGCGGCGATTTGGGCGGGTCGGCTTACAGAAAATATGACATTGAAGCCTGGATGGTTATGAAGGGAAAAGACGGTAAACAAGGTGGCTATGGTGAAATAACCAGCGCCAGTAATTGCACCGATTATCAGGCGCGCCGACTAAACATAAAATATCGCAAAGAAGACGGCGGCGCTGACTTTGTGCATACGCTAAATGGCACGGCCATAGTTACCAGTCGTTTTCCCTTGGCCATAGTGGAAAATTTTCAACAAAAAGACGGAGGTATTTTAGTGCCGAAAGTTTTACAAAAATACACTGGGTTTAAAAAATTGTAGTATGCTCACTTGGCTCGAAATTGATTCTCGGGCTATTAAACATAATTTGCGGCAGTTTAAAAAAGTAGCTGACCGCAAAGTTATGATTATGCCGGTAATCAAGGCTAACGCGTATGGACATGGATTTTTAACTATTGCCAAAATTTGCCAAAAATCAGACGCGGTGGCTAGGATTTGCGTGGTAAGTCTGGATGAAGCGTTGGATCTTATAAAAAACAAGCTTGCCAAAAAACCAATAATGATTTTAAGTTTTTTTGATCAGGATGAAAAAAAACTGGCTTTGGCAATAAAAAATAATATTATTTTTCCTTTGTACAGTTTAGAAAACGCTAAATTATTTAACAAAGTAGGGGAGAGGGTAAATAAAAAAGTAAAAGTGCATTTAAAAATAGATACTGGCGCGTCCAGGCTGGGAATTCTGCCGGCTGAAGCGCTTGGTTTTGTGAACGTAGTAAAAAAATATAAAAAATTAGACCTAGAAGGAATCTGGAGCCACTTCGCTTCCAGCGAAGATGATTTTGTTTACACTAAAAATCAACATGAAATTTTTAAGTCAGTTTGCGAAAATTTAACCAAGCATAATATCAATATTCCTATTAGGCATATTGCCTGTTCGGCCGCCGGTATGGCCTATAAATTTACCCATGAAAATGCTTTACGTTTGGGGTTAAGTCTCTACGGTTTATACCCCACGAACAATCATAAAATCGCTATTAAACTAAAACCCGTTTTATCCTGGTACACCACCATAATTCAGGTAAAAACTCTCCCGGCAGGCGTTAAAATAGGTTATGGAGGCACCCATACGACCAATCGACCAACAAAAATAGCTATTCTGCCGGTGGGGTACTGGGACGGTTATGACCGCAGACTTTCCAACCGCGGCTACGCGCTTATTAAAGGCGAACGTTGCCCCATACTGGGCCGTGTCTGTATGAATATCTGTATGGTTGATGTAACTAATTTGGCGGTAAAAGCGGGGGATAAAGTAACTTTAATCGGCAAAGATAAATCAAAAAATATTTCTGTTGATGATCTGGCCAAGTGGTGTGAAACGATTAATTATGAAATAGCGGATAGAATCAATCCGCTACTGCCAAGAATAGAAAAATAAAATAGTATGAAGCATTTTCGTTCCGAATACGCTTTTCAAAAATACAAACCTCATTTAAGCTGGCGTAAAAAAGTTTTGCGTTTTTTTAGGAAAAAACAATATACCATTTCCTCACCCCAAGATTCATTTCATTATAAAACTAATCCTTTTAAGAAACATAAAAAACCAAGTAAAATTAAAGTTAAGCTTATTATATTTATTACGCTTCTTGTAGCTTGGACAATATGTCTGGCCTATATTCCCTATTTTAAAATCAACAAAATTAATTACTCAGGATTAAGCAATACAACCGAAAATGAACTGAATGAATTTGTTTATGAAAATTTTTTAAATAAAAAAAGCGTTTTGCCGTTAAACGCTTATTTTTTCATTGACACCAGCAAAATATCCGGCGAACTCTATAAAAAATTCTCTTTTGAAACCGTGGCGGTAATAAAAGAATTTCCTAATCGTTTAGACATAAACATTAAAGAAAAAATTTCTTCCGTCATTTATGATAATGGCAAGAAATATTTCTTGCTGGACAGCGGGGGAACGGCCATTAAACATTTAAGGGACGTAGAGACATATGAAGTGACGCAAAAATTCGCTTCCAGCACCGCCGACATGCTTGCCGCCAATTCTAGTTCAACGCCGATAAACACATCGAGCGCCGAACACATTCCGGATTATAAAAAAATAAATAAATTATTTGGCAATTATCCGATAGTTTATGACCGACGGAGTTTTGATGTGGAGGTTAAACAGGAAGGTATTTTACCACCAGAACACATCGCCGCTATTATTGCCTGGTATAAGATACTTGCCGAACAGGGGATAGCCAGCCTTAAATTCTTTACTCTAGACAACCTTAACTCCGGAATAACTATTGATACCACTGATTCGTGGAGTATTTTATTTCAGCCAAAAAATAATAATGACGCGCAAATAAATACTTTAAAAGAAATTTTGCTTACCATAAAACCGCAACAGTATGTTGATTTGCGATATGGTGAAAAAGTGTACTGGAAGTAGTGGGGAAGGGTGTGGATAAGAGTTTTGACCTTAACTTAGAAGCAAGGTATAATTGAGTATAATAACCCTTACACTCAATTCAGTATGACTAATATGAACCGACTCCCCTATCTAGATGATTTTATTTTGAATTTAAAAGCAAATAATTTTTCTGAAGAAACTGCGTATAATTACGAAAGAGATTTAAAAACTTTTGAATTTTTTTTAACCGAAGATATAAAAAAAGAATTCAACAAGATAGACAAAACGGACATATTGCGTTATAAGGCATACTTAAATTCTTCAGAGCGTAAAACTGCTGCGTCAACTGGTAAATCCGATAAAAAACTAGGTAGCTACTCAATAAACCGCATGTTATCATCTCTGCGTTCCTATCTCAAATTTATGGAGGATATGGATCATAATCCGCCCATATCCGGGGTTGCCGTAAAGCTGATTAAAAATATTAAAAAACATGCTCAAGTGCCTGAATTTGAAGAAATTATAAAAATTATTGAAGCCCCCATGAAATATGAAGATGATGAGAAGATCGCTTTACGCAACCGAGCCATGTTAGAGACATTATTTGCCACAGGAATGCGTATTTCTGAGCTTTTATCACTTAAAGTGAATCAGATTGACCAAACTGGTCGAATTTATGTATTGGGAAAAGGGAAAAAACAACGTTTTGTATATTTAACACCCAGGGCTCTTACCCACTTAAAAAACTACATGGCAAAAAGAAGTAGTACGTCTGATATGCTATTTGTCCCATATCGCGGACGCAATAATCAAGAAAAAAATAAAAAAATATCAACCAACTACTTACAGTTTAAAATAAAAAAATACCGCGAACTACTTGATATAAATATTCCCATTAGCGCCCATACTTTGCGACATGGATTTGCAACTTATTTGGCCGAAAATGGGGCTAACCCGGCTGCTATACAAATACTTTTAGGGCATGAGTCACTTGATACTACTACGCGCTATGTACATGCTTCGGACAAATTTGCCGAAAAAACCCACCATGATTTTCATCCTCTATTTGAAAAATAAAACAAAAATAGCTTTTAGAAAAAGCTATTTTTGAGATGCGCGAACGTTTTATGCGGTTCGCGCTGCGCATCCCTCCTACTTTATGACATTTCTGACGCCGGTATCAGCTCGCGATACTCATCGCGATTATTCTGCCGACATTCCGGACAATCTTCTTTGATCCAGCTTTTTGCCCGAAATTCAATGAGGGCTTGTCCCATCACTCCCAACGCGGCCATTCGCTTCCGAAAGTCTTCATAATTCCAGGTAGCGAACACCAACACCTTATTCACTTCGCCTTTAAATTGCCTAATAATTTTAATGAGCCTTTCCAGTGTGGATCCGGTGCGATCCACATCGTTTATCACCACGACTTCATTTCCAAAGATAATCGTACCATCCAAAAATCGCTGATCACGATTCTCGACAACTATACGTTCTATTTCATTCATTCTAATCGTGATATGATCGAGGTTGCCCGCTTTAATTAATCGCGAAACCGCAAGACCTAGAAAATATCCGCCTGATGTTTCCGGGGTCAAAATTTTATGCCCACCCAGTTTCATTCCCGAACATGAAAGAAGTGTTTCCGCCACTTCTCCACAAACGAACTGGCTTCTACATAGGGGAATAAACCGCAAGATGTTGCGGCTATGCCGACTAACATAAACATTCTGATTCTGTTGGGGATCTCTATCGCAGTAACAGAAATGATGGTCAAGAATCATGCCGAAATCGGCGATTATTCCACGAACCATCCTCTTGGTTTTGCTAGAAGCATCAATTACTCGAACAAGTTTTTGCACGGTTTCAGGATTATTTACTTGCTTGAAATCATAGTCATTCATGAATGACCACCTCCTTCTTCCTCCAAAATAAGACTACAATAATGAACAGACAATGTCAATACCTTAAATACTGGCGGAAATAATATAATCTAACATTAGAGAAAAGCTTACCCCGGCTCGGGCCGCGGCTTCAGGAAATAAACTCGTTGGTGTCATACCAGGAATGGTGTTGGTTTCTATAATATATAATTTGGCATTATCGTTCACAAAAATATCAGTACGCGACATACCTCGGCATCCTAACGCCTTGTGAGCCAATATAGCCAGTGTTTGAATTTGAGAATTTATTTTTGAACTAAAATCTGCCGGACAAATATGCGTGGATCCTCCCAATTGATATTTGGATTTATAATTATAAAATTTACCAAGCTTTGGTAAAATATGAGTGGGCGGCAATGCCGTAATTTCGCCATTTTTTTCTAAAACACTACAGGTAGCTTCCCGGCCTTTTATAAATTTTTGCGCCATCAGCCAGGGAAATAATTTAACAGTTTTATCAATTGATTTTTTTAGTTCTACTTTATTTTTTATAATACTTACACCCACTGCCGAGCCCTGATCAACCGGCTTAATTACCAGCGGAAAACTAATTTTATTTTCTATTTCTTCTGTAATTTTGCCCGCCTCGCGCTTCCATCCATCTTTGGTAAAATGAATAAATTCCGGATAAGGCAAACCATTGGCAAAATAAATTTGCGCCGAAAAAACTTTATTCATAGCCAAAGCGCTGGCCAAAACTCCCGGACCGGTATATTTAATTTTCAACGATTCCAGCATCCCCTGCACTCCCCCATCTTCGCCCGGCGATCCATGCAAAGCGATAAAAATAATATCAAAAATTTTTCTGTCTTTATTTTGCAAATCAAGTTTTCTTCTCTTACCATTTTCCTGAACCAACCAAAAATAACCGTCTTTGGACATCTCCACTAAAGACGGCAAATATTTTTTTCTGTCCAAATTATCAAATACGGCTTTGCCGGTTACGAGCGACACCTCTCTTTCCGCGGATGGTCCTCCCATTAAAACGCCAATTTTAAGTCTCATATTATTCTAAATACCCTATTGGATCTACCGGAATGCCATTTAACCGTACTTCAAAATGCAAATGCGGACCGGTGACAAACGGTCCGGCGCCAACAGTGCCGGGCCTGCCTCCGGAAAAACCAATAACATCTCTTTTATTCACAAATTGATCACCAGCTACATTAATCTGGCTAAGATGGCCGTATAAAGTTGATAAATTGCCCGTGTGCACGATTAAAACATACGCGTAACAACTTGCCGAACTGCAAATTTTGGCCCGCGCCACATAACCGGCGGCCGCGGCTCTTACCGGCGTGCCTTGCGAAGCGCGGATGTCTATGGCGCTATGCTCAAAAACATTTCTAAACGGATAATCCGGGTCGTGAAAAGTGGCGGTAATAGTTCGGTTTGGTAAAGGCCAAGAAAACGCCCCCACGCTGTCGCCTAATTTATTTTGTAGAGCTAATTTTTTTCTCACCTGTTCTTCGTAGGCGCGCTGTTCGTTTATTACTGCTTGGTATTGCTGTTTTAAACTGGCCAAAAGAGTTTTATATTTTAATTCGGATGATTTAGTTTGCGCCAACAAACTTTCCTTTGCCTTAGACTGATCGGTCAATTTTTGCCGTTTGCCATCCAGTTGGGCTTTTAGAGTTTCGTAGGTTTTTTTTCTGCTTTCTACCTGTTTTTGTTTGATCTGCAAATCTTCTTTCACCAGACGTAAAACTTTTATTGATTGCCCCAAATCCGCGTAAACATTGGTGGTATATTGCAGTTGGTCGTAGAATTCGGCAAAACTATTGTTGGTTAAAAGCACTTCCAAATAATTTTTCCGTTTATCGGCATTAATACTTTGAATGATTTTGGTAATAATCTTTTTTTGTTTTTCCATCACCGCTTCCTTGTCGGCAATGGTAATCTGCAAAGCTTCTATTTCTAGTTGGGCCTGTTTTATTTTCTCTTGAGTTAATTCTATGTCTGTTTCCGCCTTGGCAATATGATTATCCAAAATACTTAACTGATTTTTAAGAGAAGCCCCCTCTGTTTGTTTTTGCGCGATATTTTTATTATATTTAGCGATAGTTTCTTCCAATTGTTTGATTGTGTCTTTTTTTTCGGCAATTTGCTTGTTTAGCTGATCAATTTCCGCGGAACTTCCGGCTGTTTGAGCAAACGCAAAAATCTGGCTTGAGGCTAAACCCGCCATAATCAAAAAAATTACCAGGATTCTTTTCATGAGTATATTATAGCACAATTAACCTTCGCCCCAAATTTTAAGCCAATTTTTTAATTGCCAATTGAAGTCTGTTTAAGGATTCGTCTTTTCCCAATACTTCCGCGATTTCAAACGGCCCCGGAGAATTTTCTTGACCGGACAAAGCTGCGCGCAAAGGCCAAAGCACCAAACCGGTAGAAAAACCCATCTTACTCCCCCACTCTTTTATCTTTTCTTCCAATTTTTCTTTTTTCCAATCATGAACACTTAATGTGTTCACAAATTCTGCAAGTTTTGGTAAAACATTTTTCACCTCTTCTGCCGTACTTTTTTTCCAAACCAACAGCTCCGGCGCGTAATCCGGTAGTTCAAAAATAAATTTAATCGCTCCTGATAATTCTGGCAGTACCATAATTCTTTCTCTTTCTAAACCAACCGCTTTTTCAATAATTTTACCATCTACATTAATTCCATCTTCTACCAGCCACGGCATGGCGGACTTTATCAACTCTTTATTAGATAAATTTTTTAGATACTGTTTATTAAACCAATTTAATTTATCTATATTAAAAACCGCGCCCGCTTTACCGACTTTAGACAGATCAAAATCTTTTACCAGTTCTTTTAATGAATACATTTCTTGTTCAGTGCCCGGATTCCAGCCCAAAAAAGCCACAAAATTTACCAGCGCTTCCGGCAGATAACCTTTTTTAATATAGTCCTCAACAGCCACATCGCCCTGGCGTTTGCTTAATTTAGACTTATCCGGATTAAGCAAAAGCGGCAGATGCGCCATCTGCGGAACTTCCCAACCAAAATACTTATAAAGTTGCAGATGTTTTGGCACACTGCTAATCCATTCATCACCGCGGATAATATGCGTAATGTCCATCAAATGATCATCCACCACAACCGCTAAATGATAAGTGGGATAGCCGTCGGATTTTAATAGCACCTGATCATCAATCAGTTCATTTTTAAACCTAACTTCTCCGCGAATCATATCCGTAAAAATAGTTTCGCCGGTTTTTGGCATTTTCAACCGCACCACGCATCTTTCTCCAGAATCGACGCGTCTTTTTGCTTCAGACGGATCAAGCGATAAACAATGCCCGTCATAACCGGTTGGCTTTTTTTCAAACTGCTGGGTTTCTCGCAGTTTTTCCAAACGATCCGGTGTACAAAAACAATAATAAGCATGGCTTTCCCGCAAAAGTTTATTCACGTGTTCTCTATATATATGAAGCCGTTCGGATTGAATATACGGCCCGTTTTTACCTTTTTGTTTAATGGTATTTTTATCCAATACTACGCCTTCTTCCGGCGCAATTCCCGCCCAGTACAATGATTTTAAAATACTAGCCACGCTATCGGCAACATAACGCTCTCTATCCGTGTCTTCTATACGTAGCAAAAATTTCCCGCCATGTTTTTTGGCAAATAAATAAGAATATAAAGCGGTGCGAAGTCCGCCGACATGCAAATAGCCAGTGGGGCTGGGAGCGAAACGGGTGCGAATCATACAATTTTGGATTTTAAAACTAGATATGTAAATTTAGCCGTCGCATTAAATATGCGCCCGATTCTGCGTGGTTCCTGAACTAAGCGGTACACCCATTCTAACCCAAGCCGACGCAAAAATAAAGGGGCGCGTTTTACTTTTCCGGAAATAAAATCAAAAGCTCCGCCCACGCCCATGGCTATTTTTACATTGGGAATTTTGTGTAAATTTTCATAAATCCATTTTTCTTGTTTGCCCATGCCAAAAGCGACAAACAGAATCTGGGCGCCCGACTGGCTGATCTGGTCAAAAATAGGGCCATCAAATTTGCATACCGATCGCTCGTCTATTTCTGGCCCTTTGTTATATCCAGAAATTTTTAAATTTGGATACTTTTTTTCTAATTCTTCAAATGCTCCTCCCACAACCTCATCACTCCCAGATCCAAGCAGATAAATACCCTTTCCCTGCTCCGCGGCCAAAGCGCAAACATCCATCATAAAATCCACCCCCGGGATTCTTTTAATGCCCGTAAAAATTTGTATACCCATGCCATCGCATAAATTCAAATCGCCCAAATTTAAAATATTTTTAAAATATTCATCTTCTTGCGCCTTCACTACCATTTCCGGATTGGGGGTAAAAATTTTATGCTGTCCGCCACGCAAAAACTCCGCCACTTTTTGTAGCGCGTTTTCTTTGGTAATTTCATCAATTTTTATTCCTAAAAATTGCATA
>ERZ1292623.3569-Hain-H51-01um-R1-3569-length-13219-cov-4_pt1 | contig 13219 bp, 12 predicted proteins | sample MGYA00564398_ERZ1292623 | MGnify/ENA primary metagenome ERZ1292623 (study PRJEB36523, sample SAMEA6512633) | groundwater metagenome | collected 2019-01-07 | study: AquaDiva: Metagenomics assemblies of 32 groundwater samples
GATAATAAAGTATATTTTCCAGATTTTAAGATTGAAAATAAGATAATAGAAGTTACAGCTTGGAGACATCCAGATATTAAAAAAATCCAAAAATTAAGAAGAAAATTACTCGATTATAGTAACTATGATTATAATGTGAAGTTATTTATACCTAAAGATGTAAAACATTTTTATAGAGAATTTGATAAAATAATCATTTCTGATAAGAATAGACTATTAAAGTTCGTTAAAGGCACCCCAAAATCTTTATAAAGTTTCCAAAAAGACCTAATCCAATGGGCCCGTGGCTTAGCCTGGTATAGCACTGCTCTGATAAGGCAGGGGTCGAGTGTTCAAATCACTTCGGGCCCATTTATTTTTTTAGGCTTTGCACGGTTTAATGTTCTATTTTCGTGCAGTTTATGGCAGTTCTCATGCATAATATCATTGTCGTGCAAAGCCATTTTTTTAGAAAACAATTTAAATAAGATAAATATTATAATTTAAATGGAAAAGAAAAAACTTTCAAAATTTTTAATATTAATTAGTGTTATATTTGTAGTAGCATTATTTATTTTAACATTATTTGGAGGATTTATAGGCCTTTCTTCTAATTTAGGATCATGGTCAATATGGTTTTCAGGGACAACAGTTTTATACGGAATAATTTTGTGTGTTTATAGTTCAGCTAAAAAAATACAACAGAGAGTGTCTATAATTATAATACTCACTGCAATATTAACACATATTTGTGCTTGGCTAGTTATTTCACAAAAATGGAGTTTTATACCGCCAATAATAGGTGCTTCGTTAATATTACATCAATTTTGGAAAGAGTAATTTTTAGAAAGCAATTTAAACCAGTATTTCCAAAGTTTATTTATCAAAAAAGGAGGCTATTTAGAAATGGCAGCAAAAAAAGAGACAAGTATGAGTAGTGGCATGATGTGCCCAGGTTGCAAAGTTCCAATGTCACAATGTGGATGTATGGGAAAAATGCACGTTGTTAAAGGTTTAGTTATGTTAGTTTTAGGTGTTTTATTATTAGGTAATAATAATTGGCCTTGGGCTTCTTGGTTTTCTTTAGAACATGTAGTTGTTTTACTATTAGTTCTTGGTGGACTTAAAATGTTTGTATGGGGTTGCATGAGTTGTAAAAGCAACTAATTTTTTTATTTTATTTATTTTTATATTAATTTATTATACAAATTCTTAAAAACCTTTAATTCATTATTTTATTATGGGTGAAATTACCAACAAACAACTTTCTCTTGTTGAGTGGCTTGCTCGTGTTAATTATAAAAATATTAATGAATTAAGAGTTGAAGATGATTCTAAACGTGAAAGATTAGAATTTTTATCTAATATTATTAATATTAAATTTGATAAACAGGATAAATTTCCTGCTCTTGATTTTTTTAATTCTTCAACATTTGAAATTAAAGATTATATTTCTAAAAAAATTTCAGTTCCTTGTTCTTTTAGACTTGTTTCAAATGATCCTTTACTTCCTAAACTTCGTGTTCGTGGTAAATCTTTAAATGATAATATTGAATGGTTGAAACAACAGAAAGTTGATTTAAGTAAATATGAACTTCACATTGGCCCTCATGTTGATCCTATTTTCTCTACTATTTTTATTATTGCTGCTAATGGTATTCAAGGTGAAATAATTAAAGGTGCTCATAATGAATTAACTCAAGGTTATACAAATTCTAATATTATGTCTTTCTTTTTTGATTTTAATAATTGGAATTTTTCTAATAATAGTCTAGAACTTCAAGAGGAGATTAAAAAAACAGTTTCTAATTTAGTTGTTAATGATATTTCCAAACAGGATTTAATTAAAGAAAAATTAGATGGTGAATTCATTAATAATTATCTATTAGGTTATTTTGAATCAACTACATGGCCTAATAATGATATTGTCTTCATTGATTATAATAGAATTTTATATAAGGATATTAACACATTTTCAAATGTTGGCAATTCTAATGAATTATCTGGTCAGATTGCAAATCGCGGTTTAGTAAGAGGTTTTGTTAAGTTAGTTTCTAATAATAATCTTTATTTAGATATTAACAATGATGAGATTCTAGTTTGTGATATGACATCTATTGAATATCTTCCCTTGATGTCTAAATCTTTAGGAGTTATAACATCTCGTGGTGGTATTTTATCTCATGCTGCTATTGTTTGTAGAGAATTAAAAAAACCATGTCTTGTAGGTGTTTATGATGTTATTAATAAATTAAATAATAAAGACTTTATTGAATTAGATGCGAATAATGGTATTATAAGAAAATTATCCAATCTTTGATCCGTTCTCAATCTCTTTCTCTGGAGTTAAGACTATTACATTTCCTTTATCATCACTTGCAGCTAATAACATTCCGTTGCTTTCTACTCCTCTTAATTTTGCTGCTTCTAAGTTTGCTAATACTATTATTTGTTTTCCTAATATCTCTTCTTTTGTATAATATTTTTTTATTCCTGCGACTATTGTTCTTGTCTCATTTCCTAAATCTATTTCTAATACATATAGTTTATCTGCATTTGGATGGTCTTCTACTTTTTTTACAGTTGCAACTCTTAAATCTAATTTCTCAAAAGTTTCATATTTTATTTTCTCACTCATTTTTTCTTATCCTCTAGTTTCTTGAATAACACATCTCCTTTCTTTACTTTTGTACTTTCTAATAATCCAGGAGTGCATTCAAGTAATTTAGGTAATTCATTCGTTATTCCAAGTTGCTCATTTATTTTTCCTGATGTTTCAGGCATGAATGGATATATCAATATTGAAGTTATTCTTAATGCCTCTATTAGATTATATAATACTTTATTTAATTTTTCTTTATCTTTTATTTCCCACGGTTTATTATCATTTACATATTTATTGCAATCTTGTACAAATCCCATTATTCCTGCTATTGCATTATGTATCTCTAAATTTTCCATGAATTTATCTAATTGTTTTATCTTTAAATTTTTGAATAATCTTTTATCTATTGCAGTTTTTTTAACTTCACCATCAAGGTTTTTTTCTACTAAAGTTAATGTTCTAGATAAAAGATTTCCTAACTCATTTGCTAATTCATTATTCATCCTGTTTTTTAATGATTCTTCTGAAAAATCTCCATCCTGTCCGAATGGTATCTCTCTTGCATAATAATATCTTATAGCATCTGCTCCATATTTATCTACTAAATATATTGGATCTATTACATTCCCCAAGCTTTTGCTCATTTTTTGTCCATTTACTGTAAAGAATCCATGCGCAAATATTTTTTTAGGTAATTTATATCCTGCAGAATAAAGCATTGCTGGCCAAACTATAGTATGTGGTCTAATAATATCCTTACCCATTAAATGTAAATCAGCAGGCCAATAATCCTTTGGGTGTAAATAATTGCACAAAGCTTCCACCCAGATCCATATTTTTTGTTTATCATCTATTGGTACTGTTATTCCCCAACGTAAAGATTGTCTAGATACACTAATATCCTTTAATCCAGCTTTAACAAAATTTAATATTTCGTTTCTTCTTGATTCTGGTTGTATAAATTTCTTATTTTTTTCTAAAAGTTTTAAAATTTTAGACTGATATTTACTTAATTTAAAATAATAGTTCTGTTCAGATATCATTTTAGGTTCCTTTTTATGTAAAGGACACAAACCATTAACTAAATCTTCATCAGACAAAAATAATTCACAACCTTCACAATATAATCCTTCATATTTACCAAGATAAATATCTTTATTGTCATATAGTTTCATGAAAAATTCTGATGCTAAATTCTTATGTCTATCTTCTGTTGTTCTTATAAAGTCATTATATTCTATATTTAGTCTCTTCCATACATGGATCCACCTCTCTGCCATAAAATCAGCATATTTTTGAATATTATTAAAACCAAGATTTATTGATGCTTGTACAGTTTTTTGTGAGTTTTCATCAGTTCCTGTCAATAGAAAGGTATCTTCATCTCTTAATTTATGCCACCTAGCAATTATATCAGCAATTACTGTAGTATAAGCACTCCCAATGTGAGGATTATCATTTATATAATAGATTGGTGTTGTTATATAAAATTTTTTCTGTTTTTTTATTTCCATATTTCAAATTTCTCTCATTAATGTTATTTCTTACTTGTTTTATAGCATTGAGCTTATCTTTATGTTTCATAAATGTTTCTATGTTATTAAATAATTGTATTAAAGACTGTTTTTTGCCTGTAATTAACATCCAGTAGAGTTTATTAATTACATAACCATCTTTTCTTTTATATTTGCTTAAATCAGTTACTGCCAGACTAGTATTTATATCTAAATATTTCTTCAATTTATGTTTTATTTGTATAATTAAGTTTTTATTATAGTTACCTATAGAGTAAACTGCTTTATTGTTATGGACACCAATATGTCCCTCAGCATCAGTAAATCCTGCTAAAAAGGGGATAAATGTATCCTTATTAGAAATTATACTCTGATAGTTATTTTTAGGCAATAGAAAATCAAATGAAAGATCCAAAAACGCTTCTATATTTCTACAAAGTTTACCATTTTTATCAATTCTTGGTTTGCTTATCCAAACTCTGCCATAATCTTCAAACAAAGACCTTATTAATTCTATTTGAGCAGGTTTAGTAGATGCACAATCAGTTTTTATAGTCTCTCCAGTTTTTCTTACTCTAAGATCACCTAACCTAAATCCTATTAAATAAACTTTTTCATAAATATCCTTGTCAAAACTTTTTCTTTTATATATAATATGCGATTCAGAAGGAGACCTTAATTTTATTCCATATTCTCTAAGTTTTCTATGAGTTGTTCCCCTTCTATAACCATAAAGTTTTTCAATTTTCCAAGTAGATAATTTTTGATTGATATATAACTCAATTAATATCTTTTTAGTAGGAATATTGGAATTATAATTACTAGGTTTTCTAGATTTAATATTATATTTTTTCAATAATTTCCATATTTTAGCTTGCGAACAATGATATTTATCCGCAATTTGGTTTGTTGTAAGTTTTTGATTAGAATAGAGTTGTATTAAATTTTCTTTGTCGATTACAGTTCTTTTACAAGATGAAAATTTGTGTGTTATATCAAAATCTCTTAATTTCTTTATTATAGTAGAATTTTTACAATCAAATTTTTCAGCTAAAGAGTTTATAGATTTAGAATTATTATAAGCATCTTGTAATTCTTGCTTATTAATTTTAACTGAATACTTTCTACTTAATTTATTAGCTTCATTTAAAGTTCTTATTTTTATTTTATATTTATTAAGCCAAAATTGTATTGTTCCTTTTGAACATTTATATAATTTGCCAATTTCAGTTAAAGAAAATTTTTGTTCTAAGTATAACTTTTTAAGTATTTTTCTTTCTATAAAATATTTTCTTCTTCTGTCGGATTTCATTTAATTATTTGCATATTTTTATTTATAAACTTCTCGAGCGTCCATGTCGTGTCCAGTGCTCAGATACTAATAAAACACATTTCCACAGGAAATAATCATTGAAAGATTTTCAGAAATTCTAGAATTCCAATAACTTTAAATTTAATTAAGGTAGTAATAGTTTATGGAACAGAAGCATGTTTTAGAAGTTATTAAAAAACTTAAGGAAAATTATCCTAATACTAAATATTATCTTAACTTTTCTAATCCTGTTGAATTATTAGTTGCTGCTATTCTTTCAGCTCAATGTCGTGATGAAGTCGTTAATTCTACTACTGAAGTATTATTCAAAAAATATAAGTCTGCTAAAGATTTTGCTGATGCAAATAATGAAGAATTAGTCAAAGATATTGATAAGATTACATTCGCAGGTAATAAGGCTAAGAATATTATATCTTCTTGTAAGATTTTGGTTGAAAAATATAATTCTGAAGTTCCAAGAACTATGGATGAATTAACAGCTCTTCCAGGTATTGGGAATAAGACTGCTTTGACAATTCTTATTAATGCATATGGTATTGTTGAAGGTATTTCAGTTGATGCTCATGTTATTCGTTTATCATATCGTTTAGGTTGGACTAAAAATAAGAATCCTGATAAAATTAGAGAAGATTTAGAAAAGATTATTCCTAAGGATGATTGGGCTAAGATTACTTGGTTATTGAAAGCTCACGGTCGTAAAATTTGTTTAGCTCCAAATCCTTATTGTTCTAAATGTTTTTTATCTGATATATGTCCTAAGAATGGAGTTGTTAAAAAACTATGAGATTCGTCATTCATGAACATTTCTCTAAGAGAAAGCATTTTGATTTTCGTTTTGAAGTTGACGATCATCTAGAAAGTTATGCTATACCTAAAGAATTCCCTTCAGGTCCAGAAAAGCGTTTAGCAGTTTTCGTTGGTTTAAGACCATTATCAGCTTTGACTTTTGAAGGAGAAATTGAAGAAGGTAGTTATGGTGCTGGTAAAATAGTTATTTGGGATTCAGGTGATATTGAATTTTCTGAAAATACCGATAAGAAAAAACATTTTATTCTAAAAGGTAAAAAGATCAAAGGTGAATTCTCAATGATTAATTTTAAAGATAAAAACTGGTTATTATCAAAAAAGTAAAATTTAAATAAGGAATATCCTGTATAAGACTATAAAAAAGGAGGGTTATTATGGGAAAAGCAGAAGCAAGTGCGTGGATAGTAAGGATTAAAGATAATCTACCAACAGGTCCATCTTTATTAAATGATAGAAAAAAGTTTAACCAAAGATGCGAAGCATTAATTTCAATGATTAAAGCTGCAAAGAGTGCTCTAGGTTCTGAAGATGGAGCAGGAGGACCAGAATAATTATTTTTATTTTTTTAATAATCTTTATATAAGTCCTTAATCATAATTATTCTATGTTTGAAGAAATAACAGGCTTTGTGACACAAGCTGTTAGTAAAGAGGTATCTTGGGTTTGGATTGTTTTTGCAGTTATTATAGTTTTAATATTAATTTTTACAATCAGACAGATTTTAGATATTGCTATTGATTTATGGAAACTTCCTTTTGCTATTGCTATTGATGCTCTTGATCTTATGGCAGCTTCCAATCCTTACTTCGATGTTGCAGCATCTATTGGCAGTATTTTGATATTCTGGTTACTAGCTAAGCGTGGTCATCATATGTCTAAAGTATTTGGTGTCATTGCAGCAGCTGAATGTATTATCGGTATCTGGGTCTTCCCTCAGTATGCTTTTATTACTAATTTAGTCCCTACTGCAACTTTATTGATGTTTATTGCTATTTGGAGTGATTAGTAATCTTTATTAAAACAATAATCTTTTTATATTAATTATGAACAATTTACTACTTATCTTATTACTCTTAGGAGCTATTGGTGCTATCTTTTGGGTATTGAAAGGTGAAAAATTTAACAGGAGTATAATAGAAAAATGAATTTCATTAAAAAAATTTTTGAAAATAAAGTTGATGATACAGTTCATAGACAATTTAAGAGATTCAGTAAAGGTAATTTTGAGAATAGGGCTTTAGTTGATATTAAAGTTGGTTCAAATGTTAAAGTGAAGACTAGTTTCGAATACGCTAATGATTTCGCTAGGTTCATGGCTAATACAATTAAGGATAAAGTAAAGATCTCTGGTGGTGTAATCACTACTAAGGATATTAAGAAAGATTTAGACTTCGAACCAACTGTTAAGCAGTTTGCAGGTGTTAAGACTTATTTGATTGAGAATGAGATGTCTAAAGATCAGATAATTAATTTGATGGATAAATTCCCTGATGCTTTATTCTTATTCTCTCTTACTACAGAGTATGGAACTTTAAAAACAAAAGTCAAAGCTCCTAAGGCAGGCAAGGCTGGTAAAGGTGATGAGGAACCTAAAGCTGATTATTGTGTTTTCTCAACTTCAGATAAGAACTTTGTTAAGGAATTTGCTTTTGATATTAAAGAACCTTTTAAGTCATTATTCATCAAACATACTTTTGTTGTTGAATCTTTGGTTGTTCCTGAAGAATACAAGAATGATCTAGAAAAAGCTAGGATGAATGCTAGAAGAAAAGGTAAAATAATAAGGAACTTAACAATTGATGAAAAGCAGGAAGTTAAAGAGATGAATTTTGAGGCTTAGTTATCCAAACCATTTCCCTAATCCTTCTTGTTTCTCTTTATCTTTTCCAAATACCATCTCAGCCATCTGCTTCGCTAGGTCTAGTGTCTGTTTCAAGTATGCTGGTATATTATAATTATTAGCTAAGCTTAAGCTTGGTTCTAGATATTTCATTACTGATCCTTCTGATATTGTAAAGATTATTTTTCCAGAACATTTGCTGCAATTTCCTCTTAATGTTGGCCTTCTGTATTTTTCATTGCACCCTACACACCTGAATTGTTGTGTCGAGAACTTTCTTAGATTTCCTTTTATGTCTCTTATGAAGTGTCTCTCAATTATTAGTCTTGCTACATCATGTTCATCTACTGCTCTTAATTTTGTACACAATATCATCTGCTTTGCTACTTTGTCCTGCATTGTTGGTAATGTTTTATAGCTGCTGCATCTTACACCATTATTGAGATTTAATGTATCATGTGTGAATCCCCACCCCTCAAATTGCCCCTCTTTTCCTAAATCTGATTTTAATGTTTTTATTTTTACTTCAGATGCAGGTTTATATTCGAGACAAGCTTCATATAATTCTAGAGGATACCTGAATGCTATATCCATATCAAATACCATATCATCTACTTCTGCTGGTATTATCATTGAACTCAATACTAATGGTTCATCTTGTGTTGCTCCTCTGTGATTGCTTAGAAGTTTTGGTGAAAAGTTCAATAAGGCGTCCATCAATAACATTACTGTTGCTTCATCGCCATCGCAACGAAAATTTATTAGTTGTTCTCCCCATATTACACTTCTCTCATCTTTATTTTTCCATTCTGTCTCAATACAATAGGAGTTTTTTTCATCTTCAACAACCTCTACTTTTTTAATATAATCAATAAATGAATCTCCAAAAGAATATATAGGAATTAAATGATTATTTACCTTTAATAATCTAGAATTATAATCTCTTTCTAATAAAGAATCAATTTTCAAAGATTTTTCAGGATGATATAAATCTAATTTAGAAGCAAGATTATTCGCATCTCCTCCTTTAAAAACTAAATGATTTAATCCAAATTTTTGTGGTTTATGCCCAAGTTCTAAATATCTATTTATAATAGTTTTTCCAGGTAATCTAGGGAGGATATTAACATACCTTCCTATAATATGATATCTTGTTAATAATAATGCAAAATCATCTAATAAAGACCTATTAACAGAATAAAAAGAGATAACTGAATCATTTGGATTCACACTACCATCACCATCAATATATCCAGAAATATACTCTGAAATATAAAAATCTGATAAGTGATATATTATTCTTGGAATTTTTTTAGTAAATGCATTTGATCCTGTTTCTAATACATATTTAAATAAATAATAGATAATAGCATGTGAAATTGTTATTTTTGTGTTATTTTCTTCAACAGCAGGTTTGACATCAAAGACTTTTTTTATTAGATTATAAGTGCTCTCTCCTAATACTGGATTGCAGATTCTAAAACTTACCTGTCTTGTTGTTTTATTCTCTCTGCAATGCCCTTCTGCAGTGTAAGAACCGAGTAACCTGCATAATTGTGGTGTAATATCTAAAAATCTATTAAATTGCTGATTACTAAACCAATACTTGACTTTGCATTCTTCAGGTAAGTTATCATAAGAGATTATATTAGCTAAAACTAGTTTTTCTAGATGATTTAAAGGAACAGCTTTATACCATTGATGTAAATTTTTCTTTAGATAGTTTGGTGGATTTATAATTTGTATAATCCTAGATTTCCCTAAAGAAGAAACAATATTCTTAAAAAATAAAGAAGCATCAGTTATTCTTATTTTTGGTTTGATATTATTCGGTAATTTTTCTATTAATTCTTTAACAAGATCTATTTTTTTTATCTCTTTTTTCTGATAGTCTAGATAATCCATTACTAAGGTTTTGTCACCCACAACAATTTCATTAGCTTTTTTTGATTGAATATTATTTTTTTCATCTAAGTATAAAAAATCATGATTTAATGTCATTTTAAGTTCTCTATTTGTAGCAGTTGTTATTTTTACCCATTTTTTATCTAATGGTCCTTTTATGAAATATTTTATTTTTCTTTTTACTAATAATTTAGTTTTAGGATCTGCTCCATAAGTATAATATTCTTGTTTTGGATATACTGCTTTTGTTCCGACTAAATCAATTGTCTTATTCTCACACCCATTTTCTATCATTTTGTCAGTAAATTTCCCTATCTCTTCGTAATAAAGATTATTTTCATTATCAAAAAATAATAATTTAGTTTTAGGATGTACACAGTCTCTTCTCATTATTGAATGGAACATTGGGCTGCACAGCATAGCTTGTGTTTTTGAGAATCCTATTATTCTTCCCACTATCCCTGCTGATGTATGAGGACTTAATCCTATTACTAAATGTCCTACTAAATCTTGTTTTGTAGTAAGATTATAATATCTTGGCATTCCATATAATTTTTCTAATAATTCATCTAAGAATTTTGCAACTCTGAATAATACAAAATCAGCTCCCTCATCTGTACTCTCAGGACATGATGGTAACACTAGATCTTGACATTTTATCTCTAATATCTGATCATCTTTTTCAAGTTCATTTCCATAAATATCATGTGTATATCCTAATTCTTTTAATATTTCTATACTTGTTCCTATCTCTAATGGTTTAAAATGTGTCAGCGACATTTCTGTCATATCATATCTTGTTGTTCCATCTTTGTTTACATATATTTCATTTGCAGCTCTGAGTATCCCCTTAGCCAGATGTTCTGGTATGTGATCCTTATTGCTTGTTCCTCTTACACCTTTTATGAGTTCAGGATAATTTCTTGTCTCTAATTTTTTTAATGCACTGTCAAAATATTCTTTTATATTAAGGTCTACATATTTGTAAGGTGCAACTTTTTCATGCCCGCATTTTCCTGTTTTATCTTCGCATTCTTTACAGTGGAATGTTTTTGTAGTTATTGCATCACATGTCTGACAACGTCTATAAACACTATCCTTCTTACAGTTCTCACAATAATGTGCTGAATATTCTGCTGTTATCTTTCCTTTTTCTAGTGCAGCCTGAAAACATCTTAGTCTTCCTCCCTCTTTTCCTACTGGGAACATTGATTGCGGACTTCCAGTTAACTTTCTCATTTTTGCTTTTTCAGGTCTTCCCATTCTGCTTCCTATATATAATCCTGATTTGTCTCTTATTTTTATTTCACTTAATTTATTTATTATTTCTAATACATTATTTCCTTCAGTAATAGTATTATTTATTTTATTTTTATCATATTCAGAATTCAAAAATCCAAGACTTAATCTAAATGATTTTGCCCAGTCACCTTCTATTACTACATATTCATTATTTACATTCTTATGTGGTAATCCTATTAATTCCAATATTCTTTTTTTAGTATCTTCAGGCATTAATGGTATTATTATTTTTTCTTCTTTTACTACTGCAAACTCTAGCCAGTCAATTAATTGTTTGAATTGTTCTAGATTGAGATCATTCCAGTGGTATGTAAATCTTGGATGTAATGGTATTGAATTCTTTTTGCTTATTTCATATGCTTCATCAAAAGTTAATTTTACATAATTTATATTTTTAATTAATTCTGAATATTCTGTTTTATTTTCTCCTAATGATTTTTCCAATTCTAATGCATACCAATCCTCATTATATCCCATTGGAGCAAGTATATGATTCCTATTAAGAAAATATCCATAATTTACTAATATATCTCCTACAAAGATTATTTCTTGAATATCTTTTGTTAATTCTTTTGCTTTTTCTTCTGTTTCTATAAATACTACATCTCCATTTTTTAATTTTACTATCGGTCCTTCTATAGTATCACAACTGCTTAGTACCATGCTTTTTCCAGGCCTTTCAGTTTTCAGTTGTGTTCCATATGCTATGAAATCCTCTAATATTCTCATTGTTGCAGGATGTATTGATGTATCACTTAGACCCATTGTCCTGCTTCTCCCTAATCTTGCTCTGAATGATCCAACACTTAATGGGTGTCCTAATACAGGTCTTCCTGCTACTATATCTTTTATGTATGTATAATCAGGACTCATCTTCGCCTTGCCAGCTTCTTTAGTTTTTCCTTTTGATTTTACCTCTTTTTGTAATGCAACATATTCTTCTAAGAAAATCCAGTGATCCATTCCAATTTCTTTATACCATTTAGAGAATTTCCCCCAGAATTTAGCAAATTTTTGGCATAATCCTTCTGCCATTACTAAACAGAATCCATTCCTTAATTTATTCGTGCTTACTCTAGGTAAATTTTTATAATTAGGTACATCTATTTTTTCACTTGGATCGCCCTCTATCTGTATTGGTAGATGTTTTGTTATAAAATCTGCCTCTCTCTTTGATGGAAAATATTGTAGATTTGTAATTCTGTCATGGAAATGTTCTAGTTCTGAGAATGTCCTGTTTATTTCATCTTCAGTGGGGTCATAGGGTTCATATCCCATCTTCATTCTTACATAATCTGCAACTCCTAAAAATATGCAAGTAGCTGTTGTTCCTGCGCTTCTTATTGGTCCTCCAAAGAATAAACAGAAATATTCCTTTCCATCTAATCTTTTTCTTAGTTCTAATTTTACAAATCCTTCAAGTGGTGATGAGACAACCCCATTTGTTATATATGCTAATCCAACTCTTAGTGCAACTTCCATTGCCTCTTTCTTATCTTTGAATTTGCAGAATTTTTCATTTGCTACTTCTTCAGATATTAAGAATGATATCATCCAGTTCTGGCTTCCATATTTCAGTTCTAATTCTTTTATTCTTTGGCTTACTCCACTTCCTTTTATTTGTGGTGCAACTACAGATACTAATCCCTCTACTCTCTCTGCCATGTCTCTTGCTAGTGGAATCTCTACTTTGTCTTCTGGATCATATCCTTTTGCTCTTGCATTATTAGCTAATTCATAAGCCTCTTTCAGTTTTCTATCTAATTCATTGAAATATAACTGCATTTTTGGACTTATTTCTGCCATATTTTAGATTAAATTTTTTCAATTTATATAGATTTGTAGAATTTAATAGATAGTTCTTATAGTACTATGTAATAATTAGTTAAAGACATAAGTAACGCATAAATTGTTGGTTAAAAATATGTTCTTTC
>ERZ1292623.3571-Hain-H51-01um-R1-3571-length-13218-cov-7_pt1 | contig 13218 bp, 19 predicted proteins | sample MGYA00564398_ERZ1292623 | MGnify/ENA primary metagenome ERZ1292623 (study PRJEB36523, sample SAMEA6512633) | groundwater metagenome | collected 2019-01-07 | study: AquaDiva: Metagenomics assemblies of 32 groundwater samples
AAATAATGCTAAGTCAGAAAATGATTATCAAGAAGTATCTGAAAAGGCATTAATTAGACAACTAGCTAGTTTCCCTAAAGCAATTAAGGATGCACTAGAGAATAATTCTCCATCCAAAGTCGCGACATATGTGTTTGAGCTATCCAAAAGATTTAATACTTTTTATGGTAAAAATAGAGTTTTAGGTATTGATGATGAAAAAATAGCCTCATCTCGTTTGAAACTAGTCGCTGCAACATACCAAACAATCAAAAATTCGCTTGCAATTTTAGGAATCGAAGTACCTTCAAGAATGTAATTCTTTGAATAATAAACTATAATACTTTTATGCAATCATGGATTTTGTATTCTCTACTCGGTACAGCAATTTATGTAGTTGTAATTTTTATTGACAAATATAATCTAACTCAGCAAATTAAGGATTATAGAGGTATGGCCATGTACAGTGCGATTGTTGGTTTAGTTTCAGGTAGTATTCTATGGCTGATAACTGGGAGACCAATACTTGGGTTCTCGGATGGATTATTAGTTATGATCACAGGGATACTTTCTATATTTTCAGCTTCAATATATTTTTATGTAATACAAAAGGAAGATGGAAGTAAAGTTCTTTTCTTGCTTCAATTGGTTCCAGTATTTGTTTTAATTTTATCGATGGTATTTTAAAAGAACCAATTACTTTAAAGAAATTATTAGGCTTTGCATTAATATTAATTCCATCTCTCCTAGCATCATCTGAAGGAAATAAACTAAAACTATCTATAGATAAAAATACAATATTATTGATGGTTTCCACATTTTTAACTGCTGTTAGCGCCGTCATATTTAAATTTGTCGTCGATGCAGGCAGTTTTTCAAAAGTTGTTGCCTATGAAAGTTGGGGTTGGGCAATTGGTGGATTAATTTTATTTACAATTTTTCCATCCGTAAGGACAGCGTTTTTTACAACAACAAGATCTTTAAAGAAAGTTGCATTAGCTATAGTGTTTGGAAATGAAATTTTATTCTTAGGCAGTAAGCTACTTCTCTTTCTTGCAATTTCTTTAGGATCTGTTTATTTAGTTAATGTGATAACTGGAACACAAGTTCTATTTGGAGCTTTATTTGGAGTAATACTTACGTTATTAGTACCTAAGATATTTCATGAAGATATCAGTAAAAATAGTATTAAAAACAAATTAATTTTGGGAGTTATCACACTTGTTGGATTAGGGCTAATATATTAGCACTAATTATGATTTTTTACTTCTAAGTGTAGGAAAGGCAATTATATCTCTAATTGAATGAGTTCCTGTCATAATCATTACCATTCTATCAATTCCAAGTCCTAAACCACCAGTAGGTGGCATTCCATACTCCATTGAAGTCAAGAAGTCCTCATCTAATGGGTGTGTTTCATCACTTCCTTCCATCTTTGCTTTTACTTCTTCTTCAAAGAAATGTCTTTGAAGATCCGGATCGTTTAATTCTGTGTATGCATTTCCTATTTCTTTCCCTCCAATGTATGGCTCAAATCTTTCAATTAGTTCAGGATCATGTCTGTGGAGTTTACAAAGGGAAGTTGTTTCTTTTGGAAAATCAGTAATAAATACAGGGTCAACAAGTTTTTCTTCTACTAACTCAAATAAGGAAGCAATTGTTAAGCCTCTATTAAAAGTGCCACCACGCATAGCTTCTTCAACTTTTAGCTCTTTTGCTTTCTGCTTTAATTCTTCATCTGTTAATTCTGAAACACTAATTTTTAAATATTTCTTGATAGCTTCTGCCATTGTTAACCTCTGCCATGGTGCTTTAAGATCAACGTCGAATCCATTGTAATTTACTTTTGTTGTCCCTAGAACCTTTTTTGCTACTTTTGAATATATTTCTTCTGTTAACTCCATTATCTGATTGTAATCAGCATATGCCCAGTAACACTCCATCATAGTAAACTCTGGATTATGAGTTGCATCAATGCCTTCATTTCTAAAGTTATGGTCAATTTCAAAGACTTTTTCAAAACCACCAATGATTAATCTTTTAAGATACAGCTCATCAGATATTTTTAAATAGAAATCCTGTTTTAAAGCGTTGTAGTAGGTTTTAAATGGTCTTGCATTAGCACCACCATAGATTGGCTGAAGTGTTGGTGTCTCAATTTCTAAAAATCCTTTTTCCTGTAATAGGTTTCTAACTTCTGAGACTATTTTTGATCGAAGCTCTATAATTTTTTTAGATTCTGGATTAATTATAAAATCAAGATATCTTTTTCTATACCTGTCTTCAACATTTTGTAAACCGTACCAAGTATTTGGAAGTGGTTGTAATGCTTTAGAAAGAATTTTAAGTCCTGAACATTCAACGCTAATTTCACCTGCTACAGTTTTAAATATTTTTCCGGATACTTCAATAAAATCACCGATATCTAAAAGATCAATTAGATTAAACTGTTCTTGACCCACAATTTTGTGGCTTATAAAGACTTGGATTTTTTCCGACTCATCTACTAAGTCAAAAAAGACTAATTTTCCATGGCCCCGTTTACCCATAATACGACCTGCAACAACTACTTGTTTACCAATCATTTCTTTAGCTTCTTTGTTTGTTTGCTGTCTGTCAGAAAAATGAGGATATGGATCAATTCCCAAACTTTTAATTTTTTGAAGTTTCTCTCTTCTTATTTGTATAGTATCCAAGACGTCATTATCGGCCATATATAGTATATTACCATTCTGTGCTTCAAAAACAAATACTAATCCTGTTAAATTTTATCTAATCACAACATCAACAGAAGCAGTAACCTTTCAAGTAACACAGGGCATTAATTTAACATCACTAATTGGAAGAAGAATACTAGCAACAAGTAACTACAATCAAAAACAAAAACTCCTCATTGTTTCAGATGTACAAGACCTAGAAGTACTTTCAACAACTCCAATCCCAATTCCTACTAATTCTCCAAGTCCAAGACCTACTGAAACATCAACTATTGCACCAACTGTAATTCCTACAGTAGAACCTACATCTATTCCAACGGAAATACCAATATCTAATTAATCTTCTTTTAACAGTTTTATTAGGATATTGTTGATGTTTATGGGCAAATCTGCTAATCTACTCATCAGATGGAAAGATTAATTACAATTCAAGACAAAATATTTACGGCTGTTGAAATTGCAACAGTTGAGGCAACAAAATTAAATGCTCCTAAAAAGATACTGAACTTTGGTTTCCAATCCCACGCGAGGGAGAAGTAAACCATAATGCTAGAATTGATGTATCTAAAATTCAAATGACGGATAAGTATTTAGGATCACTTTATAAATATTTAGACAAAGCACTTGTTGATTTTACAGGATTCAGTCAACCTAAATGTGATGGTTTTGTTGTGGCTTTATCTGGAGGATTAGATTCAGCTGTTATTACCAAAATATTTGCAGATTATACAGAAGATAGAGGAATTAAACTCAAAACAATCATAATGGGACAAGGTGACTCTAATATGCAAGTAGATCAATACAAAGGAACTCCCGCAGAATGGATAGATATACAATATGCAAAGTTAATGTGTAAAGATTTGGGTTTAGATTATGAGTATTTAGATATATCTAGAGATTTAGAGGCACTCACGCAAGGATATCAGACCTCTTGGGCTAGAGGAGGCTTAAGACCAAGAATCAGAGCCAATCATTTGTATACAATGGCAGAAGAACATGATTTGATTGCTGTAGGCTCTACAAACGGCTCAGAATATATCCTAGCAGCCTTTTCCACTGGTGGACCTGCGGGCAACATCGCGCCCCTAGCTGATTTATACAAAACAGAAGTTTATGCAGTTGCACGCGACATAGGTATTCCTGATTATATTCAAACTAGAAAACCACTCATCAGTGAATTAAATTTAGCAGATTATAGTTTGTATGGTGGCGGAACTGTTGATTCGACGCTAATAGATCCAATTATAAGAAGACTTTGGTTTCAAAAGCAAAAACCTACACAAGTAGCTAAAGAATCAGGTCATGGTAAAAGATGGGTTATTGATATCGACGAAAAAAGAATAAAAGGCGAGACCTGTAGAAGAAACTATGAAGGGTTTATTATTAATAGGACTGTAAAGTTTAAAGACATAAAACCAAATTTAACAATTGACAGATCATATTTTCCATAATTATTTACAATTAAAATGAAAATCTCCTTTTTTCAATTTCTTCCAGAATTTAATGATCTAAATAAAAATATTAAAAGTATTGAAGCGTTGATCGATAAAAACATAGAAAAAATATCAGAAACTGATTTACTTGTTTTCCCAGAGTATTTTTTGAGTGGTCCGATTAATCTTCCATCATTTGATAGTTATAAGGAACAATTATTAAAAATTGATGTCAAAAAAGAATTTTCTAGAATATCAAAAAAATTACCTAAAGTTGCAATTGTTTTTGGTTCTCTGATTTATCCAAAAGATGATTTATATCTCAACCTTTCCCTCGTATATAAAGATGGTAAAGAATTAGGAGGTTATGACAAAAAAGCACTTATTTACAACGAAAACTATATTTGTAAATCAACTAATAATTATTTTGTGTTTGAAGTTGAAAAAATAAAAGTTGGAATAGCTATTTGTTGGGACTTGATTCTCCCTGAGGTATTTAGAAAATATACAAACAAAGTTGATTTAATGATCATACCTAGTTTTTGGGGAATTGGAGGTAACGAATTACAGGCTAAGCATTCATTTTCATTAGAGAAAAAATACTATAGAGAATTATGTACAGCACGAGCATATGAAAATGCATATTCAGTTCTTTTTGTAAACTCAACAGGAAAATACCAATCAAAATTCTATACAGACAGACTTATGGGTGGAAGTATTGCTATTATGCCACCACTTGGCAAAACATTTTTTACTAATAGTAAAAAGTCAGATGACTTACACATCGTAAATATGAACTTTAAATTTTTAGAACAATATAGAAAATATTATGCTACTGATAAGGATTACAAATATTATAAATCCAAAAAAATATTCTAGATATGGCAAATTATATATTTCTTAAGGATACTCTTGAAGAAAATATTTTCAATTTAAAAAAAGCGTTTTCGGACAAAAATATTACATTTGGAATTTTTTATTCAGTAAAAACAAATTCATCAGATGAGGTACTTAATGTTATAAATAAACATTGTAAGTTTGAAATTGTTTCTGATTATGAATGGGAGTTAATTGAAAAATATTCACCAACCGAAATTGTATTAAATGGACCATCAAAAAACCTTACAATTTTAGAAAAAATATATAAAAGCGATGTACAAAAAATATATTTTAATATAGACAATGATACAGATCTAGAATTATTAAGGCATTGTTATCAAGAATTTAAAGATAAATTAATTGTAGGAATAAGAGTTTATTGCAATAAAACTGGTGTATGGAATAGATTTGGATACGATATTGATAGCGAAAGATTTAATCAAATATTATCAGAATTTAAATACATAGAAGGTTTTCATTTTCATTTTTCAACTAACAACTTCGATATAACTAATTATGATTTAATGCTAGATAAAATAAATCATATAATAGAAAAATATAATTTAAATATTAAATATATCGATATAGGTGGTGGATTACCGGGAGCTAATGAAATTATTTATCAAAATAAAGTATTTAGCGATTTACCTGAATTATTAAAAAACAAAATCAACAACAAGATACTAATAATTTCAGAGGTTGGTAGACATTTAGTTGAAAACACATTTAATATTAATTCATCAATTATTTCAATCAAAAGACAATCAGATGATAAATATGATGTAACGATAGATACAAACATATTACACTTTCCATGTTTCTGGGAAAAGAAGTTTTCAATAGATTACCAACCACTTATAAAACAAAAAGGAAAACCAGCAACGGTAAATATCTTTGGGAATTCATGTATGCAAATCGATAAAATTGTCAGTGATTACCCTTTACCTCATACTCCTGAAGTTGGTGACAAAATTATCATAAATAATGTTGGGGCATATTCATTATCACAAGCTTCTAATTTTATTACCCCAATTCCAAGTATTATTATTAATTAATTTAATTATATATTTATTAATATAAATAATATATAATATATTTAATATTATAATTATGGCTAACTTTTTAGTAACTGATCTTAAAGTAATTGATAGTCCTCAAGCTGGAATTGGAGTTGCCAGATGTCTTAAGGATTTAGGTCATAAAATATACGGAGTAGACGATACACCGCTAGTTACAAGTTCTTCACTTTTTGAAAAGACCTTTGTATTTGATGAGATACGAAATTTAAATCTGGATAGTTTAGTGAAAAAGTTAATAAATCTAAAAGAGCTATATCAAATTGAATATATAATTCCCTGTTATGACGAAACAGCAATTTTATTTTCATATATTAAAGACAAATTGGATTATATTGGAATTGAATTAATTGCAACTAATATTGATGTTATTAAAAAACTAAGAAAAGATAATCTATCAAACATTTTTAATTCAGGAAAATTACTCACTCCAGCAACTAAAACCATTTACTCAATTGAAGAAGCAATTGAATTTTCTGAAAATATCGGATACCCAGTTTTCATTAAAGGAATGACCAAAGGAGCATTTATCGCAAATAATAGAGATGAGGTACAAGGTGCAATTAAAAAAGTTTGTGGTATTTGGAATAACAATGAAGTTAAATGCTTGATTCAAAAAGCTGTCAAAGGAAAATATATTAATCCATTGGTGACATATAAGGATGGAAAAATAGTTTCATATATCGAAATGGAAAAGATAAGTCTCGATAGTAATGGTGCAACATGGTTTGGAAAATTAACAACTGACAAAAAACTTTTCGAAGAAGTTGATAATTTTTGTAAATCAATATCACTAAACAATTCTATTATTGAGATTGAAACTATTTTAGATGAAAACGGAAACTATTATATTTACGAGATTAACTCTCGACCTCCAGCTTGGATATATGCAAGTAGTTTAAATGGACAGAACTTTTTTGAATATTATTTAAACCCCAAAAAAAGAAACGGTTTTTAATCAAAAGGAAGTATTTTTTGGCCGAGAAAGTATAGATTTTATTAAACAAATTGAAGATATCTCGCAATATACAAATTTGCAATTTTATTCCAAGGGTGCGGCCTATAAAACAAATAACCAAAAATACCCTTCTGAATTAATGTTGTAAGTTATTCAAAAGTTTTCTATATTTTTCGTAATACTTCATTGTTGTTATCATAAATTGTATAAAATTACCATTATCTTTTGGGTTATCAGGTTTATGGATTCGACGAATATAAAAAGTAAGTTCAGAACATTCATATAGTGCTTTTGCTAATTCATCAGATTTTTCTTTTCTAGTACCCCAAAAAACATTTGCAATATTTGAAAGTTCATCCTGTGATAGATTACCTTTTAAAAATAAATGTATTGAGTTTACAAAGACTTTTTGTATTAGTTCATCAGTTGGTTTTTTAGTTCTATCAACATCTAGGTTTTTAAGTAATTTATCATACTTTTTGTTTGGAAATTTTGTATTAATTTCCAATGCATCTTCATAAATTTTAATCTTGTCTGACGATGAGGTTATATTCATAGATTTATTATATCAATAAAAATGATAAAATTAGTTTAATTAGAATATGGCAGATTTGGCAGTAGATAAAACACATTTAATTTTAGTAAACGCGGTTGTTGAAAAAGATAGCAAGATTCTTGTTTCTCAAAGATCCTTAGAAGAAACTCATGAACCAGGGAAATGGACAATTCCAGGTGGTAAAGTGGAAAGAACTGCTGGAGATGTATGGAATATAATTGAAGAAACACTTAACAAGGAAGTTATGGAAGAAACAGGTGTTAAAATAACTAGTGACGCACAATTATTAACAAATAATACTTTCATTCGATCAACTGGTCAGCATGTTGTGGCTTTGATATTCCTTTGTCACTGGAAGTCTGGTGAAGTAAAACCTCTGGAAGATACAATTGATGCAAAATGGATTTCAGAAGAGGAATTAAAAAATATGGAATTTGCTCCAAATGTCAGTACATATATTCAAAAGGGCTTTGATAGCCTTAAAAAGTAAATAATTCATGAAAATTCCAAGTTTGGAGTTTATTCAAAATAATAATTCTGACACATTAGACGTTTTACTCCATGGTAGTAAAGGTGGTATGAATCATTCATTAATGCAAAAGATTTTTGATGAATGTGTGAGACAAGGACATTCAGTAGCTAATTTTAACTTTCCATATTTTGAAAGAGGTGATCAAAATTCATCAGAAGATGAGTTAATAGAGGAACTAGAAGCATTAAAATTTGTACTTAATAAGTGTAACGCAAATGATTATAAACATATCAGATTAATAGGTAAATCATTAGGAGGAATTGTTGCAAGTTATTATTTAAAGACATTATCAAAAGAAGAACAGTCAAAATATTCTGTCGTAATTTTTGGATATATTAAAGGTTATACAAATTTAAAAAGTTTCAATGGAGATGTTTATATAATTCAAGGTGAAAAAGATAAATTTGGAGATATTAAAACTGTTAAAAACGATCTTGAGGATGCTATTTCAAAAAATATTAATTATTTTGAGATTAAAAATGCAGACCATAGCTATAAAAACGAATTAAAAGAACCTGTCTTTGAAGATGAGGCTATAGATATATTTAAACGATTGTAAAGGCAACAAAAACAACAATTGGAGGTTATGAATAGAGACGGTTTGAATTTCTGACCTATTGATTAATTGACTTCTATTTTCTAAACAATCCTTAATCATCGTCTTTCTGGTTGCAGTCATTTGTGGTGGTAAATTATTAACATCGAACCATTTTCCTTTACAGCCATTGTATTCAGGTATGAACGTACCAGAAATATATTTGCCTTCAAAAACATGAGAAGTTATTTTATTTGAGTTGAGGTTTGTATATTCTGCAACTTTTCTTAAAATTTTTACTTTAAAACCTGTTTCTTCATGTGCTTCACGTATAGCTGTAATTTCAGGGGTTTCATTATCTTCAATTCCACCACCTTGAGATTCCCAAACGGGAAAGTCTGATCTTTTAACTAAAAATACCTCTTTTCTATTATTTCTAGTTAAAACAACAAAAGAACCGACTGGTTTGTTAAATTTCATCTTTAATTTTAATTAAGAAGTTTCTATCATCTTCTACTGCCATTTGTTTAATAGCTTCATCAATATCAAACCAATCATATTTTTCCTCTGCTTTTTGATGAAAATTTAAATTTTTTGATTCCATTAGATATATGTGAATATCTTTTTCTACAGGTGTTCCGTCTCTTTCTGTAGCTATTTTTGAATATATCCCTAGCTTTCTGACAATCTCTAATTCTGTTAGCCCTGTTTCTTCAGTAACTTCACGAATGGCTGGCCTCAAATGTTTCACCTTCTTCAACGTGACCCTTTGGGAAGCCTAAACCTTTGATGTGAGTGTACATAGTTAAAAGAATTTGTTTGTTTGGGTTATTCCTAACTATTATTCCACCTGCTGATATAACTTTATTCATATTCTTGTATTATAATGCTTGATATGACAATTAAACAAAATTTAAATTGGGGTGATGGAAAGGTATATAAACTTGTTTGGCACGATTGTGATTCTTTTGGTGAAATAAAAGACAAAGATTTACAACAAAGCTATGGAGTATGTTTTTATAATCAAAAATTAGTTATCGTAAATAATAACGGCAAATGGGGTTTGCCTGGTGGTCATATAGAAAAAGATGAGACTCCTGAGATTGCATTAGAAAGGGAAGCTGTTGAGGAAAGCAATATGAAAGTTATAAAGCAAATTCCAATAGGCTATCAAGTGGTTACTAATCCAGATAGTAGTATTGATTATCAACTCCGCTCATTTTGTTTAGTTGAACCTATTGGGCCATTTGTAAAAGATCCAGATAATAGCGTTACTGAAATTAAACTAATTGATGCAAAAGATTATAAAAAGTATTTTAATTGGGGGAAAATTGGAGATAGAATAATGGAGAGGGCTATGGAAATTAATAATTTAAACAAAAAAGAATTATTTGATTAAAATTTTGTGATAAAACTTGTACTTTTTTCTTTGATATTCCTTTAATGATTTTCCATTCATACTCTCTTTCAATTTTTGATAGTCTTTAAGTAGATTTTTATCATTGCTTAAGGTTTCAAAAACTTCAATCTGTTTTTTAATGGTTTCTGAATCTTTTGAGGTTAAATAAAATTCAATGTCAAATCCATTTTTAGTAAATCCCCATTCTATAAAAGTTTCATGGACATGAAGAGGTTTACCAAAAATCTTGATTAATCCTGATAGATATTTACTAAAATCTTTTGGATCAGAAAAAGCATAAATATCAATATCATTTTGACCAGAAATTTCCAAAGCTGAAGCTCCCATATGTATTGTTTCTAAGTCGGGAAAGGCTTTATTAATTAAAGTTATTACTTTGTCAACAATTTCTATAATTTGATTATCAAAAGGATAGATATTAATAATTTTATCATTAGGAATTTTAGTTATATAATTTTCCTCATCATTAGATAAGATATCGTTAAATTTCTTTTCCACGACTTCATAAATTTGAGAATTGTTTGGATGTATATTAAGTAGTCTTTGATCTATATCTATTTTTAAAATAATTGCTCTTGCTTCATTTTTAGTTAACGATTTTGAGTAAATAAGTTTTTGATATTTAATTAACCCCTCCATTAATGAATTTTTAACCAGTTGGTCTTCGTGTTGATACATACATTGTCTTAGAAATCTACCTAAATTTTTATGTTCTAATGGATCTGGAAGTTTAACTAAATCAATTAAAACTGAGTTTGTTTTTGGTGTAGGATAGAAACTTTCCTTTGGTACTTCCAAAAGAACAGTTGGCTTAAAAAACGATCCAACAACACCCCATTTTTCAGTTTTTTTCATAAACCTACTTGGCACAAGAAGAATTACTTTGTCGTAATCAAGAAAAGTTAAATTATGTAGAAATGGTTCAATAAAAGAATATGGTAGATTTGAAACTACCTTATTGTAAATCTTTTTCTTTCTGAATTTTCCATGCATTTGGACAAACTGCCATGCGTTTTCATAATGAACTTCTACATTTGTTGACAATTTTGATAGAAATGGTTTAAATCTTTCATCTATTTCAAATGCAAATACCTTCTTAACCTTATTGGCCAATTCACTTGTTAAATTTCCAACTCCTGCACCAATTTCTAAAACAATATCATCTTTTCTTAGGTCTGCAAATTCAATAGTTTTCTTAATAATGTTTTCATCAGTCAAAAAGAATTGATCCTTTAGTGGATCTGGAACTATATTGGCTTTTTCAAGTTGATCCTGAATATTCATAAATTGATTTTAACATAAGAAGCTTAGTTACACTTTTTAAGTATTTTATTTATAAACTCATTTTTTCTTGTGTAGTAATCTTTGACGCTAAATCCATTCATCTCTTCTTTAAGTTCTCTATATTTTTCTAAATCTTTAGAATGTGATTTTAGGTAGTTTTCAAATTTGCATCCATTTATCCAATCATCATGTTTTTCGTTAATTAAAAATAAATCTATCTTTTTACCATTAATTTCTTCACTAAATCTAACCCTTTCCAGTAGCTACAAACTTCTTGGCTCACCAAAAACTTTAGACATTTTAGTAATATATGAACTAAATACTTTTGGAGAAACTGGAACATATACATCAATTTTATCTTGGCCTGAAATACCAAGGCTAGTGGCTCCTCTGTGTTCAACTCTTGTATCTTTTCCTAGATTATCTTGGATTTTATCTTTAATTTTTAAGAATATTTCTTTTACTCTTGGATCAAAAGGACGAATAGTAATTTTCTTATCTGAGGATAAATGATTTAGTTAGTCTTGTTGCTTCTTGCTCAACATTAACAAAATTATAACTCAAAAAAAATAAAAAGGTAGTAGAATAATATCAAATGGGTATAAAAACGATTGACGTATATTGTAGCAATAACCATCTTCTTTTTGGAAGATACATAAAAATGAAGTCTGGTTTTTTAATGAAGTGTTATATCTCAAGAATTGGAAAAGATTATGCTGGTGTAACAGGGCTTCCAGATGAAACTGATGTTTTTTGCCCCGAATGTAAACTTCGGATAGGAAGAATAAAAACAGTAAAAGGAATGCCTGCTGTATTTATAAACCATGGAACAGTAAAAAGAATAAAAACGTAACGATGAACACAATTAAAACCAAAGATGACATTATTAATCTCATCCAAAATGACAAATGGATGATGGATATCTTGGAACAAGCAAGGAAATTAAATCTTCCTGACTGGTGGATTGGAGCGGGGTTTACAAGAGGCAAGGTTTGGGATGTACTTCACGGATACAAAGAAAGAACACCAATGTCTGCATCCTCTGACATTGATTTAATATATTTTGACAGAAACGACTATTCAGTCAGTGAAGCTAAATCTGAGATAACACAAAAAGAGGAATATTATCAAGAAATTTTAAAATCAAAGCTACCTGATATTAATTGGTCTGTAACAAATCAAGCAAGAATGCATTTATTTCATGGAGACAAACAATATAAATCTTCTGAAGAGGCACTTGCCCAGTGGGTAGAAACTGCGACATGTATAGGAGTTAAATTAGATAAAAATAACAAACTAATACTTTCAACACCAAGAGGAATTGATGATCTTATTAATTTAATACTTAGACCAACACCTAATGCTAATAATAGCATTGAATTATTTTATGAAAGAATAAATAAAAAACAGTGGCTTACAAAATGGCCAAAATTAAAAGTACTAACAAAATAATTTTATAAATTTAAAATGGTAAATTCACTAACTTTCGTTGGCCAAAGAGTAAATGTCGTAATTGATAGGCCACTTGGATCAAAACATCCAAACCATGGTTTTACATATGAAGTTAACTATGGATATATCCCAAACACTAAATCAGCGGATGGAGAAGAGCTAGACGCATATGTTTTAGGAGTAGGCAAACCTATTACAGAAACTAAAGGAATTTGCATTGCAGTAATCAGAAGAACAGATGACGACGATGATAAATTAATAGTATCTCCAGATAATAAAGACTTTTCAGATACAGAAATTGAAAAACTAACAGAATTTCAAGAAAAATGGTTTAAACACGTAATTTTAAGAAAGAAGGTATAAATTACTTTGTAATCCCAGTTGCACTAAATATTGC
>ERZ1292623.3572-Hain-H51-01um-R1-3572-length-13215-cov-13_pt1 | contig 13215 bp, 2 predicted proteins | sample MGYA00564398_ERZ1292623 | MGnify/ENA primary metagenome ERZ1292623 (study PRJEB36523, sample SAMEA6512633) | groundwater metagenome | collected 2019-01-07 | study: AquaDiva: Metagenomics assemblies of 32 groundwater samples
TTAAAGGATTCTATGAAAAAATCGGAAAATTTTCTAATTGAGCATAATATGATGCAGTATGGGGGTGGAATAAAACCAGACAACCCTCTCTCCGAAGATGAAGATGAAGATGAATATGAAGATGAATATGAAGATGAAAAAAAAGAAAAAATACAAGAAGGAATACAAGGAGCTATTCAGTATATGCCTGCTTTGTACAATATCGGCATGGGGCTTTTTGGTGATACGCCAACAGAACCGGCTATTTACAATCCTTACAAAAAAAGGGTTGAAAAATTATTGAGAGAAAGAGATATTCAATATGACCCTATGTTCAGGGATATTGAATTGGAAGAAGCGATAGCAGAAAGGGGCATAAGAGGAACATCAAGGGGAAATGCGGGATTATATACCAATGCCAGAATTGCTTTGGCTAATGCTTCACAAAGGGCAAAGTCAAGTGCGAGATTACAAGCTGATATAGCCAATGCCGCTTTCAGGGCTGATGAAGCAAGGGGGCTTGATATTTTGGGACAACAGGACGTGGTAGCTGAAAATCTGGCAAGAAGGATGACTTTGGGCTTTGAAGCCAATAGAGCGCAATATCTTCCCAAAGGATTAGAGCAGATTTCAGGTATATCACAGGGAAGGAATAGAGATAAGATTTTACGGGATGCGCTTAAAAGAACTAAAGAAAAAGGAGCTACTGATGCGGAAATAAGTAAATCACTTAAAGATTTAGGATATACTGATGCGGAAATAAGTAACGCACTTAAAGATTTAAAATAAATGGGAAATTTCAACTTAATTTCCAGGCAAAGTTCTTTGGGCCCACCAGCAGAAGCCCCCTTTGTACCTTATCCTTTTGAGGAGTTAAGGAGTTTATTAGGCACAGCAAAAAAGCCATCTATTGCTGATGATAAAGAAAAACCATCAAAAGATACCGGATTAAGACAGGTTATGGCTTATGGTAATGAAATGTCCGTTGAAGATCAGAACTATTTAGACAACTTTAATAAAAATATTGAATCAAGAAAAGAGGAATTGGCAACCAAAATAATGAATACCCCTACACAACTTGGACTGGAAGGCGAGATAAAGAAATTTGTCAGTGGAACTCAAAACGAAAAGCAGTACGGTAAATATGCGGCGATAGTAAGGAATAATAAACAGATGGACTTATTAAGGGCTGTAGAAAAAAAAGACGTTTTCAGTAATATAAGTACATGGAGATATAATAACACAAATTTAGAAAAACTTGGCTATGCTACTGCCAGACAAGATAATCCCGATGAAGTACCAGAATTGAACTTTGAAGACGATATTGCAGCTATTCCCGCTCATTTGGATAGGTTGGACTACATAGATAAAAAACTGAAAGATATTGCCCAGACAGATAAAACAGGTGTAGATCAGCTTCTAAGCGGGGCTGGTATTAATATCCTCCCTATTGAGGGTAATGATTACATGGTTGAAGTTCAGAGTAAGGGCATATCCAATCCAAGATTAACAGATATTTTCAATACGATTTTTGACAGCAAGCAATTTTCTGTGGATATAACTCAGCAGCTTGACGAAGAACAGACATTGGCTGATATACAAGGAAAAGAGTTTAACAGGACAGAAAGAGCAACAGAAATAAAACAAAACTTATTAAACTATACAATATCAAAAAAGGGAGGATATACTTCTACAAGGAAAGTAAGTGCCGAAAAAGGAACATCATATAATTTTTCATCCGGTGGAGCGTCAAACAAAAATTGGAATTTTGTGTATTCAACAGGTAAACCAAGCCCTGATTTTAACTGGATAGCAGAATATCCTGAACTGAATCCCCCTCTTATAGAAACTTTGAAAACAGTAACGTCTGATGTAGTGGAACGGGTACGAATACAAAGAATATCTACCGAAAAAGAAAATGAACCAATTTCAATAACTTTTGATGTTTCAGGAAATAGGAAAAAAGCTACTCCTATTCAATGGCAAAGAAAGAAGGGGGGCGAATGGGAATTACTTGTAATCCACAGCATCAAAGACAAAGAAACCGGTAAGATGAAACCGGAATTTAAGGCAATCCCTAATGAGTACGCATGGCCAGACATAAAAGCACAAACCGGAGAGAAAGACGACCCTGGTATGACGTTGGAGCGCTTTCTAAAGGAAGCTGGGATAGAGAATGAAAAACAACCGGAAGGAAAAACAATCTCATTGGCAGATGCAAAAGCAAAAAATCCAGGAATATCAGACGAGGAACTTAAAAAGCAATATAAACAATATGGTATAATTGTTCAATAAATGCCCGAACACGATATCATACCATCTCTTGCCGAACTCCGGGCTAAATCCAAAAGCAGTGATATACCATCTCTTGCCGAACTTAGCGGTGAAACACCACTCCCCCCAAAAGTTTTGCCGGTATCTGGCAATGGATTATCCGGTGTTGGGACGGTATTAAAAGAATCCGCATCCGCAACCCCTTCTACCGGATTTGATTATGGCGAAACCAGAACAGCCACAATGCCTACGATGGGCGGAGTAACCCTGCCCGGGGAAATACCTAAAAAACACACCGAACCCCCAGCCATTGAAAAACTTGACCTTACACAAATCCCTCTCTCGCACGACTTTTCCGTAGAGACACAAACAGCAGCAGAAGTGGCTCAAAAAATAGCATTTAGAGATGGCACAAATGCTAATGTTGAGTTCAATAAGCTATTAAAAAATATTGAAGGAGGAAAAACCAACGAAGCAAAAGAGCTAAGGGATTACATGACTAAGGGGCCCCCTACCGATGAGTTGACATTTATGGACAGGGTAAAGGAAATAGGAACGAACCCAATGCAATTAATACCCTTTTTATCCGGGGCATCCGAAACCCACGAAATTCTTAAACTAATGGAATCAGCAAACAGGTTAGACAGGGGCATTGCTTCGGACAGGGATTTATTATTGTTGAAAAAGTTTAGCGACAAGGGTTCTCAAAACACAACTTTCTGGTACGATGTAATGAATGTAATGGCACAGCTTCCGTCTTTTGCGGGAGAACTCTTTACAACAGGGGGGATATATACGGGGGTCAAAAAAGCAACCGTTACAAGTTCAACAAAGGCATTAAAACAGATATTAAGCGAAGGCGGAAAAGAGTTGTTAGAAAAGAAATTATCGCAAATAGCCATAAAGTCAGTTGGGGGAATTGCCGGCGCTACTGCACAAACAATCCCCGCAGGAATTACAAGAATAACGGCAGGGACAGTTAAGAATATGATGCCTGAAATTGAATTAACGACAGATGAACAAGAGCAGGTTTCGGCATCAATAACAAAAGAGGGTGATAACGTCTTACCAGCGGCTACAAAAGCGTTGGGCGAACAATGGATTGAAACCTTGTCAGAAAGAAGCGGGGGACTGTTCAATAACTTGGGCAGAGTGGGAAAAGAAACACTGATACGGCAAGGCATATTGAGCAGTTTTTTAAAAGCAAACCCAACGGCAAAGGTCAGTGATTTTATGAGCGGGGTCAAAAGAGCGGGATATGATGGTATAATAAGCGAGATGGCAGAGGAAAGGGCAGGGGAAATAGGGCGTGCAGCAATAGGATTAGAAGAATATAAATTACCAACAGGCAGGCAATTATTAGTTGAATTGGTATCGTTCTCTATACCTGGATTAACTATTAGCGGGGTAAATAAAGTTATTGAAAGAAAACAAACCAAAGAAGGAATAAAACAAACAGAAAAGGAAATAGAAGAAGTCATGCCTTTAACAGAATTTGAAAAAGAAAGAGCCAAAGAAGAACCCGCAGAAGCTCCAATAGAGGAAAAGAAACCACCTGAACCGTTAGAACAGCCCATTACAGAAGCCACATACGATTTTGAAACAAAAGATACGGAAAAATTAGATAAGTTTGACTACTACACCAAAGAGGTAGAAGGGAAGACGAAATATTTTAGGAAAGAAAAAGCAGTCCCCAAAAAGGGGAAAGTAGTTGCTGAAAACAAGACGGAACAGTATCGTAAAGAATGGATGCCCCTTGCAGAAAAGAGCGATATAGATGCTATCAATAAGTTGAGAGAACGCATAGAAAAAGATGTTTCAGAGGGGGTAATTATAGATGATGCCTTTTTGAGACAAATGGAGCTACCAACGGCAGAAGAAATAAGAAAAGGGGTATCGGGGATTGAGGCAGCAAAAGAACCATTAAAAGACATTGAAAGCACCACTAAAGCGCTTGAAGAAATGGCTAAGAATAAGCCAGGGGTTATCGGGGAGTTAGTTAAACAAGAAGAAGTAAAACAAGGTGGATTAAAAACAAGACACCAAATATTTACTAATTGGTTTGAATTGCAATACCCTGAATATAAGGATAAATATAAACTAAACACCTTTGTTGATGGCGATGTGTATATTCATGTTCCCAAAACAAGTGTTCATGTTAAAGAAATGGAAATGCCTGATTTGGAATACTTAAACAAAAGATTAAAAAAGAAAGGAATATCTGAAAAAGAAAAAACCGAAATTGAGAATGAGATAAAAATACTTAATCAAGCGGAAACAAAAGCGGGGAAAATTCTAAGAGAACCACAACTAATATCCGAAGCATACCACAAAGCCAAAGCAGACGGCAGTAACCCCGAATTAGTAAAAGCCGTTGAAGAAGCGATTGGACAGAAACCGTCCAAAGCCGAACCGACCAAAAAAGAATATACAAGAGCAGAAAAACAAAAAGGGTTTGATCTACTTTCTGATGACGCTTCAGTTTTTACTAATATAAAGGAATTTTTTAGTGGAATGTTAGATGATGATGGTGGTAAAGGTAGTTCAAAATATTATGGTATGGAAGTGGGTGATGGCAACGTGATAAAATTGAGAGTATCTGACCATTTTGGAAATCTTGAAACAACAGGGCAATATACAGTTTCTATTGTAGTGGATGAATATCTACTTGGAGACAAAGTGCAAATTAATGAAGGGGAAAATTATACAGAAATTAACATAAATCCTAATAGTAAAGAAATAAAAAGAAACATTAATGATCACATTAGTGATATTATAACTTATATTGAAAATATAAAAGTACAAATTCCGTCCAAAGCCGAACCGACACCAACCATTGCCGAAGAAGCCAAAGAAAAAGCGGGCATTCCTAAAAAAATACCAGCCAAAGAAGAATTTAAGGTTGGCGATATTTTAGACCCACAGGGAAAAACAAATATGGTAGGACAAATAAAAATAAGAGAGATAAGTGGGAATACTATTAAATTTATTGATTCTAAAGGAACTGAATATGGGGGTATGCAACGCTCACTTGTTAGAAATCTTATCAATGAAGGTAGTTGGAAAAAGGTTGCACCCGCAGAAGAAAAGATTGAAATTCCGAAAGATGTTTTGGATTTGGCGGCAAAAACCGAACCGACACCAACCGTAGGCGAAACAAAAGCCCAAAAGGAATATGACACCGAACTATCCGATATAGAGCAACAATTAACGGATGCTAAAAAAACCAGACAGAATAAGTTAGACAAGATTAATAAGAAGGTGGAATTATTTGGGGATGTAGCAAAGACCACAGAACTATTTGGGGAAAAACAGGACTTGTCAAAAGAGAATATTGATGCACAGTTAAAGCCGTTCAATGATATTATCACAAATCTTGAAAAAGAAAAGCGGGATTTTGTTGCTGATAAAGACAAGTTTCTTAAAAAATATGAAGGGCAGGCGGAAATACCTGCTGTATCTGTAACAGAAGCCGAGATAGTAAAAACCCCTATATTAAAGCGTATCAACAAAGCATTTTTGAAAATCGGCACTACGATATTTGACAATGCCGAGCAGTTGATGGCGAAGGCAAGAGAATTAGTTGGGGAAGGGGCAAGCGATTTAAGATATGCCATAATTGGCGAGAAAGGAGCAAGCCAATTAGACAATGCACAAAGGGTATTAGATGATTTGAATGTGGCAAGGGAGATGGAGCAGGCGGGTAAGACACCGAAAGAAATTCATTTGGCTACAAGTTGGGAGAAAGGGGTGGATGGAAAGTGGAGATATGAAATACCTTATATTGAAACCAATAAAGGAGTAAACAAGGCAATATTTTCAGAAGCGGTAAATGCAAGTAAAGACCTTGATGAATTTAATAAGAAAGAAGATTACGAAAGCAACAGAGAAAGACAAATAAATTCTATTGAAAAACTTTACAAAGAATTAGGATATAGTTTATTTGATAAAAGCGTTCAGAAGCAAATATCAAAAGCGTTATCAAAAAACAACCCTGATTTATTACCGCCCAAGACATTGACAGCATCTATTCAAAGCATGATGGATATTCGTCCAGATGGATATGCTTTATTGAGTGATGTTATACAACATAGTGATTTATTTAAGGCACACCCCGAACTAAAAAATGTAAGAGTAGAGTTTGGTTTTTTGAAAGATGCAAATGCACAATGGAATACTAAAACAAATACAATAGTTATTGATGGTAAATTAAGGAATGATAACGAAACTATAAAATCTGCATTGGTTCACGAAATACAACACGCCATACAGGATAAAGAGGGATTTGCGAAGGGTGGTAGTCCACAGCAATTTGAATTTGATAAACCTGTTTTAGATTTAATAAATAGACAGCGTGATGTTGAAACAATGCTTGAAAACGGTGCTAATAAAATGCGTAGAGGCGAAGAACTCACACCACAAGAAAAAGAAGATAGAAAAAGGATAACAGATGAATATTATTCACTTGAAGAAAAAGTAAAAGCACTACCAAAAAAATTACACAATAGGTATTTGAAACTTGCAGGCGAAGTAGAAGCCCGCAACGTCCAAAAGAGGATGAACCTTACCCCCGCAGAACGCAAGGCAAAGATGTTAAGCGAAACGGAAGATGTAGCAAGGGAGCATCAGATAATCATTCACGAAGCGCTGGGAGAAAGTAATGCGCTCAAACAGAAAGAAGAATTTACAGCAAAAGGGGGTAATGTTTTAGTAAATAAAACAGGAGAACCTATTAAGATGTATAAAAGCGGGGATGGAAATTTTTATACCCCTGATTTGGAATTAGCCGAAAAATACGCATCAAGCAAAAACAAACCGGTTGCATCTTTTATAATAAAAGGCAAAAAGATATTTGATGTAAATAACAAATCTCATAACGAACATTTATTTGAGGAAACGGGAAATACAGTTAATCAAGACGATGTTTTTTTTAATAATCTTGGGGATAAAATAGACGATTTAAGACAGGCGGGCTACGATGTTGTAAAAAACAAACATCAAAACACGCATGGTGGAAGTTTAGGTAAAGATGAATATTTTCCAATAGACAATAAAAAACAAGTGGCGGTTCACGAAGCGTTGGAGGAGGGCAAGCAGCCAAGATTTGATATTACAATGCCGGACGGTTCAAAGAAAACAGTTCAGCCCATCAATGCAGATGTGGTTAATGGATTTTATTCTCCGCTTGAAAAAGTGATTAACGAAACGAAGTTTGACAAACTCCCGGCAAAACAATGGGTAGATAAATTCGGTAAAGGGGAAGAAGCGAAGTGGACGGGGCTAACCGATTGGTTAAATAAACAACAAGGTTCAGTATCTAAAGCAGATATACAACAGTATCTTAAAGAGAATAGAATACAAATTGTGGAAGTGGTGAAGGGGGATAAGGTTATAAAAAGCGAACAACAAAGAATTGCCGATGAATTATATGGAAAGTCCTACGAAAAACTATCAGAGGACGAACAAGGGGATGTTGATTCAAGAATAAACGAAACAGAAGAAGGGCAAACAAAATTTCACCAATACCAATTAGAAGGCGAGAAGGAAAACTATCGTGAATGGCTTATCATAAACCCTAAATCTGACTTTAAAGACCCTCATTGGGAAGAAAAAGGAATTGTGGGACACATGAGAGGCAGCACCAGGGTTGAAAGTAAAGGCGAAAAGGTATTCCACATTTCTGAATTACAAAGTGGGCATGGGCAGAAAGGAAAAAAGGAAGGGTTTAAAGAACCAATAACAGATTTGCCAAAAGGATTTACTGTTAGAAATATTGGTGATGAATATTATTTTCAAGATGCACAAGGTAGAGATATTGTTGATGTCTATAATGCAAATGATTTTGTTGATGCAAAAGAAAAAGCAATACAAAAATTAAATTCACACCAAAAAATCCCCGCCCCCGCCCCCTTCGTAACCGAAACCACCGCTTGGGTAAAGCTATTACTCAAACACGCTTTAAAAATAGCCGTTGAGGATGGTGCAACAAAAATAACTTGGGAGACAGGTGAAACCCAAAACGCCCGATATGATTTGAGCAAGCAGGTGGATAAAATTGCTTACAATAAAGCGACAAAAACATTGGGATTTTGGAAAAAAAGTGGTGGGTTAGAAACGCTAAAAGTAGAACCAGAAAAACTTGTTGATTATATTGGTAAGGATTTGGCTGAAAAAATACTTAATGATAAAGAAAATTATCGTGAATACGAAGGCGAAAATTTAAAAGTTGGCGGCAAAGGCATGATAGGATTTTACGGCTCACCCAAAGAAGGCAAATTAGGCATAGTAGGCGAAGTAGCAAAGAAACTGTTTAAGCAAGAGCCGAAAACAACAAACATAAACTCACAAACAGCTATACATACACCTGAATTTGCTAAATGGGTTGAAAAGAAATATCCCAGTATTGGAGAATATGATGCAAGTTTATTTACCAAAGCTGAAAAGGTTGAATTAGAAAAGAAATATCTAAAAGAAACAGGAGCTAAACTTGAAGGAGAGCAATCCACCCAACACTCCATAGACATCACCCCCGAACTAAAAGCGCAAGTAGAGCAAGGGCAGCCCCTATTCCACTACAACGAAAAAGGCGAAATACTCGGATTTGCCCACAACGGAAAAATATATCTTAACGGAGAAAAGATAACAGCCCAAACCACTTTTGAGGAGATGGGTCATACATTTATTAATTGGGCAAAACAAACCCGCCCCGACTTATATCAATCAGGGCTTGAAAAGGTAACAGGCAGCAGGTATTTAAGAGAAACCGAAGCCAACGAAAACTATCAGAAAGAGGCGTTAAAGTTAGGCAAGAAGGGCAGCAATGAATATAATCAATATATGCAGGAGGAAGCCCTTGCCAAAGCCATAGCGGACAATGGAGCAAAGTTTGTTACAGAAACAAAGAAGTCGCAGTTTAAGGAGTGGGTGCGTTCCATGTGGCGGGCTATAATAAAAGAATTTGGAATAAAGGATGCTACACCGGAACAGGTAAGAAAAATGACGTTGGATGAATTTGCTACAAAGGCAGCGGCAGATGTGTTTTTGAAGGAGGAAGTTGCAGAGAAGCCACAGGAAAAGCCAATAGAAGAAAAAAAACGGGAACAATGGGCAGAAGCCCCTACATTCAAAGAACACATCACCACCGGCACGAAAGAACAAGCGGGTAAATATCAAATAGAAAAAGTTGAAGATGAAATAAAGATTTTAAACATTGATTCCGGTAAATATGTAAAACCAACCAAACAAAATCAATGGGTAATAGACCAATACATTGATGCCAATATTGAAGCCCTACGCTCCGGCAAAGAGGCAGAAATACCGGAAGGCATGACTGACCCTATTGAAATCAACAGAGAGATTGCAGAAAACTCCCAAAATCCACAAGAAGTAGCAACGGCATGGATAAACTCCAAAGAAACCAAAGACCAGGGCGCAGTAACTTTTGAAGAAGCCCTATATGAAACCGCCTGGGGCATAGACCCTGTGGATTTTGAAAATTACGTTGGATATGGTGTTAAAGACGTTCCCCATTTATTAAACCGTTTCAAAAAAGGCGGGCAAAGCATGGAAGCCATTGCAGAGAATATGGCAGAACGATTAAATATGTCCGAAGAAGAATTTGGGGCAATAGAACAACAAAGAAAGGGGGCAGGGGAAGATTTGGTTTCAAGAATAACAGCAGCATTGATCTCTAAAGAATTTAAAGATTATAAACCAAAAGCAGAAACACAGGCAGAAATTGACTTAGCCGCAAAATTCAAAGAACTCACAGGACTTGACCTGACCGAATCCACGGCAAAAAAAGTTACTGATTATCGTAATATGATAGAGAAATTGGCGGACAGTATTGATAAATTTGCTGACGAAGGAATAACTGATATTGGGCTACCCTTTATTATCACCCCCCGCCTGTTAAAATTCGCCCTGCACACCGTTGCAAAGGCATTGAGAGCCGGTTCAAATTTAGCCAGAGCCATAAAGATGGCAATAATAAAGACGAAAGAACTGATGAAAACGGGTGAAAAATTTGATGAAAAGGAGTTTAGGGCATTTATGAAAGATAAAGGGATGGATGTTGCACTTATAGAAAGAACAGGAGCAAGAATAGGCAAAGAGCGAGCCGGATTTCAGGAGCGTTCAATAGAAAGAGCAGAAGGAAAATGGGCAGAAGAAGTAAAAAAGGTAGCAAGAGAAAATGATGTACTTTATGATAAAATGGGAATAAAAGAAACCTTTGAAAAAGTAAAAAAAGAAATTGAAGATGAGGGGGGGCCTGACAAGGTTTATGATTTGTTATTTCCCGAAACTCTTGCTGTTACAGATGCCCCGATAATTCAGATAAAACGACAATTATCATTACAACATTATTCAATGGAGATGGTAAAGGCAAATGAGGCAGGCGATACAAAAACAGCAGAGAGAATGTATGAGCGTGTCAATAAGCTGCAAGATGCTATTTCCCGAACAGGAATAAGCAGCGGACAGGCAAGCGCTATGTTGGCATGGAGATTTTTAGGTGCAGACGGCACAGTTGAACTCACAAGGAGAAAGATAAAAGCAGAGAACGAAAAGAAATACAGTAAATTAACTGATGAACAAAAGAAAGAAATAGATGGGGCAGAAGGGAAAAAGAAAGAGGAATTACTGAAAAAACGAGGAATGTTGCCAGAACTTACAGCAGAGCAAGCAGCTAAACTAAAACAGTTGGCAAGTATCGTTGAAACTCAAACACCGGGTTCGTCCTTCTACATAAAGGCGGTTACTGAAATGGGACAATACATTAATTCCATTTTGCCTAAAAACAAATGGACGGATTTAGCAGATTCCTGGATTGCCTTGAATTATGCACAAATGCTTTCGGGCATAAGTACCCACATTGTAAATCTTTATAGCAGTACATCTAATATCGTCAGTTCACCTTTGCGAAACATAACCAATCTTTCAAAATGGTATCGGGCAGTAAAAAAGGGAGTAAAGGAAAAGGATTTTGAAACATTTATGGCATATAATCCCATTGTTGAATCTTTATATATGCCTATTGCCATTGCAAGAGGGGCAAAAGAAAGCGGAAAAGTGTTTGCTCAAATAATGACAGATGGCGGACAAATGCAACAAAAATATATTGAACAAATAACCGGTAATAATAATTTCCAAATATCTACTCTGGAACAGAAACGCTATGACAACAATAGATACAAGCCATTATATTTACAAGTTGGCAACACAAAGATTGATTTGAATATTTATAATTATGCAAAGTTTGTTGGAAGAACATTATTAGCGGAGGATGGAATGATGTATAACACCTCTTATGAACAGGAATTGCAAGGTTTAATATGGGATAAAATGCGTGAAACAGGATTAAAGGGCAAGGCATTAAGAAATGCAGTATTAGATGAATATTCAAGGAAAAAGGTTGATATAGCAGAGGCGCAAAAAATTTTAGACAAAGAAGTTGCTGATTATGAATCTATTTTGTTTAAAGGTGAACTTCCTCTTTACAAAAAAACAAGTGCAAAAAAACTAACGGAACGAGAAAAAAAGATACGATTAAGCGAAATAATTGCAGATAAAGTATTGAAAAATATTGAAGCAACAGAAGCAGAGAGAAATGAAACAAAGCAACTTGCTCGTTCAAACATATTCACAGATGACAGATACGGCATTATCGGAAGAACAGCGGGACTTATAGGAACAGCAACAAACTACAATCAATTATCAGCAATAGCATTAAAACCATTTATCTTCTTTACAAAAATAGTTGGTAATGTAACGGAGTTTATGTTAGATGCCACTCCCCTTTATGGATTAGCAAGGGCAACCGGATTTAGTGTTACGGGTATGGCGAATAGAATCAGTAAGGCAATGGGTAAAGAGGGTTTTGAAACGGCACAAATGGGTGAACCCAAAACAAGGGCTTATTATGAACAGATGGGCAGAGCTTGGTTTGGAACTATTGCGTTTGCCGCCACCGCTGGTTTATTAATTGGCACAGATGAAGATGATCTGATTCAACTTACCGGAGGATATAATCAAGAGGCATTTCGCAAACCTGGCAGAGAAAAGATAACTCCAAAATATTCTTTGATAATAAATGGAGTTCCTATATCCTATCTCAATATTCCTATTTTGGCAGTGCCTTTGGGACTGATAGGTAATTATAATGATGCACTCCGATTAAACAGATATAAAGAAGAAGAATTAAACGACAGATTAGCCCTTGCCTTTGAAGCGGTGGGACATACTATAACCATGACAAAAGATATGTCTTTTGTAAAAGGCATTCAGGATTTAACACAGATGATTTCAGATGTAGTTTCTACGGAAGCGGGTAAATTGAAAATAATAGGAAAAGAAATGTATAAAAAATACATTGGATTTGCCGCCAGACCTCTCCCACAAAACAATAACATGATATTACAAATAGAGAAATTATTTGACCCTGTTTCTTATTCTCAAAAAGACATCAAAGATATTACGATTTATTCTTTGGGATTGCAACATATTTACGGAAAACCATCAGTGGATATTTTTGGTGAACCCAAAAGAACATACCCGGGTGAAAATGTCATCCCTTATACTCATTGGGCTAAATTACACGACAAGGATTATAGATGGAAATTTTTAACAACATATAACGCTATTCCAAATAAAACATATAATCGTCCTATAAAAACATGGAATAAAGAAAAGGATAAATACGAAGTGCGGACATTAGAGCCAGATGAATTTTATAATTACCTCACAGAATCAGGTAAAATGTTCAGTGAAAAACTCACAACATACATCAATAATCAAACCTACATAGGCACGGAAAAAGAAATTGAATCAGAAGTAGGGAAACTATACAGTAACGCAACAAAAGAAGCAAGGACAAAATTATTTTTAGGCGGCGCATCCCCCATTAATGCCACTTCTGAAGAAACCTTTGAAGAACAAACAATAGACCATCCCTGAAAAAAA
>ERZ1292623.3573-Hain-H51-01um-R1-3573-length-13212-cov-6_pt1 | contig 13212 bp, 8 predicted proteins | sample MGYA00564398_ERZ1292623 | MGnify/ENA primary metagenome ERZ1292623 (study PRJEB36523, sample SAMEA6512633) | groundwater metagenome | collected 2019-01-07 | study: AquaDiva: Metagenomics assemblies of 32 groundwater samples
TTTGGGGCTCTCATCGACGAGAAATGAAGAATCTTCTATCTTATTATAGGGGTTAATTTTAGAGTAATTGGGGGTCTGTCTGTCTGTCTGTCTGTCTGTCTGTCTGTCTGTCGAAACCCCCCTATTTCCTGTGGAACTATCAATATTTGGCCCTTTCAGACCTTGAAATGGTAAAATATCTGTCGAAGAGGGTGTTTTAGTGGTATTTTGTGTCTGATTTGGATAGTTATTTGTCTTAGTTTCAGTATTTTGTGTCGAAGAATCTGTCTGTCTGTCTGTCTGTCTGTCTGTTTGAATATATTTATTAGTATTTTGATTTTTTAGGGGTTCTTTAAGTAAGTTAGTAATTGAAAGTTGAATTTCATTCAGTTCTTTATGTAAATTTTCTATCTCTGATTTGAGGAAATCTATATCTTTTTTTACCTTCGAGAAAGCTTCTTTTACTTGATCCATTAAAATTAGATAAATTAGAAAGTTATAAATTTAGCTGTGTTTAAGTTTAAGGATTAAATTTGATATCTCAAAAAAATACACTACATGATTGAACCTCTATGTCAAGAATGAGATTCTTGATCACTATCAAGATAGATAATCTTAAAGTCTAAAGATAGTGGATTTTTTAGGATTAATATTATATTTAGTGTGAATAGTTATTAGAAAGAATTTTATGGGCCTTGTTTGAAAGTCTCCACTTTACTCTTCTTAAATAATCAATCCCTTTAGAATTTTTAGTTATTGGGGTAACGAGTTCGTTTGACTTTAGTTCAGTTAATAGTAATTTTGTGAATTCTTCATCTCTAGCTATTTCATTTGCAATTTGAGATGTGAAAAGAGATTCTGGGTATTTTTCATAGAGAGTAGAGAGAATATATTCTGATATCTTCTTTCGTTTCTCATCTGAGAGTTTCATAATATGGATAGAAAAAGATGTTTTTTATAGGTTTTGATGAAATAAATAGATAAAATAAGAGGAATCCTTTATTTTTTGTTTGGTTTATCTAAAGTATCCACTGGTTCCATACCCACTAATCTTGGCATAGGCATGTGTAGTGGAAGATTAAGGTCTTCTTCTATCTGGAATGCCTTTAAATTGCACTTTGCGTATATCTTATTTAAAAGTGGTATTCTTATTTCTTCAAGAACTACTTTATTTTTCCATTCCTTCATTATCTTTTTAATTAAATCTTCATCATCTATTATAGAGAGTATACTACCCTCCATTAATAATTCTGCTATTCCTGGTTCGTAAATTACCTTAAACTTATACTTAAAGTCAAAAACCTTGGAACCTTTAAATAATTCAATTGTTGGTTGTTCTATATCTAATATTTCTATATTAGTATTAATCTTTAAATCTTTACCAGTATCTTTACTTGATTCTTTATTTCTCTCTATAGAAATTTTATTAAAGCTAAATCCAACAACTTTCATTTTAAATAAAAATATAAAATTACCTTAAATCTTCTTCAGAAATTACTACAAAATCACCTATAGCCATTATTGAATTATGGGGAAGGAGTAATTCTCCAGCATTTGTTCTTTCTAAATTAAGGTTTTGTGAATAGGGTGTAGAATTTTTAACAACTAGTTGGATTAATTCACCACTTCTAGTCTCAAAAGTAATATCTTGAATAAATCCTATTCTCTTTCCCTCTTTTGTCACTACCATCTTACCAACAAGATGTTTTAGTGTCCTTCTATCGTCTGGCATAAGTGATAAACAAGGGAGATATATTTAAACTTTTCTATTGTATTTTAATGATAGTTCGAGGATATAATAAATTAATTAAAATTTTAATAATATTTATAATAAATTAATTAAATTTAATTAATTTGAGGGATAGTTATTGGAATTATATGAAAAATGATATGAAAACTAGTTTTAGTGTAGTTTTTGTTGATTTTTACTAATTTACTCATTACTTTACTAATTTACTCATTACTTTACTAATTTACTCATTACTTTACCTCACCCCCCTATTTCCTATAGAAGTATTTAAAAAGGATTTTTTAATTTTACTTTATTTTTTTCTTATTTTTGTTTTTAAAGTTATATATTATATATTATATATATTATATAATATATATAGTAATATAGTATATTAAATTAGATAGATATAGTGTTTAGAAGAAATTATTAGTGTTTAGTTAAAACATCTTTCCAATGGAAACATAGGTGTGGGTTCTTTTCCAATATTTGCCCTTTATTTTTCCTTTCTTATTGTATTTATGTAGCTTGGTTGAGAGTATCTTCTTTAAAAATAACACCTTTTAATTTTAATTCCAGTGGAAATAAAGGATATGGATATTTGATGATAAAAAGGTTTATAAAAATACTTTCCAATTTGTTATAGTTAATTAAAAGAGGTTGAAATGAAAAGTGTTGAAAAAAGTAGCAATATTGATAAAATATTTGATTCTTTTATGAAAGGTAGTCTGTTTAAAGATAAATTTGTTCTTCAAACAAGTTATACTCCAGATAATATCCCCCATAGGGATGATCAGATTTCTCAAATTGCCAGTATCTTGGCACCATCTCTTAGGGGAGAAAGAACAAGTAATTTATTTGTTTATGGTAAGACTGGAACCGGAAAAACCTTAAGTGTGCAAAAGGTAAAAAATGAACTTCTTAAAAGAAACCCTGAAAGTAATAAATTAATAATTCAGTATATTAATTGTAAACTTAAGAAAGTGTCTGATACCGAATATAGAATTTTAGCTGAATTAATTAAAAAATTTGGGGGAAGTGTACCATCTACTGGTCTCCCCACAGATCAGGTGTATAATAGGTTTTTAGAATTGATAGATAATGAAAAAAAACTTATACTTATTATTTTTGATGAAATAGATCATGCTGTTGATAAGATCTCAGATAATTTTTTATATAATTTAACGAGGTTAAATTCTGAATTAGCTAAAAGTCAAATAAGTATTATTGGTATAAGTAATAATTTAACATTTTTAGATGGGCTCGATCCTCGAGTTAGGAGTTCACTTAGTGAAGAAGAGCTTGTTTTTCCTCCCTACAATGCCTTGGAATTAAAGGATATTTTAAAAAAAAGAGCTGAACTGGCATTTAAAGAAGGAGTAATTGATGATGGGGTAATTGCTAAATGCGCAGCATATGCTGCTAGAGAACATGGGGATGCGAGAAGAGCATTAGATTTACTTAGGATAGCTGGAGAAATAGCTGAAAGGAATAATAGACCAAGAATAGTTTTAGATGATATAGATTCTGCTAATGAAAAAATTGAAAAGGATAAAATTTTAGATATTGTTTCAACAGAACCTAAACAATTTCAACTCACCTTACTTTCTATAATTAAATTAATAGAAAAAAATGAACATAAAGAAATATTTACTGGAGATGTTTTTAATTATTATCAGGAGTTGTGTAGCAGAACAAAAACAGAGGTTTTAACTCAAAGAAGGGTTTCAGATATACTTTCGGAATTTGATATGATGGGATTGATAAACAGCATCGTTATATCTAAGGGAAGGCAGGGAAGAACAAGGAAAATTAAACTATTAATCCCCTCAAATTTAATGGTTAGAGTAAAAGAGATACTACATGATTCCCTCAATATAGATTCAAATGGCTAAAAATTTCATTATTTATGCTAAAATTTTAAAATTTAATCAAAATGGAACAAGAAATATTAACTTACTGTATGCAAAAAGGTGTATTGCTTGATAAAAGACTTCTAGAAATATTTGCTAATTTTGAAAATCATAATTTATTAAAGAATTTTTTAGAGATAATTAATTTTCAATTTAATCCAAAAATTCTTACCCTATCTTTTTTTGTTAACAATAAAGAAAAGATACTTAAAATTTTATTAAAGTATAAACAATCAGACAAAGAAGAATTAGAAAAACTTCTATCTAAATTTGGGATTTCTTCTTCTTATAATCCTTTAATTAATGTGGAAAAAAACAGCGAAAATCTTGAAAGTAGTGTTATTTTAAGAAAAATCTATTTAAATAAACCTAAAAAAATTAATGTTTCGGATTTTGTCAAGAATTTTAGAAGCAGATTTGTTTCAATTAAAGGTCTTCTTCAAGACAGGCCTGAACTTGAAAATCTAGTTTCTATAAATCGCATAGAAAATAATTCATCATATTCAATTATTGGACTTGTTTTTGATAAAAAAATTACTAAGAATGATAATATTCTTTTAGAAATAGAAGATTTGACTGGGAGGATTAGCGCATTAGTCACTAAAAACAGACAGGAAGTTTATGAAAAAGCTAAAGAAATTTTATTAGATGAGGTTATAGGTTTAAAAGTAAGTGGATCTAGAGAAATTGTTTTTATTAATGATATTTTTTTCCCAGACATTAAATTAGTTGAAAAGAAAAAATCAAAAAAAGAAGAACTAGTTGCCTTTTCTTCTGATATTCATGTTGGTAGCGATAAGTTTCTTGAAAGGAATTTCTTAAAATTTATTAATTGGTTAAATGGAGAGGTGGGAAATGCAAAACAAAGAGAAGAAGCTCTGAAAGTTAAATATTTATTTATTACAGGAGACTCAGTTGATGGTGTCGGGGTTTATCCTGGTCAGGAAACTCAACTCGTTATAAAGGATGTTCGTGAGCAGTATAAAAGGTTAGCAGAATTGCTTAGTATGATAAGAAAAGATGTCAATATTATTGTTTGTCCGGGACAACATGATGCTGTAAGAGTTGCTGAACCTCAACCCATTATTGGGGATTTTTATGGAGAGGCGTTACATAAATTGGAAAATATTTATCTCGTTACTAATCCTGCTTTAATAGAAATTTCTGATGTAAAATTTAAGGTATTAATGTATCATGGTGCTAGCATTCATGGAATTATTAATAGTATTGATAGTTTGAGGGTAAATAAGGCCCACAATTCTCCAACAAGTGTTGTTAAATATCTTCTAAAGAAAAGACATCTTGCTCCAACACATTCTTTAGTTACGTATACTCCTTGTGAGGGTGAAGATAGTTTATTTATTCATGAAACGCCTGATATTTTTTTGACAGGAGATTTACATAGGCCTGAAATTTCTGAATATAATGGAGTTTTACTAATAGCTAGTAGTTGTTGGCAATCGATAACTCCCTTTGAAGAAAAAGTCGGAAATAATCCAGATCCTTGCAAAGTACCAATAATGAATCTTAAGACAAGAGAAATAAAAATGCTTGATTTTAGTGATTCTTCAGAAATGGATGAAAATGAAATTGAAGATAAATTAAAAAAAGAAGAGGTTAAATTAGAAAATGCAAACTGAAAAATATTTCCATATGCTGAATGAACAAATCAATGAAAGTTATTCTATTGCAAGAGAAGCTAGGAAAAAAGGCATAGATCCTTTAAATGATGTGGAAATTCCCTTGGCCCGAAATTTAGCTGAGAAAACTGTAGGGTTAGTTTCAACCGTACATCCCCAAATTAATACCCCTAAAATAGTCAACAGAATTATTGAACTTGAAAAAGAATATGGCGCTTTAGATGTAGCTGTTTGTTTAAAGATTGCAGAAGAAATTGCTAAAGAAAAATTCTGCAAATTTTCTAGTTTAATTGAAGGCATTGAAGCAGGTATAAGGGTGGGTTTTGCTTACATCACTTTAGGTGTTGTTTCTAGTCCGATAGAAGGTTTTACTTTTTTAAAACTTGGAAAAACAAGAAGTGGCGAAGAATATTTTATGCCTTACTTTTCAGGACCATTAAGAAGCGCAGGGGGAACAGGAGCTACTTATTCTTTGATAATCATAGATCATTTGAGGGAGATATTTGGGTATGCTAAATATGATCCAACTGAAAAGGAAATAAAGAGGAGTGTAACTGAGATTTTTGATTATCATGAAAGAATTACGAATTTACAATATCTACCTACAGAGGAAGAAGCTATATTTTTAGCAACCAATATCCCGGTACAGGTTGCTGGAGAACCTTCTGAAAATCTTGAAGTTAGTAATTTTAAAGATCTCCCAAGAGTTGATACAAATTTATTGAGGGGTGGAGTTTGTTTAATGCTTGCAGAGGGAATTGCACAAAAAGCTCCAAAAGCTCTGAGAGTTCTAAAAGGGTTAAGAGAAAAGGGTTTTAAATTAAGCGATTGGGATTTTTTGGAAGAATATTGTAAGATCCATGAAAAAAGAGCTAGTGGGAGCAAGGATACTGTTGCTACCTATATGAAAGATCTAGTTGCAGGAAGGCCAATATTTGGCCATCCTTCTAGATCAGGAGCGTTTAGATTTAGGTATGGGAGGAGTAGAGTTAGTGGATTTTCAGCTGTATCTATACATCCTGCAACTATGGCTATTTCAGATAATTTTTTAGCTGTTGGGACTCAACTAAAAATAGAAAAACCAACCAAGGGTTGTGTCATAAGTATTTGTGATTCTATTGATGGGCCTATTGTTAAACTAAAAAATGGAAGTGTAAGGAGAATTGATGATTATGAAGACGCAAAAAATATCTATAAAGATGTTGAGGAAATAATTTACTTTGGGGATATTTTATTTCCCTTTGGAGATATTGCCAATAGGAATAGCATCCTCTTAAAACCAGGATATGTTGAAGAATGGTGGAAATTAGAACTTGAAAAAGTTGGACAAAAAATTGAAGATTATATAAATGTAGGATTTAATGATGCAATCAAATTTTCAAATGAATATAGAATACCTCTTCACCCAAAATATATTTATTTTTGGACACAGATTATCTATGAAGACTTTTTAGAATTTTTAAGATGGCTTTCTTATGCGAGACTAAATAACAAAGTAATTTTACCCTATAGTCCCCTTGAAAGAGAAAAATTTAAGCAAGGAAAAAGAGTTTTAGAACTTCTTGGAGTTGAACATGAAGTTACTATAGAAAATGTAATTATTCCTGAAATAGATAGCAAGGCGTTATTTGCAAATTTGGGAATTAAATTGGAACTTTTGGAAAAGGAAAATTACTTCATTGAAAAAGAAATTAATTCTATTGCTGATGGTATAATTGATGGGAAAGAGAGAGATATTTTAAAAATTGTCAATAACCTTTCTGAATTTGTAATTAAAGATAAAGCTGGAGAATTTATTGGAACTAGAATGGGAAGGCCTGAAAAAGCTAAATTAAGAAAATTAACTGGAAGTCCACATATTATTTTTCCCGTTGGAGAAGAGGGGGGGAGATTTAGAAGTATAAATGAATCTTTGAATGTAGGATATGTTCTGGGGGATTTTCCAGTGTATTTTTGTGATAAATGTAATAAAGAGACTATATATTGTATTTGTGAAAATTGTAATTCTAATTGCAAGCCATTAACTTTCTGTCCAATATGTAATATAAAACTTGAAGGAGAAAAATGTGAAAAACATAATAGAGGTAATAAATTTTATAAGAGAAAAATAGATACGAAACATTATTTTCATGATGCAATTAAAAAATTAGGGATTGATAATGGGCAGATACCAGAATTAGTTAAGGGAGTAAAAGGAACTTCATCTAAAGATCATGCAATTGAAAATCTTGGGAAAGGAATCCTTAGATCAATGTTTAATTTAAATGTAAATAAAGATGGAACCATTAGATATGATATGACTGAGATGCCCGTAACTTATTTTAAACCAAAAGAAGTTTCTGTAACCATAGAAAAACTAAAATCTTTAGGTTATACCTTAGATAAAAATGGTAAAGAACTTGAAAATGAAGACCAGATTTTAGAAATTATGCCCCATGATATTATTATTCCATGCAATTATGATTCTGGAGATGAAAGAGCTGATGAAGTTTTTATGAATGTTGCTAATTTTATTGATCAGATGTTGCAAAGGCTTTATGGATTAAAATCTGTTTATAATATAAAAAAGAGAGAGGATCTCGTGGGGCAATTAGCAGTTTGTATGGCTCCCCATAATTGTGCAGGAGTAATTGCTAGAATAATTGGTTTCTCAAAAAGTCAAGGATTAATGGCTAGCCCTTATATGCATGCTGCTATGAGGAGAGATTGTTTTGATTACAACACATTTATTCCTGTAAAAAATAATGATAAATGGGAAATTGTAAAAATTGGAGAGTTAGTTGAAAAATTAAATCCCGGTAAGATTGTTGATAATTTTGGAACTAAAGAAAAGAAAGTAGGAGGATTTAGCACTTTAGGAGTAGATGGTGGAATTAAAGCTGTTGAAATTAATAATTTTACAAAACATGAAAAACTAAAATTAATTGAAATTAAAACTTCGCTTGGAAAGCAAATTAAAGTAACTGAAAATCATAAATTTTTAGTTAGTGGAAGAAAAAAGAGAGCTAGTGAATTAGCGATAGGGGATAAGTTGCCCCTACCTACTAAAATTAATATTTTATCAAGAGATATTAAAGAAATTAATTTAATTGAAGAGTTAAATAAATTAGGTTTTAGTAAGGAGATAATGGTTAGGGGAATTAAAAATATTATTAAGCAAATTGGTAAATTAAAAATCGAAGAGATAATTAAGGAATTAGGAATTACAAAGAAACAATTTACTAATTTTAATTTGAGAGATAGTTATCCTGCTGAATTTGTTTTTTTAGTTGATAAAAATATTAAAGAGCAGATTTATACCAAAGGAAAAATTTCAATTAAAAGAGATAATATATCTTTACCAATTATAATTAAGTTGGAAAAAGATTTACTTGAAATGATTGGACTCTATATTGCTGAGGGTTATTCTAGAAGTATTGGTGGAAGAAAAGGATTAAACCAAGTTTATATTTCTTCAATGGATGTAGAGCTAAGGGAAATAATCACAAAAACCCTTGAGGCACATTTTGAATTAAAACCAAGTGAAAATAAAAAAGATAGAGTTACTTTTTCCTCAAAAATATTATATTTATTATTTACTAAGATTTTATGTGCAGGATCAGTTGCTAAGGATAAAAGAATTCCATCAATTTTTTTAAATTTACCTTTAGAAAAATTAGCTTGTGTTTTAAGAGGATATTTTGAGGGAGATGGCGGAGCTGAAAAAGAAAGGATGAAAGTGAGTTGTGATAGTATAAGTGAGGGATTATTATATGATTTAGAATTTTGTCTCTTAAGATTTGGGATTTTTTGCAAAAGGTATGAATATCAGAAGGAGCCAGGAAACAAACTAAAAGAATTTTATATTAAAAAAAATAGAGATATACCTAAGTTTAAGATAACTAAACTTATAATTGGATCTGATTTTATAAAAAAGTTCAATCAAATAGGTTTTTTATCTAATAGAAAGAATAAAATATTAAAAAACTATTCTAAAATGAAACCATCTGGGATGAAAATCGAATATGATGGAAATTTTGTTAATGATAGCATTATTTCAATTAAGGAGTTAGGTGAAGAAAAAAGCTATTGCCTTAATGTTAATACAAAAAATCATTTAGTTTTTGCTAATTCTATAATAAGTTATCAGTGTGATGGTGATGAAGCAGCTATGATGCTTCTTTTAGATGTTTTAATTAATTTTTCAAAAGCATATTTGCCAAGTCATCGTGGAGGTACGCAAGATGCTCCTCTTGTATTAAATGGAAGAATCGTTGCTGGAGAGGTTGATGATCAGATTCTTGATTTTGAAATTGCTGACTTTTATCCTTTAGAACTTTATGAAGCTGCTGAAAGGGGAGAGCACTCTTCAAAAATAAAACTTGAAAATGTTAAATCAAGGATTAAAGAAGGAAAAGATCCCTTTAAAAAAATAGGTTATACTCATGAAACAAGTGATTTTAATGCAGGAGTTTTATGCAGCTCTTATAAGAAACTGCCAACTATGCAAGAAAAAGTAGCTAATGAGATGGAGCTTGTTAAAAAAATAAGGGCTGTTGATGCCTCTGATGTTGCTAGATTGATCATTGAAAGACACTTTATAAGAGATATAAGGGGTAATTTAAGAAAATTTTCACAGCAAGGTTTTAGATGTGTTAAGTGCAACTCAAAATTTAGAAGACCTCCCTTAAGTGGAGTCTGTAATTCTTGCGGAGGAAAGATTATATTTACCATATCTGAAGGAGGAATTATAAAATACCTTCAACCAGCTTTACAATTAGCTAATGATTATGATATTCCAGTATATGTGAAACAGAATTTAGAATTAACTAAAAAATATATTGAAAGTATTTTTGGAAGAGAGGAAACTAAACAGACAGATTTAGGTCTGTGGTTTGGATGATAAAATAGGTAATTGATAAATTAATAAAATTTATTAACTAAATTTTATGTTTATATTTATGAAATGGAAAAATTTAGCCCCTAATTTAATCAGGCAAAGAATAATTATAGAAGGTACTACAAAAAAGATTATTGAACCAGAACAAATAAAATCTTATCTTAAGGAATTAGCAAAATTTACTAAGATGGAAGCATTATCAGAACCTAAAGCATATAGTGCTCACGATATGGGTTTTGGAGGATGGATACATTGGAAATCTTCAGGCGCTGCAGTGTATAGTTATCCTACAAACCCACCACTATTAACTATTGATTGTTATACTTGTAAACCTTTTTCTGCAATCAAAGCTGCAGAATTTACTAAGAAATATTTTAATACTATTGATCTTGTTTGGCAAGAGGTAAAAGTTTAATTTAAAATGAGTGAGAAGTTTTTAATTCCTGGAATTGTATTTATTTTAGTTTTTGCTGTTTTTCTTGGTTACTTTGAGCTAAGTATTGGGTGGAGCTTTTTTATTTCTGCTGTTGTATTTGCAATTGTGTTGTATTTTGTAAATAAGTATAAGTGAATTATAGGTAACAATACTAACTAAGTTTATTTAATTTCATCTTAAGCTTAAAATAATTTAAATGTAAAATTTTTCTCTTATGAAAAATTTCTATTAAAATGTTTAATTAAATGTTAATGAATAAATAAATTTTATGGACATATTTTACTTAAAATTTACTAAAAGAAAAATATTTTTCAAGAAATATTTTTTCATTACTTTTTCCTTGTGAAATTTTTATAGAGGCTAGTATTGACGGAAAGTAGTGCTATAGATTTATATACCTCTTGATGAGTGTTTTACTTTATGGTTAAAACAAAAGGTATGAGAAAAAAAACAGATAAGGGTTACACACAGAGGGCTATTTTGTCTGCTCTTGTATTATTTATCTCTTTTGCATTTGTAACAGCATTTATGGTTGAAGATTTAATGTTTATTAATTTAGAAGGAAGCAACGCAAGTGGGAAAGCTTCAATATTAAGTGTAAGATCAACTGGAGAGAATATGGATAATGTCAGAGTTAACTTTGATGTTGATAATCTATATAATGATGATGATGAACTTTTTGAAGTTTGGATTGTTGATTTAGATTCAGGATATAAATTAAGTGTTGGATCATTCTCTACTAATGAGAATGGAAGAGAATCATTTTCTTTCACACAAAAAATAGTGAATTTCAAGATATATGATATGATTGTTGTTACAATGGAGGATGTTGATGACTTTAATCCATATCCAAATCAGGCAGTTTTATTTGCAGAAATACCGGGCTCTGATAGAAGAAGTATGAAGTTTAGTGCTAACTTAACTGGAAATCAACAAAATCCTGGAGTTGATACAAATGCTAGTGGTTTTGGAGAGTTCTTTATGAATAAAACCGACAATACATTAAGATATGATATTCATTATACTGGTTTAATGGGTAACGAAACTTTTTCACATATTCATGGATTTTCTGTTAGAGACGTTAACTCTAATGTATTATTTAATCTATCTTTAGGAGAGAGCAAATCTGGAATATGGAATTATTCAGAACCTCAAGAGGAAAAAATTGTTGAAGGACTTACTTATGTTAATGTTCACTCTGATATGTTTCCAAATGGAGAGATAGGGGGACAAATCTTAAAGAATGATGAAGATTTTTCAAATATGTTTAATATAAGCAATATGGCTGGTAATGGTGGAGTTCATATTGGTGGAAATTTGAGTGTAGGTATTGTTTAATTTTTTATAATATAAGTAATGCAATAGTACAAATAATTTTAATAAAAGATGATTATGGGATGATAGATTATTGATGTAATTATTTATAAGTTTAATTTTGAATATAACCTTTATTGTTTTGTTACTTATGGTAATTTTATGGGAGTTTTATATTAAAGCAAATAAATCAAAATTGTTGGTAATATCAAACAAGCCATTAAATTTATTCTTTTAACTCCAGATATTATGCAATATAATCCTAGTAATGTTGATACTATCAATATTAAGAATCCATAAAGTCCCGAGAAGATTAATACTATGAAGTTTAGGAATAAGATTATGTATATAGATAATTTTGTGTAATTTATTTTATTTATGTTCTTTGCAAATAGTTTTCCTATATAAATTGCTAAGAAAAATGCAATTAAGCTAGAGATTACTATTGTTAGTATTATTATCCCTAGATTTAAGGAAGATATTTCCGGCATTAATTTTTCTATCATAACTGCTAGGCCTGATCTTGATTTATTTAATGAGTATAAAACAATAAAACTTAGTCCTAGTACTGTTGTGCTTGCAGCTCCTAACAAAACTAGGAATCTTTTGTTTGTGCTTTCAATTAAAGTTGAGGATATGACTGCTGCTTGGCTGCTTCCTATCCCTGGAATTATGCTACATAATGGTGCTATGACAAATGAAGCAAATAATGGTTGAATTAGGTCTTTTTTATTGATTTTTATTTTTGTTTCTTGCGGAGGAATTTTAGTTTTTGACTTTATACTTACAATTAAGGAAGATATACCAAATAAACCAGTGAATAAAGGTAAAAGGGGTTCTGTTAGGTTTAGATTTGAATTAAGCACAGAAATTCCAAGGAAACCTGAAAGAAGGAAAACAATTATTGCAGCTATTCTATTTTTTTCAGTATAAAATATATAACCTGAAGAGAGTATTAGAAAAATGGGAATTATTATTTGGAGAAGATTTTGTATTTTTGGAAGTACAAATAGAAATATTGGAAGGATTAGTATTATGGTAAGTGTTGAAAATAAGCTCCCATATGCAGATAATTTTACAGCTTCATAACCCTTTCCTTCAATTAGTAATTGATGACCTGGTAAAACTGATAAAGCTGTATCTTCTTCTGGAGCCCCTAAAAATATGCTTGGAATGAAATCTATAAAAGTATGGGTTATTCCCATAGAGACTATAAATATTACTAGAGTTATCGGAGAAGTTATTGTGAGTAGTGCTGCTGAAATTGAAACTAAAAAAGCAGCAACTAAATTAATATGTATTCCAGGAGACAAGCCTGTGAA
>ERZ1292623.3574-Hain-H51-01um-R1-3574-length-13210-cov-13_pt1 | contig 13210 bp, 14 predicted proteins | sample MGYA00564398_ERZ1292623 | MGnify/ENA primary metagenome ERZ1292623 (study PRJEB36523, sample SAMEA6512633) | groundwater metagenome | collected 2019-01-07 | study: AquaDiva: Metagenomics assemblies of 32 groundwater samples
GGATAAAATGAAACAAGAACTTTGATCTGTTTTTCTTCAGCGACGCTTGTTGTCTTGGTTTGATCGGAAAACCAAACTGTAAATACTGTAAGCGGAATAATTATGGAAATGGCCAGGATTGCGGCCTTTGAATCATTCACGCATAATGTTTACCTCTATTATTAATAAATCTACAAAATATTAATAATAATTACTGCTATGCTTATAATATACTTAATAATAGTCTAGACATGCCAATCGTATCTATATCGCTAAATAATGAAATTCTTTCCGAGGTTGACAAGCTAAAAAAATCTATGGGGTTTTCCGGAAGATCAGAAATTATACGAGCAGGAATTAGAAACCTAATTTCGGAAGAAAGGCAGCGAAGCAATCTTTCTGGATTAATTCATGCAATATTGGTGGTTGTTCATGATGAAGAATCTGAACAGATAGTTACAGGAATTAAGCATGGCTATGAAGATCTGATAGACACTCATCTTCATAGCAAGATAGATGGAAACAAGTGTATGGAGCTCTTTTTACTACGTGGTCAAGCTGACAAGGTTGATGTGATGATAAAGGATTTTAAAACAAATAGAAAAATGGATCATGTCAAGCTTGTTGTAACATAATTTAAGATAACTAGAATTCACTTGTGATAATAATGACAGAAACCCCTATCCAAAAAAGGAGAAAATTAGTATTGAATCATAAAATTTTTGCCAGTTTTTTTATTTTATTATTGGTTGTACCATCGATAACTCATGCATTTGGTCACGGTCTAAGTATTGATACACATCCTCCTGTAAACTATCAAGGACGAGACATTGCCATTACTACAGAAATGTTTCCTGCATTTTATGAAGATGAAGGAATAGATAAACAGATCAGAGTGAGAGCTTTTGATCCTAAAAGTGATGAAAACATTAAAAATGTAAACTTTCTCATAGGATTATTTTATAAGGATAAAATGCTTTTCAGAAACTTTTTCTTTGCTCAAGATGGTTATCTTACAATAAAAGTGCATCCAACAAATGATGTAGATGTTAAAATTACTGGTGAGAAGGAGCCGCTACTTGGTGCTTGGGCTGCTACAGATGCAATTCCAATAGAATTGACAGGACCGGTCTTTAATACTGGTGGATTATACCATCTAGAAATAGCGATTCGTACGATTGATGAACCAGATAATGTGCTTGACGAGCCAATAAAGTACGATGCTTATATCAGCATAGGCCAGACTGGCTATCATGATCAAAAAAGTAAAGATGGTCAAGACGTAAAGTTTAGAGTAAAATCATACTATGATACAATAACGAGTTTTGAATACAATCCTAATGAAAATGTAATATCATTTGAGATGCCATTTGATTGGAGTGAGCAGAACATAAGCCAGATTCCGTTTGTGCACGAAGAGATATTCTTTCCAAAAACTTTTGCAGATTTTCTGGCTCCTAGCTACACAGGTCAGGTAAATGGAATTGATTTATTCAAATCCTCAATTACAGTAGATGATTATTCAGACGAAGAAGGAAGAATAGTACATTTTGTGATTTTGCAGGATCATCTTAAAGTGTTAAAAGATGTACAGAAAAAAGCTGGAAGTCAATTACCCAACTACATGAAATTCAAGCTTGTTGCAAGTGATCAAGCCCAGTTTCCTCTAACCGCTCTAACAAACAATCAACAATTCCAGGTTGATCTTTCATGGGATCCACTGGTTATACAACCTGGTGAGAAAACTAAATTCATTTTTACAATAAGGGATGCCGTTACGCTTGAAACAAAGCGACAGTCTACCTATGATTTTGTGATATTACATAATGGAAAAGAAATTCACAGAACTAGTGGAAATGCGATAGTTGGAGGAGGATTTGAAGACTTCACCTTTTCAGAAAGCCAGACAGGTCCAATTATTGTGAAATTTGAAAAGATTGTAGGTACTTCGGCTTTTACTGAGTTTGCCATGGTAGTAGTTCCAGAATTCGGACCAATTGCAATTTTGGTTCTCATAATAGCAGTTAGTATTCTTGTTGTCACACGAATTTATCCAATTCAACTAACTCAAAATTAGTCTAAAAGCCGTTCTCGTTTAAAATTAGGGCAAGAAGTGCCGCACGTGTATCCTTCCCATATTCAGCCTGCTTGAAGTATTTTGCATGTTTTGTAGAATCAACTTCAGGAGAAATCTCATCAAGACGTGGTAAGGGGTGCATAATTATTGAATCGTCTTTCATTTTCTTTAACATATCAGGACCAATCTTGTAGCTACCTTTAACTTTGACATATTCCTCTGCGTCCGCAAATCTCTCTTTTTGAATTCTTGTTACATAGAGTACATCAAACTCATCTAGTCTTTCTTCTAGATCGGTTGATTCTGTGTATGACAACCGCTTTTTTATTTCGTACGTAGAATCAGCTCTGATTTTCAAGGTAGGTGGAGAAATCAGATGCACATCGACTTTATAATTTCCAAGTGCATACAACAAAGAATAAACGGTTCTACCGTATTTTAGATCACCAACTATGCCAATTTTCAAGCCATCGATTTTTTTCTTCTCTTTTCTTATTGTATAAAGATCTAGTATGGCTTGAGTTGGGTGTTCTTCTGTTCCACTTCCTGCGTTTATCATTGGTTTTGGAGATACTTCTGCTGCAAACCTGCTGGAACCATCAAACTGATGTCTTAGCACAAGGACATCAGAATAAAGTGCCATTATCCTTACAGTATCAGCAAGACTTTCACCTTTTTTTGCTGACGACGATGAAGCATCTGCTATTCCAATAGATGTTCCACCGAGTGATGCCATTGCAGCCTCAAAGCTTAATCTAGTTCGAGTACTTGGTTCAAAAAACAGATATCCCAGAGTTTTTCCACGTGCAAGTTCGCGTCGCTCGTTTGGACTCATTTTAATTATTTTATCAGTAGCATCAAAAATGGTCTCAAACTTTTGTTTATCAAAATCACGTATTGAGACAATGTCTTTTTGGAAAAAAGAATTGCTCATTTTCGTTCAATAATATATATGAGTACTATACAAAGTATTCCAATGTCAGAGTCTGATCTTATTGTTAGGCGAATCAAGGATGGAACGGTTATTGATCATATTGAGGCAGGCAAAGGTCTCAAGGTTCTTAATGCACTTGAGATAGACGGCAAAGATGGTAATGTAATCACAATAGCGCTAAATGTACCCAGTGCAAAGGTTGCAAAAAAAGACATCATCAAGGTTGAAAATAGATTTCTAAAAGACGATGACACAAACAAGCTTGCACTAATTGCTCCAAAAGCTACTGTGAATATAATCAAAGACTATAAACTAGTTGAAAAAAGACGTGTTACTTTACCAAATGAGATTGAACGAATTTTCAGGTGTTCCAATCCAGAGTGCATAACAAATAGTGATGAAGATATTGAGTCAATAATGGATGTGGTGGACAAGACAGGGCTTGTGCTTCGATGTAGATATTGTACGAGAATTTTAGATGTAAATGAGTTAAAGTATTATTAGTCGATTTAAGATACAGTTATTTTTATGAGTTTTATTTCGTTTTTTCTTTTATTTCTAATTCGTATTGGTCAAAAGTATACTTTCGTGAGCTTCCAAATGGTTTGAATGCTCTGCCGTTTCCATGATAAAATTTTGAGAAAAATTCCACGTAAATCAATCTTGCTCCCTGTATACCAGGTTCAAAGACTCCAATTATAATATTGAAAATGTGTCCAATGAACAATATAACTACTCCAAGAATAACATATGGTATTCCATTATCCAGAACTCTTATGAAAATGTAATCTATTACATCGGCTAGTATTACTGATGCCAAAAGAATTCCAATAATTCTTGTGTAAGAGAGTATGTGACTAACTATAGATGGTAACTCCATGATAGCTCGTGGACCTTCCCCAACGAACATTAAACCGATTCCTCCCAAAAGCAATCCAAAGTAACCAATTCCTGCTACATTACGGATGGGGTTGATGGATTCATGGTGCAAAAGTGCCAATCCTACAAGGACAACTCCCCATCCAAATAGCAACCAACCTGCTTTTCCAATTGCGTGTTTCTTTTCACCCTCTCTCAAGTTATTGAGAATACCAAGAATCAGGCCAAACGTTACCATACCAATGCCAATATATCCACTAATTAACAAAAGTTTTCGAAGCCCATGGATTGGATCAAAGAATGCTCCATCAGTAGGAAGAAATTGCATGCCAAGTGCTGTGTTTAGATAACCAAACAAGTAGCTATTGAGATGGAACCCAAAGTACAAATCGAATGTGAATCCTAAAATCATTGCAATAATAGCACCAGGAGTCATTGCTTTCGCTAATTTTACCATCTGTCTTGGTTTCAATATTTTCAACGCAAAACTTCTCAAGGGCTTTGGCATGATATTCAAATTACGCTTTCCACCCTCTACCCTTCTGATTACCCATCTACAAACAAGGAGGATCACAAGACCATAACCTGCATCACCTACCATCATACCATAAAAGACCGGAAAGATAAGACCAAAAATTAGAGTAGGATCAAATTCCTTGCCTGATGGAAGAGAATAAAATCTAATGAAGGATTCAAACAACTTGAATCTTTTCGGGTTTGTAAATAGTGTTGGCGGTTTTTCTTCAGTTTCTAATTCGTAAACTATTGTTCCTTTTGCATGTTTGTCTAAATTAGTTTCAATCTTTTCTAGTTCTGATTTTGGAATCCAGCCTTCTAAGGCAAAAGAATCAGATGTTACTCCGAGATTATCAATGACTTCAAGTTTTTTATTTTCGATTTCAAGTTGTTCTTCAACACAAACAATATTAGCATAGTGCTTTTGAGAAATTTCTGCCAGTTGTCTATCAATTTCTTTTAATTTGTTAGTTAGCTCGTTAAGAACATCTCCTAGTAATTGCTTTAATTGAACTGGTGCTCCATTGAGTTTTGGTACTGCTTCAAGTTTCACATTGTATTCTTGAACAATAGTAGCAAGAGCATGAGGAGGAAAGTATGGGAATGTAATAAGAACAAAATGTGTAATTTCTTTTCCTTCTTTGGAATAAAGAAAAACGTCTTGATTGTTTACCTCTAATGCTTTCTTAAAAGCAGGAAATTTTTCCGAATCCAAACGACCAAAGTAAGAGTGAGCTAATGCCAGATGGAGTACGTTTAGGTCTTCTGGAAAAAAGGAAAATTCTTCAACAAGATTGATGTTGTTTTCAGTTTCACTGATTTTAGTTAGGAGATTTTCTTTTTCCCGTTCAAGAGAAGTGACCGTAGCATCAATATCAATTGATTTTGCTGCTTGCATCAAGTTTTCAACTGTTGGAAAATGCTGGCAGTAAGTAACTGGAATTGGGGGCAGAACGGTCTTGAATGCTCTGATTCTAAGGAGTTGATCTGAGACTTGTCTGTAAAGGTCATTATCACGTTCATTTTTGAGCATGGTAGCCACATCTTTTGATAATGCTTCCAATTGTACTATACCCATATCATGTAAAACCGAAATTACGATTTGCCTGTCTTTTCTTAAACCAAGGACTGCCATCATTGTCATTGGAGCAGGCTTAAGTACCATTATTCTACACCTTTTAACAAAATATCTAGTATTCCACTAACAGTTTTTTCATCAATTTGTGTCGATATAGTTTTTGATTTTGCTTTTGCTTCTTCAATAATCTTGTCTACTTCAATTTCCCCCTTTTTTCTTGCTTGATCAATACTTGTTTCGACTAATTTTTCGCCTTGTGTTTTTGCTGACTCGATTGCTTTGTCAGCATCAATTTGAAAGGATTTGATATCTTCTGTTACTTTTTTCTTAAAATTTTGAATTTCCGCCCATGCCTTTTCTTCGGCTTCCTTAATTTGTTTGAGTGAATGAACGTATTTTTCTTGTGTTGACATGTTATACACCTATAAGAAATGCTTTATTGCATACAGTGCTATAGTAATTGTACCGAGAATATTACCAATTTTAAATGCTCTCACAATCAGATAGAATTTCTTTTGTTGCGGATTTGCAAAATTAGCTGGCAAGTATTTCTTTCTCCCTTTGAATATTTTCTTGTTCTCTTTCACCCATCTTGCGCTTTACTGTTTTTAACATGATGAATGTATCACGTTCCATCTCAGCTAGTCTAAATACAATGAATTTTACTGCATTTTGTAATCTTGGAATGAATACGTTTTCTATTGCATTGGATTTTCGTTTGGTTTTTTCTATTTCATAGAGAAGCTTTCGTAGTGTGGTTTCTTTTTCTGCAACATCAAGAACCATTTTGTGAACGTTTTGAAACGCCTTTATTGCTTCGTTAATTGAGGTAGGAAGCTCCAATATATGCTCTGTTATGGCAGTACTACTTTGTCCACCTTCTAATTTTGGTATTCTAACTCCCATTACATTTTTTGCTTTAATTTGTAATTTAGTTATTTGTGGAATTTTCATTGCTTCGTTTTCTAGTATCATTGTACCTGCAAGCATCTCTGCAAGCCTGATACTTTGATAACCCTTTATCAATTCAGATTGTAAACCACTCCTTAATGTAGCAGCAGTTTTGCTTGCATTAAAAAATTCTAGAATTAATGCTTGACGTTTTAGTTTTAGTAACTTTAATCCTTTTTGTGCAACAATTATTCTTCGTTTAGTACGAATGTATTCAAGACGAGTTGGACGAATATTAATTACTGATGGCAAAGTCTAGGTACCACCCTTTGTGGCTCTTTTTCCGTATTTTGCAATGAATTCTGGTTTAATACGATTCATTTCTGATTCTGATAGATCGCTGAGTAACTCCCAACCGATGTCTAAAGTTTGTTCAATGGAACGATTTTCATCCATGCCTTGGTTGACAAATTTTCTCTCAAAGTTGTTAGCAACCTTCAGGGATTTCTTATCTAAATCACTTAGTGCTTCTTCACCAACTATAGCTGCCAGTGATCTTGCATCTTTACCTTGTGCATATGCTGCATAAAGTTGGTCTGCAAGACCTCGATGATCTTCTCTTGTATTTCCTTTTCCAATACCTTGATTCATCAAACGTGAAAGACTTGTTAGGACATCTACTGGTGGATGAATATCTGCTCTGTGCAAATCTCTACTCATGACTATCTGACCTTCCGTAATGTAACCAGTAAGATCAGGAATGGGATGAGTGATATCATCAGCAGGCATTGTGAGTATAGGAATTTGTGTTACAGAACCATGTCGACCCTTTATCTTTCCAGCTCTTTCATAAAGAGATGCCAAGTCCGTGTACATATATCCGGGGTATCCTCTTCTTCCCGGAACTTCTTCTCGTGCAGCAGAGATTTCTCTTAATGCTTCGCAATAGTTTGTCATATCAGTGATTATAACAAGAACGTGCATATCACGTTCATATGCAAGAAATTCTGCTGTTGTCAGAGCAAGTCTTGGAGTAAGTATACGTTCCATTGAAGGATCAGATGACAAATTTAAAAACAGTACGGTTCTTCCAAGAGCACCACTTTCTTCAAATTGTTTTACGAAAAAGTTTGCCTCTTCGCTTGTAATTCCTATTGCAGCAAATACTACGGAAAAGCTTTCAGAGCCACCAAGAACTTTTGCTTGTCTTGCAATCTGTGCTGCAAGTAAATTATGCGGAAGACCAGCACCAGAAAATATTGGAAGTTTTTGACCTCTGACAAGAGTATTCATTCCGTCAATGTTTGACATTCCAGTTTGGATGAATTCTGATGGTTCTTCTCTAGAGTATGGGTTTATACCAGAACCTACAAGATCCACTTTTTGTTTTGATACTATTTTTGGTCCATTGTCTTTAGGATTTCCAAGTCCATCGAATACTCTTCCAAGCATTTCATCAGAAACAGCTAACTTTGCTGTTTCACCAAGGAATTTTGTAGAAGTACCCGAAGTGGTCAGACCAAGAGTTTGACCAAAGACCTGTACAACCGCTAAACCTTGTCTAGTATCAAGAACTTGTCCCTGGCGTCGTTCACCATTAACGAGTTTTATCTCAACCATTTCACCATATGCTGCATTTTCCACACCTTCTACAAATATCAGCGGACCAGCTACCTTTGATAGTGTCTTAAAGGCTACACCTGACATTTAGGTAGTCACCTCAATCATTAGACCGTTGAATTCTTTTTCCATTGTAGCTTTTGTATCCTTGACCAGTTGTTCAACTTGATCTTCTTTAGTCCATTTTATTCTAGATATCATTTTTCTAGATTCAAGTGCACCAATCTTTGCTGACGTTGCACCTTTCTTTATTGCATTACTTTCTTTTCTACCAAATTCCAAAATTGTTGAAAGCAGCTGGTATTGTTTTTTAATTGATGTATAAGTGTCAACTTCATCATACGCACTTTGTTGTAGATAGTCTTCTCTAATAGAGCGCGCAGTATCCAAAATTCCTTTTTCTGGTTCTGGTAATGCATCATAACCTACCAATTGAACAATTTCTTGTAATTCTGATTCTCGCTGTAAAATTTCGAGAGCTTCTTTTCTTAGAGCAATCCAATCATTTGCTACATTATTTTTGTACCATTCTCCCATGTCATCAGCATACAACGAATAACTTGTAAGCCAGTTGATAGCGGGAAAATGTCTTCTAGATGCCAAGCTTGCATCCAAAGCCCAGAAAACTCTTGTAACCCTTAGTGTATTTTGTGATACTGGTTCTGAAAAGTCTCCTCCAGGAGGTGAAACTGCTCCTACCAAAGTTAAGGAGCCTACTCTTTCTTCTGGGGAAATAACAATAGCTTTTCCTCCTCTTTCATAAAATTCTGCCAATCTCCTTCCAAGATATGCCGGATATCCTTCTTCACCAGGCATCTCTTCTAATCTTCCTGAAATTTCTCTGAGCGCTTCTGCCCATCTAGAGGTACTATCTGCCATCAAAGCTACACCATATCCCATATCACGATAATATTCACCCATTGTAATTCCAGTGTAGATACTTGCTTCACGTGCTGCTACGGGCATGTTAGAAGTATTAGCAACAAGTATTGTACGCTCCATTAGTGGGCGTTTTGATTTAGGATCTTCTAGTTTTGGAAAAGTTGACAAAACTTCGGTCATTTCGTTTCCTCTTTCTCCACATCCAACATAGACAATGACGTTACTGTCTGCCCATTTTGCAAGTTGTTGCTGAATTACTGTTTTTCCACTTCCAAATGGTCCTGGAATTGCAGCAGTGCCACCTTTTGCAACTGGGAAGAATGTATCTAAAACGCGTTGACCTGTAAGTAATGGTTCTTCTGGAGGAAGTTTGCGAAGCACTGGTCGTGGTGTACGAACAGTCCACCAACTTGATAAGCCAATTTCTACTTTTGAGCCGCTTGTCTTTACTGATGCAACAATTTCATTGACGTTGTATTTCCCCTCAGATATGTCTGTGAGTTCGCCTTCAACATTATGCGGAATCATAATTTTGTGCATTATCAATGGAGTTTCTTGAAGTTCACCAATAATTTCACCAGGAGAAACATGATCACCTTTTTTCTTTAATGGAACAAAATCCCATTTTTTTGTCTGATCAAATGCAGGAATGATATTTCCTCTGCTGATAAAGTCACCACTTTGTGCTCGCAAAACATCAAGCGGTCTTTGAATACCATCATAAATTGAAGTTAAAAGTCCTGGCCCAAGCTGCATTGAAAGTGGACGTTTTGTATTAATTACTTTCTCACCAGGCCTTAAACCAGTAGTATCTTCGTACACCTGAACTGTAGCTTTGTTACCTTCTAAACGAATTATTTCTCCTACTAGACCAAGTTCACCAATTCTTACCACATCAAACATTTGTGCTCCTTCAAGGCCACTCGTTATAACGACTGGTCCAGAAATTCTAGAAACTATTCCGTCTGTCATCTCATCATCAACTTCCTTAAATGTTAACCCCCAATACTCTTTTTGCTAATACCGCTATTGACTCTTCTTGAATGTTTCCTTGTAAGGAAGGCATGAATAATACTAGTGGTTCTATAGAGGCCTCGATCTTTGCTCTAAATGTATTTGGAAGTAAATTACGAACGAATTCACTTGCAATAATTAGACCAAATTTGCCAGATGAGAAAAGTTCTTGCAATGTTTTGTTGGCATCTTCCTTACTTACAATAAATGTATCGTCCATTCCAAGAAGTCTATATCCAATTATTAGCTCACGCTCTCCTATTACCGCGATCCTTCCAGTTGATTCTGATTTCTGTTGAGACATTTTTTCACTCACTTAGCAACATTGAACTTATTTGTTCAGGTGATAGATTGTAGCGTTTTCCATAGGAGATCCTTTTAATGTTTGCATGTTCATACTCTGCATTAATTATAAAGTAAAACAATGTTCCGATAGAAAGTGCAATGTTTTTCAATTTTTTAACATATTGTATATTTATGAATTTATCAAGTGTCACTTCAAAATCAATTAAACTTTGTGTCTTCTTGTATTGTGTTAGCGCATTGGTTAGAGTAAAGCGATTTTCTACTCTTACCGCTATTTCTGCAGAATCTTTCACCCCATAGATATCCAATAGTTCATTCATTGGGATCCTTCCCCCGTCGATAAGATGTCTACTGATTAATTCTTTATCCAAATTTGCTTCTTTGCCTTTCATCAGATTTAGTATGTTTTTCTTATCAATCTCTGCTCGGAAAAATTCCCTTATCATGCCTTCATCGCCTTGGAAGAATTTTAGAGATTCAAGTAATGCTTGATAATAAAATTTTTGTAATGCATACATCATAGGACCAAGATCACCAGTCTTTTGGTATTCTTCCAAATGCTGCATTAGGATTGGGCCATAGTTGTATTTTACAAGTTGATTTACGACACCATCTACATTTGTTTGTGAGAGAATGGTTTTCATCTCATCATGAGTGATATTACCTGCAGAAATTCCTGCTGGTACGTTACGGCTAGAGACTAGGAATGACTCTGTCTCAGTAATTGGTCGTCCCATACTTTTTGAAGAAAGTATCAACTCAATATTGTAAATGTCCCATTTTGACAAATAGGCCCTAACTGCAGACTTGCCATTAAACGGTGTTGCCTCTAACGCAATTTTATTGATTTGAACAAGATGTCGGTTCAATGCAACTTCTAAAACTTCTGAAGGTTGGTAAACAGATGCGGCTTTTTCAATCTCTGGTCCATACCATGTGGATTCTAATATTTTGACCATCTCAATGTCATCTTTTGCTTTTAAGAGATTTTGCATCATATCTTTAGTAAGAAAATTCATTGATATTGCTTGTAATTTGCCAAAAGAAGATGAATATTGTGAGGTTCCCATTATGATGTCTTCTCCGTAAGAAAATCTTTCACTTGATCCTCATGAGTTCTTAAAAGTTCTTCAAATGTTAGATCTAGTTCTTTTGTTCCATCTTTATTTTCCGCAACTATTCCACCCAAAGTTTGAATTGAGGAACCAACAGTTACTCCCAATTCTTTTAAAACTGTACGGTCTTCTTCACGGCAATGAACTGTAATATTTTTATCTAATTTTTTTTTGGAAGTTTTTACCATAGTTTCTAATGTTTTTTTGTATTGAGGTGTTTTTGTATACTTCTTGATTTCTTGTTTAATGACATTAAAAGCAGAATCCATGTTTGCGTTAATGGCGTCAAACAAAATCTTTTTTGCTTGTAATTTAGCTGCCTCGATTATTCTTGCAAATTCTCTTTCAGATTTTAATTTTGCTTCGTTTGCGAAATCTTCCTTTATTTCTCTTATTTGTGCATCTCTTTCGTTTTGTATAGCAGTACCTTTTTCATCAAGTTCTTTGTTGAGTTTTTCTAGATCCCTTTTTTTCCTATTCTCTATCTCAAGGAGAAAGGTCTCTATGCTCATTACGAATTCCACTAAAGTATGCCAAGTAATAGAATGATTCCGAGCACGAATCCAATGATCCAGAGTGTTTCAGGAATGACGAAGAAGAACAATACCTGACCAAATTTTTCTGGCTTTTCAGCAATGATACCCATGCCAGCAGCACCAATTCCTTGTTGTGCATTACCAGTACCTATCAAACCTCCAGCTATTGCAATTGCAGCTGCTATAGCCAATAGTGGCTTTGTTAAATCCGAAGTAGCTGAGGCTGGTTCTTGTGCAAATGCTGGAGCTGAAAAGAAGGTGAAAAGTGCGATCGCTAATCCTGCAATTATAGTAATACCAGAAAATTTTATTCGTCTACTCAGCATCAAGTATGACTCCCCTGTAGACACTATATTAATCTAATTTTTACAACAAGTAAAGTTTCCTTTAAGCAAAAAATAAATAATCCTGTAAGGAAGAAATAATTTTTTTATACTAAGATCAGCTGGTTGAGAAAGGTTGGATACTTTGTTCTGTGATCATCATTCGTAATAAAAATAGAACTAACTAACAGGAAGATCTAATCTATTTCCCCATTCTCCCCATGAACCAACATAGACCTTGACATTTTTGAAGCCAAGCTTTTTGAGAGCTAAAAAAGAATTTGCCGCACGGTATCCACCTTGACAATATGTTATGATTTCGTCATCTTGTGAAAGATTGTAAAACTCTGAAAGTGATTTGTTGTGTTTCATGGTACCGTCTTCAGCGATGTTTAGGTTCCAGTCTATGTTTATTGCATTTGGAATGTGTCCGCTTCTTGCAGCTCGTATAACTGTGCCATCAAACTCTTCTTTCGTTCTTGCATCAACGAGTTTTATTTTGTCTAGATTTTTTTTGATGTATTCAAATCCTGCAAAGACGTCTTTGTTAACTTTTCCAGAAAACTTGGCTGGCTTGAAGCCATTTGTTTTTGTTTCAAGGGGAAAACCAAGACTTTTCCATTTTTTCATGCCTCCATCTAGCATGAAAGCCTGTGGATGGGAAAAATAAATCAAAAGCCACACACCACGGGCAGCACTCATTCCAGAAACCTCGTCATAAAATACAACCTTTTTTTCTCTTGTTATTCCTACATAAGAAAGGAGTTTTTCCATTTCCATGTCAAATGCTTTCATTCCTTCTTTTGAGGTGTCAAACCAGTGATAGTAAAATAAATCTAAATTAACAGCTCTTGCAATATGTTCTGTAACATATTCTTTGTATGATCTGGTGTCAACTAGAACTAAATTTGGATCGTCAAGAATTTTTTTAAGATCATCAGCATCTATGAACATATATTAGATCTAAACGAGGCAATGTAAATTCATTTCACAATTAGATATAATCAAAAATAAAAAGGATGTGTGGCGTACTATTCGTTTACGTACGCTCTTTCGCCGT
>ERZ1292623.3575-Hain-H51-01um-R1-3575-length-13209-cov-6_pt1 | contig 13209 bp, 15 predicted proteins | sample MGYA00564398_ERZ1292623 | MGnify/ENA primary metagenome ERZ1292623 (study PRJEB36523, sample SAMEA6512633) | groundwater metagenome | collected 2019-01-07 | study: AquaDiva: Metagenomics assemblies of 32 groundwater samples
AGATAGAAGAAGGATATTAAATACCAACATCACATAAAATTGTCTTTTCATGGCATTTGCAATAATTATTTAGACTGCCGCTTCTGTTCTTCTGACTCTAACTTTTCAAAGGCCTTTTCTGCATTCTTTCTTACAAAATCCCTTACCTCTGCATTTAATTCCTTCATCTTATTTAAGGTCTCTTTAAAGTTTTCTAAATCGAGTTTTGCTAAAGAGTAAATGGTGTTATCCTGCGGATCTGTCCAATGGTCAACAATTACAACCCCTGAAAGCGTTGCTGCAGAAAAGGTTTTAACTGCCTGTTCAATATTCTGCTCCTCGCTGGTTTTTTTGAAATCACCTGCTGTGGTAGAAGCGGCATAATCGCGCATCAGTGAAGCTGAATAGGTTTCAAAGACCTTTGCAATTTCAGCCCTTGCCCTGTTGTCTGCTGTTGTTCTGGCAAGCGGTTTATTCATAACCCCTGAAACTGCGCCAACGCCATAAAAGGCTTTGTCGCCCTTATTCAGAAAGGCGCCCGCCCCTTTCTTTACCCACTCTGGCTCTGCAGATACAGGCTGAACTGGCGGCGCTACTGCTGCTTCCTTCTTTGTGCCGGCGCAGCCGAAAATTGTGCTGATTAAAAGCATCCCAATAAGGGGCGCAAAAAGAAACCCATTTTTATTTAAAATAATCATTATTTCTCTCCTCTTTAAAGGTTTTATATTGCCAGTTGTCTATCAATAGAATATACCACTTTATTTGTAGTTGTCAAGGAATGATTGGCCTTTGTATTGACCTTTTTTAGCAAGGGGAAAATGCCTTAGCTATACCCTTTTCTCTTTCCTTTTCCCTATTATTATAATTAAGATTATATAAATTTGTTCTAATTAAAGAAGGGTTGTTTTTTGTCTTGACTTATTGGTAACAAATAAGTTACTATTTTGAATGAGATGACAAAACTCAAAATAGTTGAGTTTCTGGTAAATGGGAAGTCTGTTTTTAGACGATGGTTTGATGATCTGGATGCGCATGCTGCTGCGAAGGTTGCTACGGCATTATACAGACTTGAAGAAGGGAACTTTTCCAATGTCAAGCCTGTTGGTAAGGGCGTTTCAGAGTATAAAATTGATTTTGGAGGCGGGTATCGTATTTATTTCGGACAAGACGGTAAGGAGCTTATCATCTTGCTGCTCGGCGGAACAAAAAAGACTCAGGGGAAAGATATTTCATTAGCTCAAAAATATTGGGAGCTGTATAAGACTATAAAAAGGAAAAGAAGTAAGGAGGGATGATTATGCCTGTAACTCGTGATTTTAGAGAGACAATATTAAAAAGGGCTGTCAATGACCATAAATTTCGTAAAAGGATGCTTGAGGAAGCTATAAACGAATTCCTTGAAGGGAATATGGACATAGGGAAAAAGCTGCTTAGGGACTATATTAACGCTACTATTACTTTTCAGCAGTTAGGCAAGGAGCTTAATAAATCAAGCAAAAGCATCCATCGTATGCTGGGCCCCAACGGCAATCCCCGCCTTGAAAGTATTTTGGGAATCATAAAAATACTACAGACGCATGAAAAGGTGAAACTGAGGGCTAAGATTGTTCAGCGAGCTGCTTAGAGAGGATAGCCGGCTTACTGCGTTATTAAATTATGATTACATCAATTTGCCTGCGATGATAGAGCTATTTATAAGGCTCATGCGGAGCTTAATATAAAAGGATTGCGGATTATTGTGATTTGCAGGTGCAGGTTATTAAGGAGCAGGGGGAGAAACTGATATTTTAAGACCAGAGCCTTTTTGAAACCTAACAATGCTCAGAATTTTCTTGACATTTACTCTCTCAGTATGTATTATTAACATAATGAATATCAAAAAGCTACTGTTGATTATCGCAGGGGGCATTATACCCTTGGGCTTTATTTTCTATTCATCAGTCTTTTTGACTACTACAGCATGCGTGCCTCCCACCCAAGTTCTTCGGCCCGTACCTCAATACACGAATTTATATTCATTTCCAAAATATGAAATATCCGAAACAAAAAAACCCGGCAGTACAAACCTGACAGTTGTGGTAACAGTCCCTGAATATAAAAACACTGCCACGCAGGAATATGTTGGCGGGGCAAAGGTTTCTGCTGGCGGACCAATGACACCTGATATGCGAAAGGTATTCCAGAGCTTTGCCGGAAGCATGGGTGAGGACATTCAATCGCAATTGGTGGCTAAAGGCATGACTACAAAAGGCCCCTTCACTTTGGCTGAGGTAACCTATCCTGATAAAAAGGGAGCAGACTTAACTCTTACAACAGGCGTTATTTTTGATATTCAGCGCAGTAATCCTAAAGTTAAAGCATCAGAATATTTTGAGAACAACGTTTATGGAAATATCTATACCGCTACGATGACCGTCGGCATAAAGGTCTATTTTTATATGCTTGAACCAATGTCGGAAGAAAAGATGTTTATAAAAAAACTTGACCTCGGAGTTCAGGATTTCCCGGTTGAGTGGGCTGAGGGACAAGAGCAATATGTTACAGGCACACAGTCTGACGGCTGCGGAGGTAGGTATAATACATACGGGTGGAGAGCCACAGGCGTTTTATTATATGACGAAAGAGTCAAGGCATTCTCTGATATATTGAAAATAGCTTATCCGCAAATAATGAAAGCCTCGTGGAACTATCTGAATACAGATGAAATGCTCAATCTGAAAATGAAATCTCAGGAAATCCGGGAGAGAAAGCGGTACTAACCCCCTCTTGCAATAAGCAAAATGATTCCATATATTATTATCGGCGGTTTGGAAATTTCTACATGGCGGGTCTTTGTTCTTACCAGCGTAGTTATATGCTGGGTATTTTTTCTGATACGCTCAAAAAACCTCGGTTATTCTTTTTATACAATTTTTCCATGGCTCTTGTTTGGATTGCCAGTTGGCACGCTTGGCGGCCATCTTTTCAATAAATTAATCCCTTCTGTCGTAGGGTTGAGCGGCGCCGCTTATTCATTTGCAGGACTTACCATTATCGGGAGCATCATTGCTTGTGTGCTGTATAGTTTTCTATATATCAAATATGTGATAAAAAGCCCGCCAACGCAGCTTCTTGACGCGGTTGCATTTACCTTCCCGCTTTCAATCCTCATAGGCCGCTTAGGCTGCTTTTTGAGCGGAAGCTGTTATGGAAGGCCGTCAGCAGAATGGATTAATAATTCTTTTCTGTCAGTTTTTACGCTGCCGGTCAATTTTTATGTCCCGCCCTCAACGGCTTGGCATGCCTATAGAGATATGCCCCCTGAAAGTCTTGTATGGAATCTGCCATTATTATTAATATTAAATGCTTCTTTTGGATTAGTGGTTACAGAAACTATTTATCGCAATCGGGCAAAATGGAGCCTATATCCGGGGACGGTTTTTGCAGCAGCGGGCGCTTTGGATAGCGGAGGCCGTTTTTTTATTGAGTTCTTTCGGAAAGAGGAAGTGGTTGCCAGCACCATTTTCAATCCATGGCAGCTTGCAATATTAGTTATCTTTTGTATTTTTTTTCTCTGGTTGTGCTTTAGCCTATATAGGAGAAGACCCCAGTATTTATTAAATTTATAAGGTAGTCATTAAAATGAGAATAACCTTTATCAATCCCAAGCATCATCCCCATTCGATGAACTTTTACCATTGCATGGACATTGCCAGCGTTAAGTCTTCGCATATGCCATTATCGCTTCCTACGCTGGCAGCCCTGACCCCTACAGATTGCGCAATAAATATCATTGATGAAAATGTTGAGCCAGTAAAATATGGGCTTGACGCTGACATCATTGCATTGACCGGCTCTGTTTCACAGAGAAAGCGGGTATTTGAAATAGCCGACGAGTTCAGAAGGCTTGGGAAGCTTGTGGCTCTCGGCGGACCAATAACATTTGATATGCTTGAGGAATGTAAAGCGCACGCAGATGTTGTTTTTATTGGAGAAGCTGAATATACATGGCCTGCATTTATTGATGATTTTAAAAAAGGAAATCACAAGAGCGTATACTGTCAGAAAGAATGGATAAACATTGAGGATTCTCCACTGCCTCACTTTCATCTGCTAAAATCTAATCAGTATGCCAGCGGATGCATTCAGGTGACGCGGGGATGCCCGTACCGATGCAGCTTTTGTGATATTCCGATAAGATATGGCGATTATCCCCGTTCAAAGAAAATTGAACAGGTAATTAACGAGATACGGGCTCTTTCGGAGCTCGGCTATGATTCTGTGTTCATTGTCGACGATAACTTTTCTGGGAACAAGACATATGCCAAGGCCCTGCTGAGAAGGATAGCCGCACTGCTGCCTTCACTTCCAACCAGGATATATTTTTATACGCAGGCGACACTGGATGTAGCGAATGATGATGAACTGTTAGAGTTGTTCAGGGACGCTGGCTTTTTAAGATTGTTTATAGGGATTGAGACGGAAGATAAAACCAAGCTGCGCGCACTTAATAAAAAGCACCAGATAGATATTGATATCTATCGTGCAGTCGAAAAGATCAAGTCCTACGGCATTACGGTATGGGCGGGCATAATGTTAGGCCTCGAAGACGATAACCCTTCATCTTTTGATAGACAGCTTGAATTTATACAAAAAGCCAACTTTATCCCTGTTCAGGTGGGGCTGCTGCAGGCGATTCCAGACACTCCCTTATATAAACGGGCATGTGAAGGGAATAGGGTTCTCAGCCTTCCTTCCATTTATGGGCTAACTGCAATTAGTGAGGAAGAACTCACTGCGGCTACCAACATGATGCCGCAGAAGATGGGCGTGGAAGAGCTTGAGAAGAACTTTGCACGCATTCTCAGAAAGATGTTCTCACCCGAAACCTTTAGCGCGAAGATGATGCAGTATATCAGCTCTGACACGAGGAGCTTGATGTCGTCGCTGCCCGTTCTCAATTTAAAGACTTTAATGGTTGTGCTTCGCATGTTCTCATTTTACTTGTTTCGTGCTGACAGGAAGACACGAAAAATGTTTTTACATGTTCTTAAGGTTCTTTTGTCTTACAAGCTGCGGAATTTAAACGAAACCCTTTTTCACTTGATGATATACAAACACATGCAAACGCACTATTATAAAATCGCTGAAATCTGTGAATCCAAAAGATGAAAATATGCCTTATCAATCCCAGATTCCCGCTCTCACTGTGGGATTTTTCTTATTCCAGAGATATTGACGGCAGCTCATTTCCTTTCCCACCGCTATCGCTTGCCACTTTAGCGGCATTAACTCCTAAGGAACATGAAGTCGTCATATATGATGAAAATGTTAGACCAGTTAATATTGACTTAGATGCCGATATAGTTGGTATTACTGGTTATTCTATTCAGATAGAACGCGTTTTTCAATTGGCCGACACATTTCGTAGCAGGGGAATAACAGTGGTGATTGGAGGACCGCTTGTCCAAAAATCAAGTCTTAATGAATGCGTTAATCATGCCGATGTTGTTTTTTTAGGGGAGGCAGAATATACATGGCCATTGTTCCTCTGTGATTTTCAATCAAGCGGTGCAAAGCCTCTATACTCGCAGGACAGCTTTGTGGATTTAGCCAATTCTCCCGCTCCCTCTTTTGAGCTGCTTGAACTTTCTGCATATTCAACGGCGATAATTGAAACATCACGCGGCTGTCCGCATTCGTGTGAGTTCTGTGAAATACCGATTCGTCTGGGCAGACGGCCCCGGAATAAATCCGTGGAACAGGTGATGTCAGAGATCCGCAGCCTCTATGCATTAGGGGCAGATTCAATTTTCATCATTGATGACAACTTTTTCGGAAATCGCAAAAGGGCATTAAGGCTCCTGGCTGAAATTGAGGGTTTTGTCAGGTCCGTTGACTATCGGATTTATTTTAGCTGCCAATTCACAATTGATATTTCGCAGGATGATGAGATCCTTGCACTTCTGAACAAGGCGAACTTCAGGCGTGTATTTGTCGGCATTGAGACCCCCCGTAAACTCAGCTTGTCAACAGCGAGAAAGAACCAGAATACCAAGGTGAGCCTTTTGGATGCGGTTCGCAGCATCCAGTCATACAACATTATCGTATGGGGCGCTTTTATTGTAGGCTTTGACGGCGACGACGCTAATATATTTAATGAGCAGCTCAGGTTTATACAAGCGGCATCAATTCCAATAGCCATGGTTGGAATACTGCAGGCTATTCCCGGGACACCGCTGTATGAGCGAATAAAGAAGGAGCATCGATTAAGAGACGATGAAGCAGGCGGCATCAGAGGAGCGGCTAATAGTCTTATACGAACAAATATTATGCCTCTGAATATGAGTTTTGAAGAACTTGCCAATGGATATGGATTCTTGGTTTGGAATTTATACAGTTACAATAATTTTGCTGAAAGACTGATAAATGCCATTAAACTCGGGAAAAAACATGGAGTCAAGGGCCCAGTACAAATCAGCAAAAAAGGGATATTAATATTGCTTCGTCTTTTTAACTATTATGTTTTATCAACTGACCTGCGGCGCATATATATGTTTATGCGGATCATCGCTCAAACACTCCTGCACAATCCACAGTATCTGCATACCGCACTTATGCACCTTGTTGTATTTAAACACCTGAAGCAATTTTATGAGCAGGAAACATCTTACAATTGATTTTGCTTCCTGCACACAGAAGGGATAAGATGGCCACCCATTTAAAGGGCACCTGTCAAGCGGAAAAAGCTATCCATAGGCGAGAAAAAAGAATTTTTTCTCGTCAATATCCTTGAGATACCACTATCTTCCCCCATGCCAAAACCTGTTTCAAGGAAAATATAAAAATCTGGACAGGCGTTTTTGTTCTGTACAGAATATGCTTAGAAAGGATTCCTGTTGATTAATGACCTTAGGGTGCTCAGGTTTAATTTGTCTTCTTTCATGTCCTTTCCCTTTGGCGTCTCTAATATCATTGGAATATCTTTAAACCGTTTGTCATTCATGAGCATACGAAAGGCGCTTAAGCCGAGCATGCCTTTGCCAATATGCTCATGCCTGTCTACATGGCTTGCCAATCCCTTTTTTGAGTCATTAAGATGAAAGAGCTTTAGCCTTTCAAGGCCTATTATCTTATCAAACTCATCAAATGTTTTTGTATAGCCTTCCTCTGTTGTAATATCATATCCTGCGGCAAAGATATGGCATGTATCAACACAGACACCCATCTTCTCCTTTTGTTCAACAAGACTGATAATCTCAGCAAGCTGCTCAAACCTGTAGCCTATATGAGTCCCTTGACCTGCTGTTGCCTCAAGAAGGAGCATCAGATTTGCTTGTGGTTTTTTTGATAACAGTAGGTTTATTGAATCAGCAATCTGCTTTATTCCTGCACCTTCACCTTCACCAAGATGTGCCCCGGGATGAAAGACAAGATAGGGAAAGCCGAGTTCCTCTGCCCTCTCCATCTCATCATAAAAGGCATCCAATGATTTTTCATAAACATCCTTTTTTGGACTTGCAAGATTGATTAGATATGCATCATGTGAGGCAACTGCCTTTATGCCAGTTTTATTTAGATTCTCTTTAAAGGCAGTTGCCTCTTTATCTGTTATTTTTTTTGATTTCCACTGGTTATTGTTCTTTGTGAATATCTGGATAACATCGCAGCCGACCTCTTTTCCGCGAAGGGGGGCGTTAAAAACGCCCCCTTCAATTGACATGTGAGCGCCGAGCAAGGGCATTATGGTCTTTTTATTTTCCTTCCATGCCTTTAGAAACACTATATGCCATAATGGCCATTGTGGCTACAAGTGAAATAGCGCCGATAGGTGCGAGCTTTCCTGAGATTGGAATCAATGGCAGAATAAGCAGCATCCCTGAATGCATTACGGCTCCAAAAATCGCAAGCAGGGTTACAATGTTTTTAAGGCCGTCTGAAATCTTAAGCCTGTCCACTATAAGCCCTATAATTATATTCAAAACAGACTCAAGGTTTCCATGGGCATGTGCAGCCCTCATGATTACGCGTGGAACTGCAAAGGGCTCTTTTGCAAAGGACTGGTCAGACTGGAGTTTGAAGCTGATAAAGATTCCAAGAATAAGTGTAACAATCAAATACACAAAACCAAATACCACATTCTTCTTTCCATACTTCATAGTTTAGTCCTCCTTTTCTGCCTCAATGGCAGGATATTTAATAGGATTAAATCATACTTCCTACATTTTTGTCAAGAAGTGTGATAAGATGGACAAACTTTTGCTTGAAAAAATAGTTATTGGGGTTATAATATGTGAAAAGATTATTTGTTTTGTCATTCCTGCATGTTTCTGGCAGAAATCCAGTCTTGTCTATTTGTGGATTCCCGCTCAAAAACGCTGCGGGAATGACATACAGAAACTAATGACAAGGCGAGGAGTAAAATGAAAATAATTGATGTGCGCGGGCTCTGCTGAGGTGACCCTGTTCTCAAGGTCTTTGAGGAGATAAAGGATATGGATAAAGGTGTTGAGTTTATGATTGAATCTGATAAGATAGCATCGCTTTCTGATATTCCTGCCTGGTGCCATTTTACAGGGAATCAGTTGATTAATTCAGAAAGGATAGATGGCATTTACAGGTTTCAGGTAAAAAAGGTGGCTGATAAAGGAAAGGTTGCTGTTATAGGAGAATATTAAATGAGCAAAAAGATTTTGTTAATTGAGGATGACAAGGACATTATAAATCTTGTTAAGCACTATCTTGAGAAAGAAGGTTACAGAACCTTTGAGGCTGCTGACGGCGTTAAAGGGCTTGATATATTAAAAAAAGAGAAGGTTGATTTGGCAATCCTTGATATAATGCTTCCAGAGCTGAATGGCATTGATGTCCTAAAAAGGATTAAGGGAGATGCAAAGACAGCGAACATACCGGTTATCATGCTCACAGCAAAGGGAGAGGAGACAGATAAGATTGTGGGCTTAGAGCTCGGCGCTGATGATTATATTACAAAGCCCTTTAGTCCAAAGGAGCTTGTAGCAAGGGTAAAGGCCCTTTTACGGAGGGCGGAAAAGCCTGTTGAAAAGACAGATACCTTAAAATACGGAGAGCTTATAATGGATATCTCAAAACATGAGGTTAAGGTAAAGGGAAAGGAGATTGAGCTTACTGCAAAGGAGTTCGGCCTCCTTGAGGAGCTTTTAAGAAACAAGGGCCGTGTCCTTACAAGGGATACCCTTTTGAATAATGTGTGGGGCTATGACTATTTTGGAAATACCAGAACAGTGGATGTCCATATCAGACGCCTGCGGGAAAAGATACCCCTTCTTGAAAAATCTATTATCACAGTAAAACAGCTCGGCTACAAGCTTAGTGAAGAGATGAGGTAGGCATACTTTTGAGTATTCAGAGGAAACTCTTTTTTACTTTTTTGATATTATTTAATCTGCTTTTTTTTGCCAGCCTTTTCTTTCTGCAGGCAGATAAATCATATTCCATTAAAGGGGCATTTGTAATTGCCATAGCTGTTTCTTTATTACTGTCCCTTTCCCTTAGTTATTTTATATCCCGCAAAATTACCATGCCTATCAGGGATATGATCTCTGCTGCAAAGGATATTGCAAAGGGTGATTTTTATAGGATAAGGGTTGATACAAAGGATGAACTCCACGAGCTTTCTGAGATACTTAATCTGATGTCAGATGAGCTGAAAAAGAAGATGGCTGAGATGGCTGAGGGCCGGACAAGGCTTGATACCATACTTTCAACAATGTCTGAAGGGCTTCTTGCAATTGATTGTAATGGAAAGATTCTTCTTGCTAATCCTGTTCTCCCAAGGATGTTTGAATTAAAAAGGGAGACTGTTATAGGCAGGTCTTATCTTGATATTATAAGGCATAATCAGTTAAATAATATTATTAAGGATGTCCTTGAATCAAGGCAGAGCATTGTCCGTGAGATTGAGCAGTTTTTCCCAGAGGAGAGGTATCTTGCTGTATATGCATCAGTTGCAAAGGAGATAAAAGAGGGCGGCGTGTGCGCTGTTTTTATATTTCATGATATTACAAAAATAAAAAGGCTGGAGAGGATAAGAAAGGACTTTGTTGCAAATGTATCCCATGAATTGAAGACGCCTCTTACCTCTATAAAGGGCTATACAGAGGCATTAATTGACGGAGCAATTGATGATTCAAAAAAGGCAAAGGAGTTCCTTAATATTATAAGCAATCATACTGACAGGCTGAACAACATTATAACAGACCTGCTCCAGCTTTCTTATATTGAATCAGGCCAGTATAAACCAAAGGCGTCAAAGGCAGGCCTAAAGGCTGTTGTGGACAAGGCTGTGGGGTTATTGAAGGCGAATATTGAGAAAAAGCATTTTATTTTAAATATACAGATTCCAGAGGACTTGACAGTAATAGCAGATGAGGATAAACTAAACCTTGTTTTTGTCAACCTTATTGACAATGCAATAAAGTATACTTCTGAGAAAGGCGCAATTACAATTAAGGCAGAGGGCAAGAACAAGGATGCGCTGATTTCAGTCGCTGATACAGGTATGGGGATACCAAAATACGATTTAGTAAGAATCTTTGAGAGATTCTACAGGGTGGATAAGGAGAGGTCAAGAGACCTTGGAGGAACAGGACTTGGTCTTTCTATTGTAAAGCATATAATAGAGTCGCATGGCGGCAGGGTCTGGGCAGAGAGCGAGCCGAACAAGGGCTCTACATTTTACTTTACATTACCCCCCTCACCTTAATCCTCTCCCCAAAGGGGAGAGGAAACAAAAATAAAAAACCCTCTACCCTCTGGGGAGAGGGAAGGGTGAGGGGAAAGTATGGAGGCAGGATTGAATATTCAGGCAATTAAAGGCGTGAAGGATATTCTGCCGGGCGAGGTTGAGGTCTGGCAGTATATTGAAAATAAGGCAAGGTCTGTTTTTGAGACATACGGTTTTTCAGAGATAAGGGCGCCTATATTTGAGTATACAGAGCTATTTTCAAGGAGCATTGGAGAGACAACTGATATTGTTGAAAAGGAGATGTATACATTTGAGGATACAACAGGCAAGAAGATTACATTAAGGCCAGAAGGCACAGCTCCTGTTGTCCGCGCATATATTGAGCATCAGCTTTACAATAAGGCGCACATTACAAAATTATATTATTTTGGCCCCATGTTCAGGCATGAGAGGCCTCAGGCAGGCAGATACAGGCAGTTCTACCAGATAGGCGCAGAGGTTTTTGGCATTGACAGCCCGATACTTGACGCAGAGATACTCTCTATGCTAAATAATCTGATGGAAGCAATAGATGTTAAAGGCCTTGACCTCCAACTCAACAGCCTCGGGTGCAAGGATTGCAGGCCAAAATACAAAGATGCCCTGAAACAATTTCTTAAAGACAAACATCCTCTTCTTTGTGAAAACTGCCAGAGGAGGATGGATAGGAATCCATTAAGGGTTCTTGACTGCAAGGGCAAGACATGCAAGGATGCAGTAACTGATGCGCCTGTTATACTTGATTATCTATGCGATTCCTGCAAAACGCATTTTGATAAGGTAAAGGAGACTTTAAAAACCCTTAATGTTTCATATACGCTGAACCCGCGCCTTGTCCGCGGGCTTGATTATTACACAAAGACCACCTTTGAGCTTGTATCAACGAATCTCGGCGCACAGAACGCAGTTGCAGCAGGCGGAAGATACGACGGCCTTGTGGAGGAGCTCGGAGGGCCAAAGACACCGGGTATTGGTTTTGCCATTGGCATGGAGCGGCTTGCATCTTTAATGCAAAAGGACAATTTTAAAACAAACAAGCCTGATGTCTTTATTGCAACCCTCGGTGATAAGGCAAAAGATGTTTCAGTATCTTTAATGGACAGCCTCAGGGAAAAGGGCGTAAAGGCAGAGACAGATTATGAGGACGCAAGTTTGAAAAGCCAGATGCGGAAGGCAGATAGGCTCGGCGCGAGGTATGTATTGATTATAGGCGAGGACGAAATTAAAAAGGGCAGCGCACTCTTAAGAGATATGGGAGCTAAGACTCAGGAAGAAATAGATATTAATACCCTCGCTGAATTGTTGATGGAGAAGGTAGCGCCCCTCTCTCTCTAAAGTGGAAATTTAGGTCTGAGCTTGGAAGAGGCCGTCTGATCAGGGCAATTATTAATGCAGCTTTCGTAATTTTTCCTTTATTGTTTTTGCCTTTTCCTCTCCGCCAAACAAGAGCACTCCTGCTAATATCTTGGGTTCAATGTCTTTAACATCATTAGATGTTAAAGTATCAGGGTCTTTGCCTGCTGCCTTGCACCTAACCGCTAATATTGATTTTGCTGTCACCTCTGACAATTCACTCTTTAAAATATCAAATATCTGCTGACCAATCCCATTCATTTTTCACCTCACACCATGCCCTCTTATTTGTTAAGGCTCTCAAATACATTTGCCGTATTATAGAGCGTCTTGGCTGTTTTGTATATCATGATATAGGCAAGCGATATCAGAACATATTCCGGAAACTCTACTACAACGCCGTAGGTCTTCTTCAAGTGAAGGACCTCTCTTGTGACATGCCATATAGAATAAGCGGTTAAAAAGATTATTATATAAACGCAACTATCAAGAATTTTTTTTAATTCACCAGCCTCCTGCAATTTCCCCTTTGCCTTAACCACTAAACTTAGCGATACAATGCCGATCAAAATCATTGCAATGCCCATTATAGTTTCTATAGTTTCCAAACCCATTTTTACGCCCCTCCTTTTAGATTAATTTAATATGCGTAGGCACGAATTTATTCGTGCAAAAGTCACGGTTAAAACCGTGCCTACAATTTAATTTTTCTTGGATCTAAATAATGAAACTGTCTGTTGGAGCCGAAGGTCTTTATGGTCCATTTTCCACCTGTTTAAATGGTTAATAAGGACATCTCTACCTTCTAAAGCTAAAAGATAAGTTACTATTCAAATATAGCATGGTTTCTGTGGTTGTCAAGAAGATGCAGGCAGGTCTCATAGATTTTTAACACAAAGTTTACGCAAATACCATATTCCATTAATGAGGATGATGTAAAACTTAAGCATCTTATTATATACAACCAAGGAGGGTATTTATGATTACTTTATTAAAAATGGCAAAAGGTGTTGGGAGGCGTTTTATTAAGGAAAGGGAGCTTATTATTGATTTATCTGAAAAGAAGGTTACTGTTAACAGTGAGGAGGTAAAACTTTCCCCTATAGAATTCTTTCTATTAAGGTTTCTTGCTG
>ERZ1292623.3576-Hain-H51-01um-R1-3576-length-13209-cov-5_pt1 | contig 13209 bp, 15 predicted proteins | sample MGYA00564398_ERZ1292623 | MGnify/ENA primary metagenome ERZ1292623 (study PRJEB36523, sample SAMEA6512633) | groundwater metagenome | collected 2019-01-07 | study: AquaDiva: Metagenomics assemblies of 32 groundwater samples
TCTTTTTGAAAGCTTTCAAAAAGAGGGTATATTTTATACAATGCTTTTTCAACTATATTTTTAATTTCTTTTTTTGCCATTTGATTCTTTTAAAACTATTCCCTTATTCTTACGAATAAGGGAATAGTTTAACTTATAACAGTGCCGATAAACGATTTGTTATTTAAAAAATTTTCCAGCCGATCTAGTTTTTTGCCGTTAATCACCACTACTTTTATTTTTAAAATATCTGCATCCCTTGAGGCACGCGGGTCAAAAGGCATAGACAAGCCAGGGCTCCACTTGTTACCGACAATTTTTCTGAAATCTTTCCAGCCAATTTCTTTAAACGGTTTAGCTGACGGGTATCTAAGAGGGTTTTTATCGTAAACATAGTCAATGTTGGTTAAATTAATTATTGTTTTAATGCCTAAATTTTTGGCAAAAACAACCGAGCAATAATCGGTTGACCAACCGGGCTTCCAGCCGCCCCCAATAACAATGTCTTTGCGGGTATTAATACTTTTGGCTGGGTTGGTAATAATTTCTGAAAAAGCCAGTTCACCAAAAGCCTGCTTTACTACCCTGGCATTTAGTCTTGAAACATCAATACCAATTAAATCCCTATCTTTGTTGTCTGCCCCGAATTCTAAAAGTGCTTGTTGATAATTTCGGCAGATTTTGCCTCCGCCTACAAAAATAAAAAAGCGTTTATTATCAAAATATTTTAATATTGTCTTTTTGAAAGCTTTTAAAAATACCGTATCTATATCTCCAGGAGCAACCACTGAACCGCCCAGAGAAATTATAATATTTTCTTTAGCCATATATTGTAAACTTATCACAAAATGAGCCGAAATTAAAGTTTAAAAAACAAAAAACCGCCTCAGAAAAGATCTATGAGACGGTTGGGTCTTTTAGGCTTTTTTGATAATAAAGCCATCTCGTCAATGATTTACATATAAAAAATATAAATGTAAAGTAAATAAATGCAAGTATATTCTGAAAATAAAAAAGCTTATTATAACTACCAAATCCTAGAAAAATACGAGGCGGGGTTGGTTTTGCAAGGCCAAGAGGTAAAATCAATTAAAGCCGGACGAGTGAATTTAACTGGGTCTTATGTTGTGTTTCGCCAAAATGAACCATATTTAATTGGGGCTAAAATACCTGCCTGGCAGCCCAAAAACGCCCCGGCTGATTATAATCCAGAACAATACCGTAAGCTCCTGTTGAATAAAAAGGAGATAAATTATCTTTTAGGCAAAGCAAATGAAAGGGGGTTTTCTTTAATACCCTTGAAAGTTTACGATAAAAATGGTAGGGTAAAACTGGAATTCGGACTGGCTAAAGGAAAGAAAAAGTACAATAAGAGAGAAAGTATCAAAAATAGAGACATAAATCGAGAAATCAATAGATTTCTCTCAAAATCCTAAATCCAAAATACCAAATCCCAAATAAATTCAAATTACCAAAATTCAAAATCCGGGTTTTGAATTTATATATTTGAATTTTGATATTGTTTAGAATTTAGAGTTTCAAAAACATGGGGATGAAAGATTTCGATGATAAGTCCTTTAAAATAATGCAAGCTGAGTATTCTCAAATCTCATAAAACTTTGAGAAATAAATAATTGCTAATTTATTTAAAAATAAGCAACCAGCATTAGCTTTTGCTTAATGCTCATTCTTATTGTTGACTCCTGATAAACAAATAAGAGTGTTATATAATCAGGATAGATAGTTTCTTTTCCCAAAGAAACTATTAAAATTATAGGGATTAGGGTGTTAAATTTTTGTCTATTTTATATTTAACATCTCAAAGAAATAGGATAAGCTTGTAGACTTTACTTTAAAAACTTTTTAGACGAGGATTCAACTCCTCCATCTCCACAAATTAGGTGTTAGATATTAGGTGTTAGATAATTAAAATAACTAACATCCAAAACCTAACACCAAACATCAAAATCGAAAGAATACCAATAAACAATTTCATAAGAGCAAAAGAGGTCAGAGTTATAGATGAAACTGGAAAACAATTAGGGATAATGAACATTTTTGAAGCCATTGATTTGGTTAAGTCACGGGGCTTGGATCTAATACAGGTTACTGAAAAAGTTGAGCCCCCTGTTTGCAAAATTGGAAATTACGGGAAATACCTTTATTTATTGCAAAAGAAAGAAAGAAAAATAAAAGTAAAAACACACGTTTCAAAACTCAAGGAGATTCAATTAGGATTCAATATCTCTTCTCACGATCTTGAAGTAAAAGCCAAACAGGCTGAAAAATTTTTGAAAGAGGGGGACAAGGTAAAAGTAGGAATGGTTTTGAAAGGCAGAGAGAAGGCAATGGGAGACTTTGCCAAGAAAAAAATGGAATTTTTTATGGAAAAAGTAAGCCAGTTATTACCTGTTAAAATAGAAAGGGAATTAAAACGAGAACCGAGGGGGTTTACGGTGATTATTTCTAAGAAGTAATGTGATGCAAATCTACAAATCTAATGCGAATATGGCGAATGTGCAAATACGATATTTTTAATTCGCAAAATCTCAAGATTAGTATTCAATTCGCATCATTCGTATCATTTATTTATGAAGACAAAGAAAGCATTAATAAAAAGATTTAAAATTACAAGAACAGGGAAAATTTTAAGACGACTTTCAGGTCAGGACCATTACAGAGCCAAAAAATCAGGAAAGTTCCGTAGAAAGGGACGTAAGTGGGTTTTAGTGTCAAAGTCTGAAATTAAGAAAATTAAAAGATTTCTGTAAGTTTAGGTTTTGGGTATTAGGTTTTAGGTGTTAGATAATACGAAAAGTATTTATTCAATATCAAAAATCCAACACCCAACACCCAACACCTAAAATGGTAAGAGTAAAAAAAGGAAAAACAGCCCATAAACATAGAAAGCATCTTTTAAAACATGCCAAAGGTTTTAGATGGGGTAGAAAATCAAAGTATAAATTAGCCAAGGATGCTTTGCGCCATGCCTGGACTTTTTCTTACCGTGATCGCAAAGTAAAGAAAAGAGATTTTAGGCAGTTATGGCAGCTACAAATCAATGCCGCTTGCCGAAAATTAGGAATAAATTATAGTCGATTTATCAATGGACTGAAGAAAAAAAATATTGAATTGGACAGAAAAGTTTTATCTCAGTTAATAGAAAAGCATCCTCAAATCTTTGAAAAAATAGTTGAAGAGGTGAAGAAATAAGATGATCTTCGTTATAAAGATAAACCCAAATATTAAGAAATACTGTGAATAAAAATACCCTATTTTGCAAAGCTTTGTAAAATAGGGTATTTTTATTTTTAAATTTGGTATCTATTTAAAAATCAGGGATTGGGAGCTTTAGTGATATCCTTCTTTTTTTAACAACTCAATTTTTTGATCAGCTCCCTTATTATATCCTCTAATACTGCCGTCGCTTCTTATTACTCTATGACAGGGAATTTCTGGATTATAGTTTTTATTTAAAATATTTCCCACGGCCCGATATGCTTTTGGGTTTCCAATTTTTTCAGCCACTTCTTTGTAAGTTAAAACCTTACCTCGAGGTATCTTTTTTACGACACTATATACTTTTTCTTGAAATGATGAATTCATGGGCTTGCCCTAACACCTATTGAATTTCATTTAATAGGTAGTTATGGGCTTTCTTTAAAAGTTCTTTGGCATTTTTGTATGTTATTTTCTTTACAGCTTCTTCAAACAGCAACCAGGCAAAGCCAATATGCTCTTTTGAAATTTTAACATCTTCTGTTTTGGTTTCTACCAACAAAAAAACAACTAATTTAAAAACCCAGGGAGCTTTCTTTTTTGCCTCACCCTCTAAGCCATAACTTTTTCTGAAAAAATACTTTGAATATTCTTTGAATCCTGGAATTACTTTTAAATCTTTTATTCCAGTTTCTTCCTCTACTTCTCGCTTTACCGTATCTTCAATACTTTCCTTCTCTTCAATATGACCCTTGGCAAACTCCCAATGCCCCGAGGGATAATGCAAAAGCAAGTAATATGGCGTATTGTTTTTCATCCTAAAAATTATGGCTCCGGCTGATTTTTCTTTAGGCATCTTCTTAAAAAAACTCTAATAATTTTTCAACTGGTAAAGTGTTTATTATATCTTCTTTTTGAACCCAGCCGCGGCGGGCTTGCCAGATTCCGTATTCCATTAAATTCATCTGATCTTTTTGGTGCGAGTCGGTGTTAATTATCATTTTCACTCCCTCGTTTTTTGCCCGACGGATGTATAAATCCCTTAAATCCAGTCTATAAGGAGAAGAGTTTATTTCTAAAATAGTCCCTGTTTCTTTGGCAAGTTTCAGCATTCTGTCAAAGTCGTGCTGGTATTCGTCTCTTTTGCCTATTAGCCTGCCGGTGGGATGAGAAATAATGTCAACATTTGGGTTTCTCATTGCTTTTTCTATTCTTTTCATCATAGCTTCTTTTGGCATTTTGTGGCTGGAATGAACGCCGGCAATTACATAATCCAATTTTGCCAAAACTTCATCAGAAATATCAATTGAGCCGTCGTTTAAAATATTGGCTTCGCAACCGTGCAAAATTCGGAAATTCTTTCCGAATTTTGCATTCAACTTTTCAATTTCTTTTTTTTGTTGCAATAATTGTTTTTCATTCAATCCTTTTTCAATTCTCAAAAATTTAGTGTGGTCTGAAATGCCAATATACTCATACCCTAAGCTCATTGCCATTTTTGCCATATCTTCAATTGAGTTTTCTCCCCCATTCCAATTTGAATGACAGTGCAAATCGCCTTTAATGTCCTTTAAGTCAATTAATGTCGGCAGTTTATTTTCAAGAGCCGCTTCAATTTCACCTTCATTTTCCCTGATTTCAGGAGGCATTAAAGCCATACCCAGAGCTTTGTAAATTTCTTCTTCTGTTTGACCAGCAATCATTTTTGAACCCCGAAAGAGACCGTATTCGCTTAATTTCAAACCCTTTTCAATGGCAATTTTTCTCACAACAATATTATGACCTTTTGAGCCGGTAAAATACTGCAAGGCTGCTCCATAGCTTTTTTCAGGAACAATCCTTAGATCCATGTCAAATCCGTCTTTCATGTGAACTGAAGCTTTTGTCCCTCCTTTGCCCCAAACTTTTTCTATTCCGGGCAGGCTGCAAAAAAAATCCATCACTTTTTTGGGTTCTTTAGAAATCACAAGAAAATCAACATCCCCTATTGTTTCTTTTTTTCTTCTTAAAGACCCGGCTAAACTTATTTTTTTAACTTCTTTCAAACTGACTATCTTTTTATAAATTTCCTTGACAATTAGCATTATGTCACCCAATAAAAACCGCCCTTTGTCTCTTTTTAAAAATTCCAGTCCTTGTAAAATATTTTTTTCAGTTTTTTCCCCGAAGCCAAACAAGGGTGCTATTTTATGCTGCTTAATTGCTCTTTCTAAATCCTTTAAATTTTTTATGCCCAGTTTTTGGTATAATACTTTTATTTTTTTGGGACCTAATCCCTCTACCCTTAAAAGTTCATCCATTTTGACTGGCAGTTTTTTCTTATATTGCTCATAAATTTTGATTTTGCCTGTTTTTAAGTACTCTTCAATGTGCTCAGCAATATTTTTGCCAATGCCAGGGATTTCCTGCAAAGCCTTTTTCCCACCCTTTCTGTAGATGTCTCCAACATCTTCTCTGAGTGCTTGCAAAGAAAAAGCAGCCCTCTCATAGGCATAGGGCTTGAAGGGAATTGCATCAATTTCTAAAAATCTGGCTATTTCATTAAAAATTTTTGCGATCTCTTGATTTCTCACCCCGTTAGAAGTCTGGACAGGAAATAATCCGCCAGGTGGCGGATTATTTCCTGCTTACTCTTATCAATTAATTTTATCTAAAAAACTAACCCGCTGAAATTTTTTTATTACCATATCCAAACTTCTAACGAGGTTATTCATTCTTTAAAATATCTTTATTTATTGGAAATTCGTGTATTTGGCGAGGAACTCTAGGCGACATATCTTTGCGAACCAAAAATATAAAAAGCACCGAAACTAAGGTAAATGTGCCGGTTAAAATAAAAATCAACTGAAAGCCGATATAGCCAGCCATAATTCCTCCTATGGCCCCGGCAAAACCAGCTCCTACCCCCAAAAGAGTGCTGTCTAAACTGCTTTCATATGCCTCTCGTCCCTTATCAACATGCCTTATAAATATGGCGTAAGAAGAAGGAATAACCATAGACATGCCAACGGCATGAACTATTTGTAAAACATATATATGCCAGGGCAGATAGGAAAATAAAAACCCGAACGGTACTGCTCCGGTGATTATAACTCCTATTACATAAAACCAAAAGTCGTCAATTTCCCCATGGTTTTTGTCTAAATAGTGTCCAATAGGTATTTGCAATACTGCTTTGGTCAGCCAATAAAAAAGCGTGGCAAAACCGGCTATTTTAGCTCCCTCAGCCACGTTTCCAATGGCAATTTTTTCGAGCAAAAATATGGCAAAAACAGGACCTAATAAACCCCATGCAGAATTTATGACAAGGTCCCAATATATATAAGCTCGCATTACTCTGTTTACTCCTCTAAACATATTTTGGTTAATTCTTTTATTATACTCTAAAAACAAAAATCGCCCAATGGCGATTTTTGTTTTCTTTAACTTTAGCTAATTTCGTATTTAATGCTTTTTATTTTGTAGGTTTTTTTTATTGGTAAAGCAACAGTAATTTCATCACCGACTTTATGGCCCAAAAGGGCTTTACCAATCGGAGACTCATTGCTAATTCTGCCTAAATCGGGATTTGCCTCCAAAGTGCCAACAATGGTAAATTCGTCTTTTTTCCCGGAAACTTCTATTTTGACTTTAGCCCCTACGTTGACGAATGCCTGTTTTTCTTTAGGCGGATTTTTTATTAATTGGTAGTTTTCTAAAATACTTTTCAACTCTTCAATTCTTGACCTCAAAGAGTTTATGTCTTCCTGAAAACTAATAAATTCTGGGTTTATATCCTCAGATTCTAAAATTTTAGGAGCTTCCTCGCCCATAACTTTACTACGCTCAAAGTTTACCAATTCTTGGTGCTCTTTTTTTAACTCTTGTAGTTTTTCTTTAGTTACGTAAAAAGCTTTTGAAAGCATGAATTTTCACCAAAAATTTATTATATGTTACCTTAGGTTATTGTTTTATTCTCAAAATGTCAATCTATTAAAAGGTTTAGAATAGCGATTTTTGTGTTGAACTTTCGTTTGTTTTAGATTTATCAAAAATTTTTATTTTTCCATAAACTCCGTCATAGCCCGGTTCAACCTTAATATTGCCCTCCCTGACCCTAATTATACCTTCGGCAATCCCTGGTAAGCTTGATACTTCAATATCTATTTTTGAGGCTTTTAATAATATATTAAACTCACTGCCTAAATTTGAAATTAAATTATTGTATTGCTTGACAACTTCTTTTGAGCCAACGGAAAGCCCCAGGGAATCAGCAATTACTTCTTCCATAGGAATTAAATTTTTAAAGCCGATTGCATTATCTGGTCTAAAATTTTCCGGCCTGTCGGCTAACTCCTCAACCCTGTTGAGAACCTCTATGGTTAGGAGTTTTTTGCACTTTGGGCAAACATTATTATTCTTTTTTGATTCTCTAGGAGAAAAACTTATGTTGCAAATTCGGTGACCGTCATAATGGTACTTGCCCTCTTGGGGAAAAAATTCTATAGTATAGAGAAATCTTTTTGGATCTTTATCTTTAATGGCATCTCTTATGGCAAAATAACTTATTTGGGTGTCAAAAACATTTGCTTCCCTGCCTATTTTTTCTAAAGAATGGCTGTCTGAATTGGAAATTAAAGTAATTTTATCCAAAGCCGATATTCTCCAATTCATTAAAGGATCGCTGCTCAGTCCGGTTTCAATAGCAAAAATATATTTACTGTATTGGTCAAAACACTCTTCAATTGAGTTAAATCCGGACTTTGACCCAAAGACGCTAAACCACGGAGTCCAGACATGAGCCGGAATAACTAAGCAATCTTGTGAGATATTTAAAACAATTTTTAACAACTCTTTGGCATCAAGCCCTAAAATAGGTCTGCCATCTGCTTTTAAATTTCCAACCCATCCTAAATTAGCATTTATTTTTTCACAAATCTCAAATGAAGGGCTGAAAATCAAAATGTGAATTTTTCTGACTTTGTTTCCTGCTTGAGAGGGCAGGTTTTTTGAGTAAATACAACTAATTTCAGAGGTCAATATAAATCTTGTATCTGAATTTTGATTTTTCAACTTAAAAAGGCCGGGTTCAGCCGGCTCCAACTGCTCTTTTAATTCTTTAAACCATAAAGGGTGGGTGAAGTCTCCTGTCCCTAAAACTTTAATACCCTTAATTCCTGCCCACTTATCCAAATTTTTCAAATTTATGGCAGGAGAAGTGGCTCTGGCATATCTTGAGTGAATATGAAAATCTCCTACAAACTCCATAACTATAAAATTCCAAATTACAATCAACAAATTCCAAATAAGTCTAAAATACTAAATTCAAAATTCAAAACGTGTTTTGGGTTTTGGTCATTTAAATTTATATATTATTTGTGATTTGTAATTTGGGATTTGAAATTTCGTGTATAATATTACTAGATTTTATACACTTGGTATCCCTCTCTGACTTTTTCTGAAACCTTCAGACCAACAGAATCCCCTTTTTTGGCTTTATCTACTGCTTTGTGATCAACCTGCATTGAATCAACTCTTTGAGTAAAATCAGTCTCTGCTCCTCCAACAATTCTAATTTCGTCTCCCTGGCTTAGCGGAGCTGAAAGATCAACTACTGCCACCCCTATATTGGAAAAATAATGGTTAACTTTACCAATTAACTTTCCTTGTTCTTCCGTAGAGGACTTATTTTTTTCTTCAACCATAAGTTTTTAAATTTTTACTTTTAAACTATCGACCCCTACTTTTTATAATACTAAAAAATAAATAAAAATCCATCCCACACACGGGACGGATTTTTATGAGGGGGATTATAATTCTTAATGCACTTGGCTCTTTTTACAAACTATTTTCGGACAATTGAACTTAGGCGTACGCATAAACCTTCTTCATTAAAAACTATTTTTGTCCTTGAGAATAAATCCCTCATCCCCCTCGCCCTAAATTTTAATCATTTAAAACAGAATGTCAATGTTTTTTTACTAACTTTTAATCCACAGCTTATCAACACTGATTATTTTACTCTGGAAAATCGGGTGAATCCCGAGCAGGGCACAATCTCAATGCCTTGTTTTTCCAATTCATCCACAAGCAAATTCATGCCCAGGGAATCAGAAGACATGTGTCCGGCGATTACAATGTTAATATGAGCGGCTTCAGCTTCTTTTTTATGCTCTTCTGAAATGTGCATGCCAACTACTGTGCCTATTCCGGCATGAGCTAATTTTTCGTAAAGTTTGGGAGAACCCTCTGTGCCTCCGGTAATTTCAGTTAAAGCTATTTTACCGCACCTTGCCTCGCTTGAACCAACAAAAATTTTAGGGCCAACGCCAATTTTCATAGCTTCTTTGTACTCTGGAATCTCTTTTAAGGCGTTTATCAAATCAATAACTCTTTCAAATTTTTTCCCGTCAACAAATTTTTTTAAAAAATTAGCCGCCATATTATCAGAAGAGGTATGGGCGTTCATTAAATTAACACCCAAAAGCTTGGCTGCATCAACTGTTCTCTGGTGATTTGAAGCATTAACTCCTCTGGCCACTTCTGAAATTCGTTCTCGCATTAGACCTTCGGCAACATTAATAGGCACCCCGTAGTAATTATAAACATCACACTGCAAATCCATAACATCAGCCAGTTGGGCCAATCCTTTGCCAATTGGATGATGGGCTATCACTAAATCAATATTGCCAAGCTGTTTGGCAAGTAAAATTTCTTCAGGGCCAATGTCAATTCCAACCAATACTCTTTTTATTTCTTTATCTTCTGAAATATTATAGACTCCCGAGTCCAAATACGGATTCTCTAAGGCTTCTTTGTTAAATTCTTCTTGTTCTTTTAATAAAAGTTTCTGGAATTTGGATTTTTTATGATCCAGCAATTTTTGAACCCCGTCTCTGCCGCGAAAATCGGCCTCTATTCCTTTTTGGGTAAATAAATTGTGTATATCAATTATTTTCATTATTTTATATTCTTATATCTCTTTGACCTGCTTTTTCGCCACCTTTTGTTTATTCTGGCATTATGCCTTGTTGTGTTTCTTCTCACCCCCACACCAAACAAGTTTATTATTTCAAGATTTTTCAATCTTGAATATATTTCACTCGTTCGTGGCAAGTTATACTTTATAGTTATATATTCACCCTCAACACCTTTTGGGAAAAATCAAAACTTGTTATGGTGTGGGGTGAATGTTTTTATTTCTTGCTTTTTGTTTTTTTTAGTTTTGGCAACCTTTTTAGCTTTTGGTTCTGTTGTTTTAACTTCTTTTTTTTCTTCTTTAACTTCGTTGACCTCTTTTACTTCTGGCTGCTGCAAAAACCTATTATATAATGCGCCTATCATTTCCTCTTGCTTTTTAGAATCTAAAAACTGCCCACGGATACGGGCTTTTTCCAATCGTATGAATTTCCTGATGGATCTTGGCAAATTGCTTGTCATAGTGGTCATAAACAAAAAAATCCCAGTAGTAGAATGCCCTGTATTCACTACGGGGCAAACAAAAAGCACATTTCTATGCTTTTTGTACTATAACCTAAAACGTCCAAAAAAGCAATATTAATCTTAATAATTTCTCCTTGATTTTAATTCCTCTTTTGTTATTTCCCTATCATCCCAGGGGATTTTTTTGCTGTCTTCAAGACACATCCATGATTCTGATCCCTTACCGGTTATTATTACCGTATTACCTGGTTTTGCCATTGCTATGGCTTTTTTAATAGCTTCTTTTCTATCTAAAATTAGGTGTTGGGTGTTAGGTTTTGGGTGTTTAATTCCGCTTGCAACCTCCTTAATAATCTGCATTGGGTTTTCGTCGTACGGGTCTTCATTTGTAATAATTACTTCTCTGCAATATTGGCTGGCGATTTTACCTAAAACTGGCCTTTTCCATTTATCCCTGCCGCCTCCGCAAGAACCCAAAACGCAAATTAAATTTTTACCTTCTAAAGATTTATAGACCTCTTCAAGTTGTACTGGCGTGTGCGCGTAATCTACAACTACTAAAAACGGCTCTTTTTGAATAATTTCCATTCTCCCTGGAATTCCTCTAACTTTTTCAAGAGCTTTTTTAGAAATTTCCAAATAAATTCCATATAATGTGACAACAGCAATAGCAGCTAACGCATTATAAAGGTTGAAGTTTCCCAATATGTTTAAATGAAAATCTGTATTTTTTAAATTAAAATCTCCCTTGTTTAATCCAAAGGTAACTATTTTTTTTGCCGGAATATCCAAAAAGTATTTTGCGTTACCATCATCAATATTTATAACATGAAGATATTTCGTTGCTTTGAATAATTTCAATTTTTCTTTTCGGTATTTTTCAAAACTGCCGTGCGATTCAATATGTTCGGGACTTAAATTGGTAAAAACCGCGCAGTCAAAGTTTATGAATTTGTGCCTATATTGTTTAATTCCTTCTGATGTGACTTCCAATACCGCATATTTGCATTTTTCTTTTACCCCAAGCCATAAAAGTTTTTGCATAAAAAATCGGCCGGGCATTCCCATTTTTTTATCATTTGGTTTTTCATTTTCGCCAATCTTAAACCTTATTGAAGAATTAGAAACCACTTTGTTTCCTGCCTTGCCCTGAGCGGAGTCGAAGGGTTCTTCTAAAATCCTGGTTATAAAATCAACCGTTGTTGATTTTCCGCTTGTCCCAGTCACCCCAATCACTATCAATTTTCTGCCTGGAAAACCAAAAATAACAGCGCCGATAAAAGCCAGTGCGTAATGGTAAAAATCCAGAAGAAAAAGCGGTATCAGTTTTTTAATCTTATCTTTAAATAGCATAGTTGAAATTTATCATATAATTTTAATAAAAAAAAGCCGATTACATTAACCGGCTGCGTTGTGTTCTGCGTTGTATCTGGTAATTGCTTGGTCAAGTAATTTGGCTACTGTTTCAAAATAAGCTGAAACTATATTAGGAGAAGTGGCTTGGGCATTCCAACGATCTCTTAAACCATTGTTTGAACAGGCAGCAGAAACTTTTACAGTTGAGGCAACGCCTTTAAAATTAGGGTATTGTACTTTAAAACCCATTAAATCTAAACTACCAAGAAAAGAAAACTGGCTTAGTGCCAGGCACAAGGCCCTGTGTAGCGCTTCAACCGGACCATCTCCCTGGGCCGTCTCTTCTTTTACCAATCCGTTTACCATAACTCTTACCTTGACGCTACACCATGACCGACGAGGATTAAATCTTTCACAATTTACAACTTCGTAATCAGTGATTTTAAAATTCTTTGTCTCCATGGCTTTCCCCTCCTGGTTGGACATCGTTTGTTAAGGAGCCCCATCACTATTTTATCAAATTACCCTGCAAAAATCAATCAACTTACAACCCCAGTGAAAAATATCGTAGACGCCCGACGTCCACCTATTTTTGATTAAACAACATATTTTCGTACATTGTAATTTCTTTTTTATATGAAATCCAGTCTATAATATTTTCCATTACATCCTTTTCATTAGCCATCGTATTTAAAATAAAATTTCTTTCTGTGACTGATGGAAAATTTTTAACTCCTATATAATCTGGGAAGCTTGACCATCTATAGCCCATTTTTAAAAATTCTAAAACCTCTTTTTCAGAATGATTTTTAATACCCTTTTCTTTAAACCCTGGCTCTATAAGAGAAATCGGATTTGAGTGGATATAATTAACAGCTATTATTAGTTGCTTGTCATTTTTTACGTGCACTGACTGAAATCTATTTTGAAACACGTAACCCTTGCGTTGATACTTTTGATTAAAGTATCTTCCATATCCGCTACCTAATTTCACCATGAATTTTTGCACTCCATTATTCTGTATTTGTTTTAATAAAAGATGAATATGATTTGGCATAAAACAAAAAGCCAAAATATCGACTAATTTATCCATTTGGTCAATGTTTTTTGTAATATCAGTAGACGTATCGGTGGACGTCGGGCGTCCACTTATTTTTCTGGAGACTAATCTTTTAAATCTATTTCTCTCTTCTCTTCTTCTTTGAATTGTAGTCGGTTTGGAGCTATTAAATT
>ERZ1292623.3577-Hain-H51-01um-R1-3577-length-13208-cov-15_pt1 | contig 13208 bp, 13 predicted proteins | sample MGYA00564398_ERZ1292623 | MGnify/ENA primary metagenome ERZ1292623 (study PRJEB36523, sample SAMEA6512633) | groundwater metagenome | collected 2019-01-07 | study: AquaDiva: Metagenomics assemblies of 32 groundwater samples
ATTTTTGAGTGTTTTCTTAACGATTTCCAGATCTAAGAGTATTTTATGTTTATTAGCTAATGTTAATACTTTTTCAGCTATAGAATCTAATTGTTTTAATTGATTATTAATTTTATTTTTAAGATAATGGTTATACGTTCTTTTAGGTGGGAATATTATATTGTTGTTTATATTTTTGAAAAATCCTAGTTCTAGTGCTTCTTCTGGGTTTTCTAAGAAATAATCAAGTACTTTTTCATAATGATTTGTTAATCCTTTAATTCTTTTGTAGATATATAATTTGCAGATCGCTTCTGTTGGGTATTTTGAATATGATTTCTTACTGAATTTAGAGAGATCTAGCTTAGATAAAATAAAAGAAACCTTAATACAACTTGTAGTATCAAGGCTTTCAAAAATTTTATTAAGTTCTATATCCAAGTAGCTAATAGAGTTTTTCATTAGCGTGGGAAACTCTGCTTTAGAGGCTGGTTTAGCGCTGGCCTCTAGGGCTCATTTGTAAGTCAACTATGGCTTGCCACATGCTTCTGAACTGCATGTCCATTTCTTGGTGTTCTTCACAAAGAACTCTTCTTAGTATTGGATTGAACTTGCCAGGCTTTTTGCAGTATTTGCACTCGAGTTTCATTGAATCACCTCCCCCTATATTGGTATTATAGTAGTATATAATACTTATATATAAAGATTATTGTAATATAATAAATATATCTTTATATAATATCTTAAGACTGTAATACCTTCATGATAAGAAAAACCACAAGTATAAAGATAGACCCAAATCTATGGAAAGAAGTAAAGAAGCATTGCATAGACCGAGATATGGATATTTCTGACTTTATTGAAGCATTATTGAAAAAGAATTTACCTAAGGATACTAAATAAAATGCAAATTGATGTTCACAAATTAGAAATAAGATCAAGGAAAAAGTTTCAAATAATTGATATTACTAAAAGGGTGCTGTCTTACCTTAAAAGAAGAAGGGTGCATACTGGTGAGATTACAGTTACTACAAAGCACACCACAACAGCTGTGAGAATAAATGAATATGAGCCTCTCTTAAGAAAAGATATGGAAACATATATTTCAAATCTAGCTCCGAAAAATATTAATTATTTACATGATGATATAAAGAAGAGAAAGAATTGCCCTCCCAATGAGAGAAAAAATGCTCATGCTCATCTTAAAGCATTATTAATGGGGGCAAGTGAAACTTTACCTATTAAAGATGGAAGATTAGATTTAGGAAAATGGCAAAAAATTTTATTTATCGAATTGGATGGCCCTAGAAAAAGACAAGTGAATCTTGAATTGGTTGCGGATTAAAAACTATGGAAAAAGTAATTTTAGTAAATAAAAACAACAGGATAATTGGTACAGAAGAAAAAATAAAGGCTCACCAAGAAGGAAAACTCCATCGAGCGTTTTCAATATTTATATTTAATTCTGAAGGTGAATTACTTTTACAAAAGAGGGCAAAATCAAAGTATCATTCTGAGGACCTTTGGTCCAATACTGTTTGTGGCCATCCAAAACCAAAAGAAAAAATAGAGGGAGCAATTCATCGAAGACTAAAAGAGGAAATGGGGTTCGACTGTAAATTAATAAAAGCTTTTTGTTTTAGATATAAAACAAAATTTGATAATGGTTTAATAGAAAATGAATACGATTGTGTCTTTATTGGAAAGTATGATGGCAAGCCCCAACCAAATCCTAAGGAAGTCATAGATTGTAAATGGATACCGCTAACAAGATTAAAAGAAGATATTTTCAAGAATCCTCAAAAATATACTTATTGGCTAAACAAAGTTTTAAAAAAGATAAAATACAATTTTGATAATGAAAAGGTGACACAATGATAGAATTTTTATTTACAGAATCGATGATTTTAGTTCATGCTATTTTATATGGTAGTTCAATTTTGGTATGACTACCTCTTTTTTATTCATTCTTTGTATTAAGACTTTTACATTTATATATGCTGTGCGTGGTTGTCTCTTAAGGTTGTACTGGAACATATACATCACATTTACGTAATCTATACAAATGCTAACCAATTCTTGATCAGAACCCTGGGGAAATTTCAAAATGGACATAATCCAAATAACAGGTCTTGAGGACATTGAAGAAAGGTCAATTGCAAGGCGTACAGGTCTTGGAATTAGTCTAGATGTCATTGCAGAAATTCCAACAGAGAGAAGATGCCCTCATCTTAGTTCGACTGATGATGGACCATACTGTAAGAAGGATTTCAAAAATAGGATAAGTTTGGAAAGACAAGAAGTATGCGACCCTACATGGGTACAATTGTATTGTTGTGATGATTATAAAAACTGTGGCTGGTATAAGGGGACGTTGAAATTCAAAGAATAAGCAGTAGATAGGAAAGTAAACTGATTAAACCCCAATGATACTAGAAAACAGTATTATAAATTAAGTCTCCAGAAGATATATATGGAGGTTTAGAATAGATGGAAAAAAGAGGTCAAGTAACTACTTTTGTCTTAATAGGGATATTATTCATAGTTATCATAATCGGAGTGGTAATAACCAAAACAAACGTCCTTGATAGATTAAAAAGTTCGACTACAGAATCAGCGGTTTTGAGTCCACAAGTAGTTCCTATAAGGAACTATATACAAGACTGTTTAGACGATGTTTCTGTAACCGGATTAAGATTATTAGGTTTACAGGGCGGATTATTAGATCCTCAAAGATATATCGAAACTGAATTTTCTAGAGTTAGTTATGGTTATTATGAGAGAAAAACACTTCCGAGTTTGCGAAGTATTGTGAGAGAATTAAAAACTTTCATAGAACTTTCATTGCCATTATGTTTTGATGAGAACTCATTTCCTGGTTTTAATATCGAACAGGAAAAGGTTAAATCTAATGTTAAGATTGTTGATAATAAGGTAGAAATAGATGCAAAATACCCAATAACAGCAGAAAAAAGTTGGGTGGGATATAAATTAGATGTAGAATATTCTACAACCTTAGATTTTGATTTTAAAAATATTCATAGTACAGCTGAAGAGATTGTGAATGAGATTGTCAAGGCTCCTGATTTTATACATATTAGTTCTTTGGCTGGTAAAGATTACGATGTTACTATTTTAACTTTTGATGAGGAGCAGGTTTATTCAATTACTGATGAGAATGGTTTAGATGATATTCCTTATACATTTAGGTTTGGAGTAAGAATATGAAGAAGTTTCAAATTTTTATAGTTATAACTATGATTTTGTTAGTCGGAAATGTTATTTCTCAAACTACTGAGAGTATTGTGTTGGGGATAGGACAGAATTTAGCCTTAAATGTTATTAGTTCTGCAAATCCTATAATGGGAAGGTTAGTTAGTTTTGCAATTTCTCCTCAAGCCGCGGCAATCGGAGAAGTTAAAGGGTTAATATCTAGAAATACAGAAGTTGGAGCAAATTTAATCGATGCATTAGATAAAGCAGAAGCAGCTACAGATCCTCAAAAGGCACTAAATGAGATACAAGGAGAGATTTTTACTCAAGTTACAAAGAGTTTGGCTGAAGAAGGTAAAATAGAAGAGGCCAGAGCCTTACAAAACGTTCAGCAAACACTTCCATATATTCAGCAATTACTAGAAGTTCAAGGAGATACTTTGGAAGGTGGAAGAGCAGAGATTGATAATCAAGGTAATGTTTTATTTAAGGATAAAGAAGGAAACGAACAAGGTGATATTCCTAAAGGATGGGAAATTACTCAGACAAAGACTAAAGATGGAAGAGATTCAATACAAATTAAAAATATAGATTCTAAAGAAGAAATAAATCTTGGAAATATTAAATTTAAGGGAGACAAGGATAGTTCTTTAGTTGTTTCACAAGAAAAAGATAGAGAAGGCAATATTATACATATTCTAGAAACAGACAATGCGGACTCATTAACCATTGGAAAGAATTCTTATAACTATACAAAGAATGGTAAATTTAAATTAAATCGGGATGGTGAAATAGAGTTTGCTGAATTTGATGCTGCTAAGAAAGCTGAATATGTATTTATGTATAAAAATAAAGAATATAGATTTGATGCCGAGAAGGGAAGCCATGTTTTATTTAATCCAACTGAGAAGGTAATAGAAGCTAAGAATGGGAAGATTATTCTTGATAAACAGGAAATTAGTGGAGACTCTTCTATTATTAGATTAGATGAAAATGGGAATGTTAATGAGATTAGTTTGTCAGATAATGGTATTTATTTTGATAAGATTTCTGGAAAGAAATTAAGCTCAGAGGAAGAATTTAAAGTGTTCTTAGATGGAAGAGACATTTTATCAGAGAAAAATGCTGTTTCTGTCTTAACTGAACTAGATAAAAGCCAATTAAACATTAAAGGTAAAATAAAAGTTACTAATGGTATTAAATATGAAGGCTTAAGTGAAGAAGTTTTTACTAGATATAGGACATGGGATAATGTTTTTGATGTTAATTTTGGAGATGCTTTGATAGATAATGGGAAGCACAAAGTTATTCTTCAGGAAGGAAAAACATTATTGGATACAAAAATAGGATCAAATAATAATCCAGAATCATTTACATTTCGCTATACCCATGATGATACTAAGGATGTTTTTTATGCTCAAATAGATGAAACCAGCGGGAATTTGAATCAGTTTGCTTTTATAGACGGAAAAGAGACTAAAGTAATATCTTACCCTCTAGATGATTATGAGCAGAGGATTAATGAATTGTCTTCACGTTCTGGGTTGGATGCTGAGACCGATTTAAGGGATAAGATAGATGAATTGAATAGAAATATTGTTGCCGGAAAAGAGCGTGGAGAAGCTGTTTCTGATCTAATAAAGGATCGAGATGCTCTTGCTTATGTGCTTGTCAATAATGATGTACAAAAAGCAATTAATGATAAAGATTATTCTCTTGCTAGATCTAAACTTAAGAATTTTATTAAAGAAGTAAATGATCCAGAAATAAAAGCAAATGTAAAATTGTCTCTTGGAGAATTATACGTTGCAGAATCTAAATTAGATAATGATGAAATCGCAAGAAAATTAATTGATAGTCATTTAAGAGAAGGCAACGCAATTAAATACTTTAATATTAATGGCATAGGGGTAGATGGAGATAATATCCAACTCATAAAAGAAGCTAGTAGATTTTCAGATACTTTTACAAGTGGAGAGATTATCGGAGAAGAAGATAATTTTGTAATTGTTAAAAGTATCCTGGGTGATGAGTATAAAATTAAAAAAGAAGTGGCTCTTAGTGAAAGATTTGGATTTGATAGAGATGAACAAATAAGACAATGGAGAAAATTCAATAAAGAAGAAGCAGTTAAGATATATAATTCTATAATTGAAGATAATTTTGTTCGAGAAGGGTCATTGTATGATGATTCTCAAGCTAGTCTTGCTTTGGGTCAATTAGCTTTGGAAGAGGGCAATCTTGATACTGCTTCTTGGGCTTATAATCGTATTAGAGGAAATGAAAATCTTGATCCTAAAACAAGAGCAGCAGCAGAACTTGGATTTGCAATGACAAATTTAGAACGCTCTAGTGATCCAGATAAATCATTTCTACTTGAAGACTCATTAAAAAATGTTGCTCAGGCTTTAAAATACGATCCTAACAATAGAGACATATTGCAATTTCGTAATAATTTACAGGAGTCTATACTCAAGGTTGTCAGTAAAGGACTTTCAGAGGAGTCATCTGAATTATCTAATGTATTACTTGAAAAGGTTGGTGATTCTGGATTTTTTACAACAAGCATTTTTGATTCTGCAATTTATGCCGGAGATGATTTAAGAATAATTTACGAAGATAAACAATATATCTTAGATCAACAGCAACAAGGTATTCTTGCTTTAAGAAAAATATTGGATAAAGGTTACTCTTTACAGGATTATGTTAATTTAGATGTTTCAGGAAGAAAGGAGTTATTAGCAGATGTATTGGGCTTAGATAAGAAGCATAGAGCTGTAGATAACTTTTTCTTTGGCACTTCTGAAGCTTTAAGAAACCCTGATGTTGCGAATTTAATAAACCATGGTCAAAATGGCGAGTTTAAATTTAAAACAGGAGAAGGTTACATAAATAAAGAGGGATTAGAGTCAACTTGGAAAGATACTGTCTTAAAAGGATTTAATATTAAGAACGTTGCTCTTTTTGCAGGACCTGCTGCTACTGTTAAAGGTGTTAGCTTAGTCGGATGGGCTGGAAAAGGTTTGGGTGTAAGTGGAGCACGAACCTTAGGATCTTTTAAAATATTAGAAAAAGCTTATAATATCGCTCCTAAAACTACTAGAACACTCGGTTTTTTAGGTGCTGAAGCTGCTGAAACCGGAGCAGGATTTATTTCAGAAGCTTTTGTTCCTGGGTCAGGATTTTATGTCGAGGCATTAACTGGACATGCAGGTGTTTTTGATGTAGTTGAAAGGGCTGTTGCGCGAGCTACTAGAAGTGGATTAAATATTGCTAAACCACAAATTGGAAGAATATTTGTAACCAAGGATAATGAAGTAATTCAAGCTTTATCTTTTTCCAGTCGTGAACATATGACGAATTTTTTAGCTAATGTTGAAAATATAAAAAGATTGGATGAAGATTTGTTTGAAGTTGATGGTAGGAAGTTTGTTGGTTTGATCGAGAATGAAATACACACTACAATACCTATAGGTGTATTGAGGGAAGGGGGTATTAGTACATTAGACGTTACTAGAAGCATAGAATTAGATGATATTCATGACAATTTGAAGAACATGATGGAAAATTTTCATGCAGCCACGCCATCTACTATAACTTCAGCACTTACCGGTGATGCTGAAGATATTGAGAATCTTATTAGGAACTCATTTAATGCGGGATGGTTAGATAGATTATCTGAAAGACTAAAAACCGTGAAGTATAAAACAGAAGATACATTTCAATCTGGTATTTCGCCAGAAGATGCAGAAAGGGCGATTCAGAGAGGAGAAATATTATATCACCAGACTATATTAGATACTGAAATTGGACGTAAAGTTGGGGTTCATCATAGCGCTACACATAGTTATGGAGATACAGTAAAGCAATCTAAGTTGATATCCGTTGTTGCAATAACAGAGCAGGAGGTAGTTAATATTGATAGAATGACTCGTTTATCTCACTGGCTAGACGATTTTACTGATCCATTAAAACCGCCAGTAACTTATGAAGCTATGTATGAAAGTCGTCAAGAATTTAATGATCTCGTAAAAAGTTTAGGTGAACCAAATGTAGCAGTATCAGAGATGGTTTCCCTTTCTGGCTCTGAACAAGGAAGAAAAGGAATCCAAAGAGGCATACATAGGATGATTTATGGATCGCTAATCCAAAATGCTCCCGATGCAGGAATACAAAAAAAATTGATGGATGAGTTTTTAGAAATTTCTGTTGAGGATCTTGACCCTAACTTTGCTATGGAGATTAGAGACACTATTAGACCAATGGTTTTTGCTCAGACTAACAAGGTAGTATTTGATAATATGATGGCTATTGAACCTGACTATGATCCAGATCTATCTAGGGCTCTAGATATGTGGTACGCCCCTTCTTTATATTACCATGATATTGGTCCAGAAAGAATAGCTGGTGAAACAATTTTCCATGTTGAACCGCCAACAGAGGAAGAATTTGTAGAGATGATTGACTTGGCGGAGAAATGGTTAAAAGTCCTTCCAGATCATAGAAGAAATCTTAGATTAAAACAAATGGAAACTTCCATTAGAGTATTTGAAGAGGTTTTGCCTAAGTCTGTTTTTAAAAAATATAAAGAATCGATAGAAAGCCTTACTGGAAAAAGGCCACCTAAACTAATTATGGTGACAGAATAACAATAATTAGTATTTCGCTTTATATCCATCAAATTTGATATTGCTTTTTACAATGGCATATTTAAGGTTTTAAAGGTAAACAAATTATAATGAAAAACTGTCCAAACTGCAATTATGAACTTGTACTACTTTCTAATAGACAGAAGTATAAATGTGCCTTATGTTCTAAACTTTATTCTAGAAAATACATAGAAAATAGAGAATTCAGAATCTGGAATAAGAAACAACGAGAATTAGATATTCAAAATTTAAAAGCTTCTATCAAACCTAAGCCAAGATTCAGGGGTGAGTCTGCTAGAAGATGGCAAGAGAAGAATAAGGATAGGATTAACATATTAGCAAGCAAGTGGAGAGATGCCAATAGAGATCGCTATACTGACCAAAAAAGAGAATATTACAACAGAAATTTAGAACATGTTAATTCTAAACAAAGAGAAAATTATGCTAAAAATAGAGAGAAAATAACAGTTAGGAAAGAACGATGGAGTGAAAAAAATCCCTATAGTTACAAATTAAAGAAAAGATTGGCAGATCTGAGATATCAACAGAAATTGCTTGCACTAAAGATAATAAAAAACAATGAGCTTAAGCCATCTCCTACTCATTCTGAAGAAGTTTTGCCCACTTTTCTACATTCCTATCTACTGACACTTTAGTAAAGCTTAAAAACAAATTTTTGTTCTTTTACTCTAGCGAGGTAGAACAGAGTTGCTTCTAATCTTAAGAGCAATGTTCAACTAGGAGTGTTCGTTGGGCTCATAACCCAAAGGTCGCTGGTTCAAATCCAGCCCTCGCTACTCTTAAAAGTCCAATTTGACTACTTCAACATACCAATTAGCTGAGTCTTTAAATTTTTCAGTTTTGGCTTTATTTTATTTACTAGTTCTGTATAAGTTAATTCTTTGTTTTTTAAATTCCTGATTATAAGCTTTTTGATTATTGTGTATTTTTCCTTATCAATATCTATTCCTTTTTTCTTTGGATGTAAAGTTAGTATTTTATTCATTATTCACCTAAAACTTTTACTAGAATTCTTTTATTTCTCTGACCGTCAAATTCTGCGTAAAAAATAGATTCCCAGGGTCCTAGGTCTAGAGCGCCTTTGGTTATTGCCATAACAACCTGGTGGCTCATTAATTGACGCCAAATATGCGCATATGCATTGTCTTCTCCTGTTAGGTTATGCTGATAATTTCCTTCTTGAGGTGCTAGTTTATTTAGGAATTTTATATAATCATTGTGCAATCCGGATTCATTGTCGTTTACTATGACTGCTGCTGTGATGTGCATGGGGTTAATTAAGACCAAGCCTTCTTTAATCCCAGATTTTTTAATAATGGAATTCATTTGTGGCGTAATGTGCAATAATTCTATCCTGTTTTTTGTGTTAACTGTTATGTATTCTGTATATGTTTTCATGTTCTACCCGCTATGCAGCTTGCGCATAAACTTCTTTTTGGGCTAAAACATCTATCACAAACTAATGAACCGCAGTTTAAACAAGCGTTTTCTGCAATATTTTTCCTGCAGATTATACAGATTTTTATATGCTCTACCATTTTGGTTAGTTAAAGCGTTTTAGTATAAAAAGTTAACTCTTAAATTTTCAAATAAAAAACCATATAACGCAATATAGAAATGTTTAAATTCAGAATATAGGTGATTGTATCTCCTGGTATTAGAGGCGAATGTTGCACTTCTAATAGATTTATTAAAAAAAGGTGAACTGACGTGTTTAGGAATAATGTTTGGTATAAAAGATTCGGGTGGAAACGCAATCCATTTTCTATTAAGATTAATGACTCTGTTTTTGTTGGGCTGACTGAGGAAAGAAGGATTTTAGCGAATTTAGTTGAGGGCGGAAATATCTGCATGATAATCGGTGATAATGGGGTTGGAAAAAGCTCTTTATTGAAATGGCTTGAGAAAAGAGTAAGGAAACATTATTTTGTTTATTTAAGTGCAGAGTGGGTGAAAAACAATTTTGATTTGAATGGTTTTATTGACAAACAAAAGTCTTTTTTTGGGAATTATCCAAAGAATATTGTTTTATTAGTTGATGAATCCCAGAAATTAGAAAATTGGTTTAGAATAGAAATTCAGGCATTATGGGAAAAAAACATTGTGAAGGGTATAGTTTTTTCGCATGACGGGGAAGGGCAGTATGAAAACCTGCCCAACCAGCTGAAATCCAGAATCAGCAACAGAATAATCAGGATTAATAGGCTCAAGAAAGAAGACGCTTATGAATTAATAAGGCTTAGGTGCGGAGGAAAGAATCCTTTTGATGAATATGCAATGGATGAGGTTATTAAGAGATCTAATGGAAATCCCAGGAAAATATTAGAGAATTGCGAAAGAGTTTGCATTTCTACTGACAAGGACAAGATAAGCAAGTATGAAGCAGCCAGAATATTGGATAATGTGCCTGATTTAAGCCTGAAAATTAAAAAATCTTAATTCTTAAAGAACTCTTTCACCCTCGTCAGGTTTATATATAATTTAATAGCCTATTTTGCTATGGCACAGGATGTATTAATTTATTATACAAAGGTTTTCCCTAAGCTTAAAAGATTTTTAAAAAACAGGGAGATTGCCACAATTACCAAGCTAAAAGATATGGAGATAGTAAAAAGAGGCTCTAACCATGAACCGTTATTTGTAGATGAATTAATTAATAATGCGGATAAGAGGTTTTTTGACTTAAGAAAGGGGAATGCGCATTTAAAAGACGTTGAGAAAAAATTATCTAAAAAACAAGTTAAGATCTGGCAGTATTTTGTTCCCAGGAAATTAATTGAGCTGCATTATGCAGTGAATCATGAGCATCCAAATAAGCCATTGGATAGGATTTTTTTTGATATTGACAGAATGGATATACCCGCTGAGAAAGCGCAGCTTGTAGCTTTAAAATTAATTGAGGTTATTAAAAAGGATAGGGATTTTACTTTAAGTTATAAGATATTTCCTATGTGGACTGGGAATTCCTTTCACGTGTACTTGCTGTTAAACAAGAAGGTTCCTCACTCATACTACGAGAAAAATTTTCATGTTGAAATGGACGAGCCAAAGAAGTCTTTTACCGGCAGGTGGGCCTTGAAGGTGGACAAGGAATTAAAAAACGTAAAAGTAATTGCAGGGCACCAGAAGAGAAAGGGCTATGTTAATATAGATCCCTCGCAATCTCCTTCTGGGAAGATAGCAAGAAGCCCGTTTTCTTTGTACGTTAAGAGCTATTCTGCGGTTAAAGGAGTAGCGATTCCGCTTACGGCTGATGAATTAAGCGAACCAAATCTAGTGTCAGGCTTGCGCGGTTATACTATAGAAAAGGTTATTAAAAACCTGAATATTTTAGCTAAGAAATTACCATGACAGCTATAAAAATCAATACCATTAAGATTACTAACTTTAAGCCAAAGGAATTAGTCGCTGAGTTTGAGATAGCTTATATGAAGGATAGCGAAAAGCTATCTTTCAAGAAAGAGTATTTATTGAAAAACCCTGAGGGCTTATTGAATAGGGTGTTTTTGGATATAAAATCAAGGGATAAGATAATTGTAGATGATCCTAGATTAGATCCTGTTGAAAAACTGAATATATATTCTCCTATCATAATTAAAGATGAAGATAAGGTTGAGGAGAAAGTTTACCGCTTTATCAGGGTATTGTGCGAGAAAGCTATTTCACTTAAAAATACCAGGAATGCACAGACGCATATGAAACTATTTGACGAATTTAAGACTGCTTCTTTGAGTTTGGAGTAATATACTTAAAATCCAAAAGAAAAAAAATTTAAACCATATAATTAAATTGGTGTTTATGATTTGTTTAGCTCTTGAAGGAACTGCCCATACAGCAGGTGTTTCAATAGTAACTAGCAAGAGAAATATTCTTGCTGATTTGAGGGATATGTATACAAAGGAGAAAGGTGGGATAATACCTGCAGAAGCTGCCCAGCATCATAAAAATATTTTTTCTGAATTGATAAGAAAAGCTATAGAAGAAGCAAAGGTTAAGAAAATTGATTTGGTTGCCTATTCAAAATCCCCAGGATTGCCGCCCTGCCTGAAAGAAACTTTAAATGCGGCTAAAGATATTGCAAAAGATTTAAACGCGCCTTTAATTGGCGTAAATCACTGCATCAGCCATTTGTCTTCTGCACATTTTTTTACAAAAGTTAGAGATCCTATTTACATATTTGTTTCAGGAGCAAATACGCAGATAATTGCCTTGGAAGGCGGAAGATTCAGGATATTTGGCGAAACCTTGGATTCTGGGTTGGGAAATGCGTTGGATAAATTCGGGAGAGAAATTGGCTTAGGATTTCCTGCAGGGCCCAAGATTGAGGAACTGGCCAAGCAAGGGAGGTATATAGAACTGCCTTATAGCGTGAAAGGAATGGACCTGTCTTTTTCCGGAATTGTAACTGCTACTATTAATTTATATAAAAAAGGCGCTAAGAAAGAGGACTTGTGCTTTTCAATGCAAGAAACTTTATTTGCTATGCTGACGGAAGTTACAGAGAGGGCTTTAGCATACACAAGAAAACAGGAAGCAGTAATAATTGGCGGTGTGGCTGCTAATAAAAGATTATCCGAAATGCTAAGCATTATGTGCAATGAAAGAGAGTGCAAGTTTTATGTTGTTCCTTTGGAGTACAGCGGTGATCAAGCGACTATGATTGGAATGCAGGGCATTTTGGAATATCGGGCTGGGAATAAAAGTGAAAATCCTGATATAGATCCTTATGAGAGAATTGATGAGATAAAGGTTAATTGGAAGTATTAATAAAATCCTGCTGGTGATGATTGGCCTCTGAAGAAAGTTTGTTCATTTAAGTTATTGTCAGATTCAGTAATTCTAAAATAAGTGTTAATAACTCCTTTGCCACCGTTGCAATCATTAATTGTATAACCCCCATCACATACTTGGAAAGAGTATGGGTTTGGAGAAAACGATATCGTGGAGATCTTTATTTCTATATCGCAGTTGCATTTTGGTCCTGATGTTGTACAGATTTTATCTTCATCCAATATTAAATGCCTGTTGTCACAAATTCCGCCGGCGGTGCCAGGATGACCAAAACCCCCAGCCATTCTTCTCCCGCTAGGTATTTCTACTATTTTATAGCCTTCTTTGATATAGGTGCCTGGGTATATTTGGACATAGAGAGTTTCTCCCTGATTTAATTCTGGTATGCCGTCTAATCCTAATTTTCCGCTGACTATTGAAACCATTGTTTTTTCTCTTTGATCATATCTAAAACCGTAGACATCTCCAGTATCTGTTGTTCTGAAAGCTGAGCCTGTAAAATCGCCCAAGTAAGAGAATAAAAAGATCCCTAAAAATAACATTAAAGCTATTCCC
>ERZ1292623.1929-Hain-H51-01um-R1-1929-length-19243-cov-7_pt2 | contig 13207 bp, 13 predicted proteins | sample MGYA00564398_ERZ1292623 | MGnify/ENA primary metagenome ERZ1292623 (study PRJEB36523, sample SAMEA6512633) | groundwater metagenome | collected 2019-01-07 | study: AquaDiva: Metagenomics assemblies of 32 groundwater samples
CCCCCCCCCCGATCTTTTTTATAAACACGGGGAGTGGCGAAGCCAGGCAGCATTCGGTATAACAGAGGGGTAGTTCTTAGGAGGATGCCATGTACGCGAGCAAGAGACCGATGAGTACACAAGAGCTCGTTACTGTAGAAATAATGGAGTGCATCGAAGTGCGCAGTGCGCAGCGTGAGCGTGATCGTATGATGGCTGGAACGTGTGTACCGGAGTGGAGGGGAGGATTTCTCATCACGCCGTCGAGCGATCGCGCTATGCCCATGAAGAGCGCACCCAGCGCAGTCACGAACGTGGTGTTCTCAATGAAGGAATATGTTACGTAACGAAAATCCCCCGTCCCGATCTGCCAACTGGCGGGCTGGGACGGGGGATTCTTTTTTCTTTACCAGCAACTCCAAGCTCCGTATTTATTTTTTTCTTGCCTTGAGGACTTCGTCAATGATGCTATATTATGTCCGAAAACTCCAAGTAGGATGAAAAAATTACGCACGTTTGTTATCATTTAATTCTATGAAAGATCCAAATGTTATTATTGTCCTTGGGGGTGGAACAGATGGAACATTGAATCCAATATTGTACACAAAAGAAAGAATCACAGCCGCACTAGAGGTAATAAATAAATATTCCAGTGTTCCTGTAATTGTAAGTGGGGGATATAGCACATGGATGCAGTTTGTTCCGCATTATCGCGAATCAGAAGTAATGAAGCATTTTTTTGTGGGTCACTCTGTTCCCAAATCGCGTATTATTGTGGAGCGCGAAAGTCGAGATACTATTGGTAACTTATATTTCTCGAAGCTAATCATAAAAAAACATCGAAGTTGGAAACATATATTGATCATAACTACCAAGGGTCATGAGTCTCGCGTTCGCTGGACTTTTCGGAGAATATTTGGCAATGGATATTCTGTTTCATGTACAGGAGTTGAAACGGAGCTGAAATCTTTTGCCAATAATCCCAGGAGAGAAGCTTATGAACGATATATTCAACGTTTGATCAACAAAGAATTTTTTCGAGGAATGAAAGATGGAGATGATCGAAAACTTGGGGCACACATGATGCGCTATCACCCTGGGCATTCTCGATCATCCGAAGCACAATTCCTTGCACGAAAGATTGCCGCAGCCAAATTACACTATTTGGGATATACAGAATTAAGGGAAAAGAAGTAGCACATTCGGCAGTATATGGAAAATATTTCACAATAACGCCCGCAATGCGGGCGTTATCCATAAGCTCCGTATTTATTTTTTTCTTGCTTTCAACACTTCGTCAATGATGCCGTACTTCTTTGCTTCGTCCGCCGTCATGAAGTAATCGCGATCGGTATCTTTTTCTACTTTTGCGATTGGCTGACCAGTGTGGCTCGCAATAATTCTATTTAATGTATCTTTTGTTTTTAAAATTTGACGCGCAGTAATTGCGATATCACTGGCTTGTCCTTCTGCGCCTCCCATCACTTGATGAATCATCACTTCGCTGTTGGTGAGCGCAAAGCGCTTTTTTGGAGCTCCCGCGGAAAGTAATACCGCTCCTGCAGACGCTGCAATGCCGATACAAATGGTGGCGACATCCGGCTTGATGTATTGCATGGTGTCGTAGATGGCGAGCATCGCGCTGACCGACCCACCGGGCGAATTAATATAGAAACTAATATCTTTTTTTGGATCTTGCAGTTCCAAAAAGAGCAGCTGCGCGATCACGGTATTTGCGACCTGATCATTAATGGGACCTCCGAGAAACACAATACGGTCTTTGAGGAGACGTGAGTAAATATCATACGCGCGTTCGTACTGACCGGTTTGTTCTATGACTGTGGGAATAAGATATGACATATGAGTGTTATAACGACTACGTTAGTGAGTATGCTACTTGGTAGCGTCTTTTTCAAGCACCGCAAACACCGCATCATTTTCCATGACACTTGCGACATAATTCTTCACGCGACTGCGGTCAATTTTTTTGAGTTCCTCGGGTGAGTACATGGCAAGCATTGCGGTAGTGCGCTTTTCGATATCTTCGTCAGAAATCACAATGTGCTCTCTACGTGCGAGTGCTTGGAGAATAAGTCCAAATCCTGCGCGACGCTCCGCATCGGGGCGAAGTTCGGCGCGAATATCATCTGAAGTTTTTCCCGCATCTTTTAGGTAGTCATCCCACTGCCTGCCCATGCGCGCCACGGTGGAGAATAATTCTCCGAGCATCCGATCTTCTTCTGCGTCGATAAGAATTTTTGGGAGCGCAAATGCGCTCGCACTCACGATTGCCTCCAGCACTGCAATACGCACGCGCTCCCGCTCTTTCTCCGCCTTTTCTTTTTTGAGACTTACACTGATGTGTGCCTTTAATTCCTCCACGGTTTTGAATGGACCAAGTGTTCCGGCAAACGCATCACTCATTTCTGGTTTCACACCATCCTTTTCATTCATCTCCGTTAGGCGACCCAGCGCCTCATCAATTTCTTTGTCCTCCACCGAGACTTCTTTGTGCTCTTTCTTTCGCGTTGCATGTGCGAGCTTGAGGTAGTCAGGCAGTTTCACTTCGGGTAGTGTTGCAACATTCACTTTCCATTCGAGTGGATTTCCCGGCGCAATTTTCACAATGTGAAATTCTGGACGACCAATTGCTTCAATCTGGTGTTCTTCGAGCACGCGAGGCCATTCCGTTTCGAGCACGAGTGTCGCTGCGCGCTCGAGTAATTTTCCTTCACCAACGGCACGACGCACTAAATCTCCCGGCGCCTTTCCTTTGCGAAATCCTTTTAACTCGGTTTCACGAACGAATCCTTCAAGCGCGCGCGCAATTGCGGCATCGAACGCCTCACTTGGCGTCACTCCCGCAACTTCAATCGTTCCGTCGTCTGATTTTTTTATCTCAACATGCGCCATATCAAATGATGAGCGGAATGATGAGGAGCGCGACAATGTTTGCCACTTTAATCATAGGGTTGATTGCAGGGCCCGCGGTATCTTTGTACGGGTCGCCAATCGTATCTCCCGTGATCGCGGCTGCGTGTGCGGGAGATCCTTTTCCTCCGAGATGCCCTTCTTCAATATATTTTTTCGCGTTGTCCCACGCCGCACCCCCCGACGTCATCGAGAGCGCAACAAACATGCCCGTGGTAATAACACCAATAAGGAGTCCTCCAAGTGCGAGAGGGCCAAGAATAAATCCAACAAGAATCACCGCCGCAATAGGGAGCAGTGCAGGAACAATCATTTCACGGAGTGCGCCCTTCGTCACAATATCAACAATACTTCCGTAATCTGGCTTCGCTGTTCCTTCCATGATGCCCGGAATTTCTTTGAATTGTCGGCGCACTTCCGTGACAACGTTTCCCGCCGCCTTCCCCACTGCAAGCATTGCGAGTGCGCCGAACAAATAGGGAAGGAGTGCGCCAATAAAAAGTCCCGCAATCACATTCACATCAGAAAGTGAGAATTCCTCTCGCATGGCTTCCGGGAGCGCTTCGGTGTAGGCCGCAAAGAGCACGAGCGCGGCGAGCCCGGCGGACGCAATTGCATATCCTTTTGTCACTGCTTTCGTGGTATTGCCGACCGCATCAAGTGCGTCGGTAATGCGCCGCGTAGATTCTGGGAGTCCCGCCATTTCTGCAATACCTCCCGCGTTATCAGTGATGGGACCGAACGCATCAATCGCAACAATAATACCTGTCAGAGAAAGCATGCTCATCACGGCGATCGCAATACCATAGAGACCAACAAGCGAGTGCGCCGCAAGCATGCCTACGGTAATCACGAGGAGTGGGAGTGCCGTTGCTTCCATCCCGCGCGCGAGCCCCATAATCACATTTGTTGCATGCCCCGACTGCGACGCTTCTGCAATGGAGCGCACGGGGCGAAATTGTTTTGATGTGTAGTACTCCGTGATGACAACAATCAGTGCGGTAACCGCAATACCAACAAGTGATGCGTAAAAGAGACGATCCCAACCAACGCTTGCAAATTGAATTGCATACTGTTTGGTGAAATACCAGAAGAGTGCCGCGCTAAGTAGCGCGCTGATGCCAAGACCCTTATACAATCCTCTCATAATTCCTTTCATGTCACGCACGGATGTAAACAATGTTCCTGCGATGCTCGCAAATATTGCGAGCGCACCAAGGAGGAGTGGATAGGTAATGAATGTATCGTTTCCCGGGTAGAGCACGCTTCCAAGAAGCATCGTTGCACTTGCAGTCACGGTGTACGTTTCGTACAGATCCGCCGCCATGCCCGCAACGTCTCCAACATTGTCCCCAACATTATCCGCAATCACTGCGGGATTTCTCGGGTCGTCTTCAGGAATTCCTGCTTCTACTTTCCCGACAAGGTCTGCGCCAACATCAGCGCCTTTCGTAAATATTCCTCCACCAAGACGCGCAAACACCGAGATCAGTGATGCACCAAATGCGAGACCAATGAGCGCGTGAACATTTCCGGTGAGCTGATAAAATCCTGCAACGCTTGCAAGCGCCATGCCAGAAACAAGAAATCCGGTGACACTCCCTCCGCGAAATGCGATCGAGAATGCGGGAGCAAGTCCCTTCGACGCCGCTTCCGTGGTGCGCGCATTTGAAAGTACCGCAGTGTGCATGCCGATAAATCCGGCAACGGCGGACATGAATGCGCCAATGAGAAATCCGACCACGGTAATGGTGCGCCCCTCGCCGAGAAATGCATACATCAGTATCGCAATGACCACCGCAGTGACGGCAACTGTTTTATTTTGGCGTTTGAGAAACGCGTAGGCTCCCTCACGAATTGCTTGCGCAATTTCTTGCATGCGCGCGTTCCCTTGGGATTCCTTGCCAATACTGCGTCGTTGCCACAACGCAAAGAGAATTGCTACGGCAGACGCAAACAGTGCAAACTCTGTAAAATTTAGTTCCATACGTGTAAACAATTACTCATTATTCATTAATCGTTCCCGAGTTGTCTTCCGTGTTCACGACATCAACATCTGCCGCTTCTTTCACTTCGCTGTCCGTGTCCGCTGTGATTTCAGCGGCCATCGCATCGTCCGATGTTGCCTCCACCTCGCCTTCCTTGCCCTGGATATCAATGCGCCACCCGGAAAGTTTTGCCGCAAGGCGTACGTTCTGACCGCTCCGTCCGATTGCGAGCGAGAGTTGTGATTCATCGACAAGCACTACTGCGACGTGATCTGTTTCGTTGAGATCCACCGAAATCACGCGCGCAGGGGAGAGCGCATGAGCAATAAATTGCTCATGATTATTTGACCACTCAATGATGTCAATTTTCTCACCACCGAGTTCTGCAATGACCGTGCCTACGCGTACACCTTTCTGCCCAACGAGTGATCCCACCGGATCAATGCCCTCTTCCGTGCTTGCCACCGCAATCTTGGTGCGCGATCCCGCTTCACGAGCGATTGCCTTGATATCAACCGCCCCTTGGCTAATCTCCGGCACTTCCATTTCAAAGAGTTTTGCAACAAATTGCGGATGTGAGCGCGTGAGATAGAGCCCCGGTCCGCGAAATCCACGTTCGGTTGAAAGGAGTAATGCGCGCACGCGCTCACCAATGCGGTAACGCTCATGCGGAATCTGCTCTTCGTAAGGAAGAATCGCGGTTGCGCGTCCTAGGTCGACAAATACATTGCGACCCTCAACGCGTTGCACGATACCCGAAATAATATCTCCTTCCTTTTCCTTAAATTCGCTCCAAATCGCATCACGCTCTGCTTCACGGATGCGCTGAATAATGACCTGTTTCGCGGTTTGTGCGGCGATGCGTCCATAATCCCCTTTCATTTCCAGTGAAAATTCGATTTCTTCTCCGGGAGCGGCATTCTTACGGATTTTTTTAGCTTCCGCGAGCATCATGTGGCGCTCGGAATTAAAACGAACTTTACGCACTTCTCCATCGTCACCCACGACGGGTTCAATGTGTTCTACGTGGCGCCCACGAGTGCGCTCATGTTCCACCGGCGCTTCCACCTCGCCTTCGGCCGCAATTTCGTCGTCGGATTTGAGCATGGACTCATCCACGATAATTTTTACCTGTCGGAATGTAGTTCCTCCTCCTTCCAGATCGAACTTTGCGCGAATAATTTGCCCACGCTCACCGTAGTCGCGCTTGTATGCGGCCGCAAGCGCCATTTCGATCGTCTCAACGATGCTTTCTTTCGAGATGCCTTTCTCGTGCTGTAGCTCGTCGAGGATTCGTTTTACCTGTTGTAGATCCATAGAATCATTTTATGAATAATATTTTCGATACGTGTCAATTCCCAAGCGCAGGGCACCTTGAGGAAAAAAATCGGCCCTCGTAGCCAGTACGGGACCGAACAGAGAACGTATAGGAATATCCTACTACCAAATTGGAAAGTGTCAACCGAGCACCGAGCACCGAGCACCATTTCTGCACAGCGTTTCGGTAACGTGCATATATCAATACAAATAAAGCATTCTTGTTGCACTGCTTGCGGTTACCAGAAATGGTGCTCGGTGCTCGGCTACCTATATATAGTAGGTCACAAAGCTGGTAGCTTTCAGCTGACAGCTTATAGCAGGGACACTCTCGGCGTTGAAGGCGACGCTCAATACTTCCGAACTTTGAGCGATCATTCATGCTGTGGCGCTCTCCTCTACCCTTGCTCGCTACCAGCTACCAGATACAAGCTGTAAGCTCACGTCGTTTATCTCCGATTTTTTCCTCTCAAAACTACCAGCTATAAGCTCCAAGCTGTATACTTATTGTAGGCATATGAACATTGCTGAAAGCTTGAATGTTGTCCGGCAATGCCGGAAGTACCAAATCGGCCTCTGGTCGTGTCCACAGTTCCTGTTCATCGTGATGGGAGTGGTGATTATTCTCTCGATTTTCGTAACCTCTTTTGCGGCAAACCGATTTTCGGAAGATCCTTTTATCGCAATTGTCAGCGTGACGGTGGTAACGGTCATCCTTTTTATTCTGGGACACGCCGTAGTGATGTCGTTTGAGCGCGTGGCAGACGCCGCGCGTGCACAAGCGGAATTCGTGAGTATTGTCTCACATCAACTCCGCACACCGCTCTCGGCAGTGCGCTGGCAGCTCGATGTCATCGAGGAACGTCTCAAAAAAGGGAACACCGACGTACAGTCGCTGATTGATACGGTGCAGGACGAAAACAACCGTGTCATTAAACTGGTGTCCGCACTGCTGCAGGTGAATCGCATTCAGGAAAATCGGGTGGCTCTCCACATGGAACGGCTCTCGCTCTGGGATATGACGGAAAAAATTGCAAAAGACTATCAGACATTTGCAGGAGTGCTCAAGATTGATCTCATTACCGAACGCGAGGATGCGGCAGACGAGTATGCGGTACGGGTGGATGACGGCAAAATTCGTTGGATCATTGAAAATCTTATCGATAACGCAATTCGGTATTCAAACAATGGAGGAACGGTGCGCATTCGCTTGTCTTCAGATCGCAAGGGAGTGAAATGGGAAATTTCGGACCAAGGCATCGGCATTCCGAAAATAGAGCAGAAGAAAATTTTCCAGAAATTCTACCGAGCATCAAATGCGCAGAAAGTACAAACGGAAGGATCAGGACTTGGACTCTTCGTCGTGATGTCGTACGTCGAGGCAATGGGCGGCAAGATGGCGTTCAATTCTCGCGAAGGTGTCGGTACGACGTTTTCCTATGTGCTTCCACGCGCACTCATGTCGGAGGACGCGCGCACGTAATTATTTATCACATATCATATGGCAAAAATTCTTATTGTCGAAGACGAAGCAGTGCTCCAAAAAGCGCTCTCGGACATGTTCAGTGAGTATAACCATCAACCCATTCAAGCGATTGATGGAGAGCAGGGGCTCGAGATGGCGCGTCGTGAAAAGCCAGATATTATCTTGTTGGATCTTGTGCTTCCAAAAAAACACGGTATCGAAGTGCTCAAAGAGCTCAAAAATGACGAAACAACAAAAGCAATTCCAGTGATTGTGCTTACGAATCTTGAGGACAAGGACGACATTCAAAAGGCGCTTGAATATGGCGCACGCGCGTATCTGGTGAAAGCAAACTACGATATGCAAGAAGTGATTAGCAAAGTAGAAGACTGTCTCAAATAAATTGAGCAATGCGCGTCACTGATGCACAGCTCAAAGAGTTTCTCATTTCCACCGATCTCATCAAAGATTCGGAATGGGAAGCCGTAGCCAAAAAGGCAGTAAAGAAATCCGCGCGCGTTGACGATGTACTGGTCGATGAAGGAAAGCTCACGAGACAAGATCTCGCAAAACTGAAGGCATATATTCTCGGGATTCCCTACATGGAACTCGAGCATGAAAAAATTGATTACGAAACGCTCGTGTTTATTCCGGAACCCGTGGCGCGCCGGAATAATATTGTTTCATTTCGTAAAAATGGAAATGATCTCGAAGTTGCCATGCTTGACCCTGACGATCTCGCAACGGTTGAGTTCATTAAAAAGAAAACGGGACTAAACATTCGTCCCGTGCTTACGAGCGAAGACTCTATGAAGCACGCGCTTCTGCAGTATCAAAAAAGCTTGCAGGCGGAGTTTGGAGACATCATTCAGAAAGAAGCGAAAGGAGTGTCGTCACTCGGAGTGGATGGACTACTGACTATCAAGAAACTTGGTGAAGAAGTTGCGGCAAGCGACAAGCAGGAAGATTTACAAAAACTCGCGGAAGATCTTCCGATAATCAAAATTGTCGATACACTGATTCGCCACGCGATACTCCAGCGCGCGTCCGATATTCATATTGAGCCCGGAGAAAAGGAAGTAGTCATTCGGTACCGCATCGACGGAATTCTTCACGATGCCATGGTACTGCCACGTCAAGTAGCCGCAGGTATTATTGCGCGCATTAAAGTGATGTCGAATTTACGTCTCGACGAACATCGTCGTCCGCAAGATGGACGCTTCATGATTGAGACCGAAGCGGATAAAATTTCGTTCCGCGTTTCTATTCTGCCGGTGTACGACGGGGAAAAAGCCGTGATGCGCTTGCTTCCCGAAGGGACGAAAGGATTTTCACTCGATTCCCTCGGTTTTCATGGCATTTCACTTGAGCGTATCCATGAGGCCATTAATAAATCCACAGGAATGCTGCTCGTCACTGGCCCTACCGGATCCGGTAAGTCCACCACACTCTATAGTGTGCTTGATATTTTAAATTCTCCGGAAGTGAATATTTCGACCATTGAAGATCCAATCGAATATCATATGCCGCGCATCAATCAATCCCAAGTGCGTCCAGATATTGGGTTCACATTTGCAAGCGGACTTCGCTCTCTCGTGCGCCAAGACCCAGATGTGATCATGGTGGGAGAAATCCGCGATGGAGAAACTGCCGATCTCGCAATTAACGCCGCGCTCACGGGACATATGGTGCTCTCCACGCTCCACACCAATTCCGCCTCTGGTTCGCTTCCGCGCCTTATCGACATGGGTGCGGAGCCATTTTTAATTGTCAGCACGGTGAATGCCATTGTTGCGCAGCGCCTTGTGCGCCGGCTTGCGGGGCGCAAAGAAGAGTACACACTTTCCAATGCTGAAATTGAACAGTTAGCAAAGCAGGCAAATCTTGATCGCGTCCTCGAAGCGCTCATAGAGGAAAAAATTGTGAAAAAGGGCACTCAATTTTCGGAAATCAAGTTTTATAAGCCCGTTGCGTCCGAAGACGCACCCGATGGGTACAAGAGCCGCATTGGTATCCATGAGGCCATGGTGATGACGTCATCGATTAAGGAGCTTGTCATGCAAAGCGCCACCTCCGATAAAATTGAGGAGCGCGCACGCAAAGAGGGGATGCTCACGATGTCAGAAGACGGCATTTTCAAATGTGCGCAAGGGATCACCACGATTGAGGAAGTGCTTCGCGCTACGCGCGAGTAATCATGAAATCACAAGAACACGAGAGCACTAATGCGCATACTTCATTTAAGAGCGCATTGAAACATAAGATGGACGTGTATGCACATGCGGTGTATACGGCGACAAAGGAGTTTCCTAGAGAAGAACAATACGGTATTACTTCACAATTTCGACGCGCGTCAGTATCAGTGGTGCTGAATTACATTGAGGGGTACGCGAGAAAAAGTGTTGGGTATCAATTGCAATTTCTACAGATATCATACGGATCTTTAAAGGAAAGTGAGTATCTTATAGATTTTTCTGAAAAAGAAGGATTTATCAATCTTGAGAAGGCGGTGCAATTAAAAAACGCTGCGAATGAAATTGGTGCAATGTTATGGACCGAGTTGTCTGCGCTTGAACGTGCCAACGGAAAGTAGGTGTTTACTCGTGGTATAATGTTCTTGTGATTTTATGCATTGTTTTATTGCTTTAATGATCTCGTGATTCTGTGGGCTCGCATATTTGATTTAATGATTTAATGATCTCGTGATTTTATGAGCATTTACAAATACCGCGCAAAGAACTTTTCAGGCAAAGAGCTCAACGGCGAAATGGAAGCACCGGATGTTGCAACCGTGACGTTAAAATTACGCGCGGACGGTTTTGTGCTCCTTGACGTTACGCAGACCGCGGGAGAAGGCATAATAAAGAAATCGGCGGGAGTGTCAGTGCCGCTCATGGAGCGACTTAATAAAATTGGGGGATCACTGAATTTTCTCAATCGTGTCAAATTGCAGGACAAAATGATTTTTACCCGCAACCTCGCGGTTATGGTGGGCGCGGGACTTACCGTATCGCGGGCACTCCACGCGCTCCAGCAGGAAGCAAAAAATCCGTATTTTAAAAAAGTCATCAATGATATCAACGACCGTGTGACAAAAGGACAGCCGCTCCGCGACGCGTTTGCCGCGAGTCCAGACGTGTTTCCGGAGCTGTACGTGTCTATGGTGCAGGCGGGTGAAGAATCCGGAAAACTGGAGGAGTCGCTCAATGTGCTCGCAAAACAAATGAAAGCCGATCATGAGCTCATCTCGCGCGTGAAGGGGGCTATGATGTACCCGATCATTGTGGTGATTGTCATGTTTAGCGTGGGAATTGCCATGATGATCTACGTGATCCCCATTCTCATGCAAACATTTCTCGAGCTCAATGTGGAATTGCCCGCGACGACGCGCGGCGTGCTTGCGGTAAGTAATTTTCTCAGGCGTTTTGGACTTGTGCTCCTCGCCGCGCTTCCATTCGCGCTTTATGGACTTCGGCAATATAAAAGGTCTCCCAGTGGCAAGAAGATATTTGATTTGTTTATTATCAACATGCCGCTCATTGGCCCAATAAATAAAAAATTTAATACCGCACGCGCGGCTCGCACGTTAAGCTCGCTGTTAAGCTCCGGCGTTGCGGTGGGTGCGGCGCTTGATATTACGGGACATGTGCTCCAAAATCATTTTTTTGGAGACGTACTCATTGAGGCGCAAGAAAAAATCCAAAAGGGAGGAAAAATGTCCGAGTCATTTGCGGCACATCCGAATTTATTCTCCTCACTGCTTGCCGAGATGATTGCAGTGGGAGAGGAAACCGGAAAGACATCGGACATGCTTGGTGAAGTTGCCGACTTTTATGAAGAAGAAGTGCAACAAGTCACCAAAGATCTTTCCGGCATCGTTGAGCCAATTTTGATGGTTGTTATTGGTATTGCGGTTGCCATCTTCGCACTCTCTGTTATTCAGCCACTCTACGGAATCATTAATGTTATTTAATAGCTTGTAGCTGAAAGAGGGCGACATTCTAAACTATATATCAAACATAGTATTGACAAACTATATATAGTTTAGTACTCTGCACATATGGATATTCAGGAAAAATTATTGCTGCTGCAACAACTTTCCGGACTCTCCCAGGATGCGCTCGCGCGTCGTCTGGGAGTCTCTTTTGCTGCGTACAATCGCTGGGTGAATGGGCGCGCGCGCCCGAGAGCACAAGCGGTACGTAAGATTGATGCGCTATTTGCACAGCACGCAGGACTGCATATTGTGAGTGATTCCACGCGCTCACCAAAAGTGCAGCTACTCTCGGCGCGTCGCAAGGCACACCCGCGGCCGCTTAAAGTAATACAGGCGCACCCAGATATTCGCGACGCATTTCTGCTTGCACTTACATTTCATACGAATCGTATTGAGGGGAGCACACTCACAGAGGCAGAAACTGCTGCCATCTTATTTGCGCAGGGGAGATCTCCTCGAAAATCAGTGATTGAACAGTTAGAGGCAAAAAATCATCAGGCAGCACTTGAATATATGTTTACCTATGTTGCGAAGGGGAAGCCCATATCAGAGGCATTTATTTTGCGGTGCCATGAAATACTACTCAACGCTATTCGTGATGATGCAGGAATGTATCGCAATCATCCCGTGCGCATTGTAGGGTCAAATATTCCCACAGCAAATTATCTCAAGGTGCCTGCGCGCATGTCAGAGTTGGTAAAAAAAATACAGCGTAAAGCGAAAAGCGAAATCATTTCTCACGCGGCTGCTGTGCACGCGGAGTTTGAACAAATTCATCCTTTTGCTGATGGGAACGGGCGTGTTGGTCGTTTGCTCATGCACGCAATGCTACTGAAAGCGCATTTTCCGCCGGCGGTGATTACACAGCAGAAACGAGGACAATATATGAAGGCGTTGCAGAGAGCTCAGCAAGATGATGAGATGGGGCCACTTGTTGATGTGAGCGCTGATGCCGTGCTTAAGGGATATCTGATACTCGAGCGTAAAGCATAGCGCATACGTTCATGTTTTGATGATCTTGTGACCCTCTTTGCTCAGCGTTATAGTAACTATATGTCGAGCCAATTTTGATGGTTGTCATTGGTATCGCGGTTGCCATCTTCGCGCTATCGGTTATCCAGCCACTCTACGGAATCATTAATGTTATTTAAAGAGAGAGTAGCAAGTAGCGAGCAGGGAGTAGCGCGCCATGGATAATTTCAAGGAATTATTGGTATGGCAGAAGGGGATGGAGCTGACAAAAAGCGTGTACATGCTCACACGAACTTTTCCTCAAAGTGAACAGTTTGGCCTTTCCAGTCAGCTACAGCGTGCCGCAGTAGCCATCCCTTCAAATATTGCTGAGGGGTGGAGAAGGAAGTCCTCCAAAGAATATGTGCAGTATTTACATATTGCGTTTGGTTCATGTGCCGAGGTTGAGACTCAGCTGCTCATTGTGAAAGCGGTATATTCCGAGACAGACGTCGCATCTCTACTTACGATAGTCGAGGAATTGCAAAAGATGCTTCATGCTATGATAAAGAAAATTGG
>ERZ1292623.3579-Hain-H51-01um-R1-3579-length-13207-cov-4_pt1 | contig 13207 bp, 25 predicted proteins | sample MGYA00564398_ERZ1292623 | MGnify/ENA primary metagenome ERZ1292623 (study PRJEB36523, sample SAMEA6512633) | groundwater metagenome | collected 2019-01-07 | study: AquaDiva: Metagenomics assemblies of 32 groundwater samples
CCTGACAGCTGACAGCTGACAGCTACCAATCAGACCCCAGGAGGCGGGGGAGGCGGCGTCGGCGGCTGAGCGGGAGGTGTGTCGCTGAGGTCACCAGGGAAAGGCGTGTCGTAGCTCGACACGAGGAGCACGAGCTTTCCTATCCAGGCTGCCGGGGGGTTCGGGGACTCGGCTGGGGCCGCGTAGAGCCAGCGAACTTGCTTCACGGGGGAAAGCAAGGTGGGGCTCACCCAGATGTTGTAGCCCATGGCATGCTCGGCCTTGATCGCCACGTAGGCGCTCGACTCGGGCGGAACGACGGCGCCCGTGTCCATCATGATCTGAAGTTGGGGATCGCCCGCTTGCGACTCGTGAACGCTCATCACCTTCAGGCGCTGGGTGAGCATGGGCCGAAACTCGGGGCGGTACATGAGCCATTGCCCGTCCGCGGAGGGGGTGAGCAGGGCTCGCTCCTGATCGGGCGTCTCGCCGACCTTGAGCTGCTTTCCTTTTTTGCTGCCGCCCGCGAGAAGAAGCAGGGCGGCGCCTCCGAGCAGAAGAATCAGTCCAGCTGCCATCATTCACTCCATGCCGAGCACGCGGCTCGGATCTTCGATTCTCCCGCTCGGGAGAAGAACGTTGAAATGGAAAAGGCGCCCGCCGAATGACGTTCGCCCCGAGAGAACCATGTTGACACGAGCTCTTTCACCGCCCACGCGATGTTCGGCGACACGGTGCGCGGCAAGATCCTCGCAGTCACCTCTCCCTCGAAGGTAAAGCGCCGGAGTTGTTTGCCACACTTCCGCCCCATCCGTTTCAGCCTCATAGACAATCCCGCTCTGATAGAGCGGGGGGAATGACCACTTTCGAAGCGACCATTCGTCCAGCCTCGAAAGACATTCGACCAATCCCAAGTAGGTCTTGGGCTCTTGTCGAACGGTGACAGCGAGCCTTCGCAGAAGCGCGTCGCTGCCGGTGACAGCAATCCCGAGCGGCCGAAGAGGCAAGAGGCAAGCTCGAAGAAGCCTTTCGGCCTCTTCGACCGCCGGGAGATCGACGGCGATGGTGAGCGACCCGCGAGTCACACTCCCACGCCTCGACTCAGCAGCCGTTGCCAGGCAGGAACTTTGCGATCACCGTGGCGGTGAACCGCTGGGCGGCGCCGGTGACGTTCGTGACGGTGACGCTGAAGTTGTTGCCAACCTCGCAGACCACGGCACGGAACGGCGGGACGGTGCTGTCCTGGATGAAGACGGCTGCCGAGATGGCGCCGACGGTCGCGAGAACGGGATCGACGCCGACACGGATGTCGGTGACAACGAAGTTGTTCGCGACGTTCGCCGAGAGCGAGATGCGCACCGGGATGTTGCGCTTCTGGGGAGCGACGGTCAGGGTGGCCGTTGCGCCCGCGGCGATGTTGGCGGCACCGGAGTCGATGCCAAACATGATGTCGTCGCCACGCGACAACTCCACCTTGTCGGCGAGCGACAACTCGGGACGCCGGATCATGAGATCCGGGTAGCCGTAGGCAGCCAGTGCGGGATGGCCCGCCGCTGCCAGATCGGGGTGGGTGATCGACGGCTGCGTAGACCACTGCGGCGGCGTCGTCCTGGGCGGCGGCATCGGCTGGCGTCCTTGGAGCCGAGCCGCGAGAGCCGAGAGGACCTGCGGGTTGAGCAACGCAGCTCCCATCGAATCGAGTTCGTGAGCGGGGTAGTACGGATTCGACATCTTTTTTCCTTCTTCTGTTTTTTCGATGCGGGAAATGCGGTACGGTACGCCCCTTTTACTCGCGGAAACTCTCCTTCGGGCTTGGATCAGGCCGCAGCCTTTTCCTTGCCCATCTCGGATCCCTTCTTCGCCGCGAAGGCGAAGAGGGCACCGTTGCCGGCCGCCTCGATCAGCTCGTTCGTCTGCTGATCGCCGGTGAGACCGAAAGCGCCGACAGCGGTACCTGCGACGCCGACGAGGAGCGAGAGATCGATCCCGAAGACTGTCGCCTTCTCGGGATAGCGACCCTCGATGTAGCCGACAGCGAAGGCCGTGCCCATGCCTGCTCCGGTTCGGATCCCGGCCTGCATGGCCTTCTTGCCCTCGTCCTTCACGCGAGCCAGCGCCTTGCGGTACCGGCTGCTCTCGTCCTGGGCTTTTTCGAGCGCTCGTTCAGTAGCTGCCATTTGCGCATTGTCCTTTCATTGCCGATGGGTCCCGCCCGCCACGCGGCGAGCGCAAAGAACCTGTGGGCGGGTTAGGTACTTGAGCCTTACCCGTTCAAGGACAATTGCGTCAAGAATGAGAGCAAACGTTTCTTGGAAACGGGAGTCATGCAAGAAGCTCGTGATACGACCAGGGCATCGTCGAACCATCCGACTCGATCCGCCGCTTCGGTCGCGTGAACTGCCCCGCGGGAATGCCCATCTCGGAAAGTTCATCCAGCGAAAGATGGCTCATGGCGCGCTTGTCGTAGCTCTTCTCACGCGGTGAAAAGACACCACCTTTGAAGTTTTCTCGTATGCGCACCATGCGGTCGATCGAAACGACCCCTCCTTGGGCAAGCAGGTCGAACTCGTCAGAAGTAAGCGTGCGAAATCCCTTTGCCCGAATCGTGGGCCCGGGAAAGAGGCGATAGAGCTTGGGAGCGAGAAAAGTCCCTTTTTCAATATGTTTTTCGTGCTTCAAGTCGCCGAGCTGGTCACTCGTGGGGAGTGTCGAGTCCGTGGTGACGAGTGAATCGGTATCGCAGTAGTAAACTGGCCCCTTGGCGGCCCAGAGAAAGCGGGTGAGAAGGGCCCGGCTAGAGGCCGTGATGTTCGCCGCGATGGGAACGTGGGCGTGCTTGATCTCGACCTCGTTTTCCACGAGGTACACGCCAGCCCGGTAGGTGTGTTTAATCTCGGAGGCAGGAGGCTTCTTCTTGGGGTTGACAAGCAAGCTCATCTTGTCTTTGCCTTCGCCAAACTTTCCGTAAAGGCTGTTCATGAGGTACTTGTAGACGAGCTTCTGAAACGGATCTTTAGCCCGTCTTCGCATCTCGTAGATGGTCATCACGTAGGCACAGAGATCCTCGAATTCGGCGAACCAGAGAACCTCGTGAACGCGATCGATGCGTCCGCCCGCTTCCAAGATCAACTCGAGGTCTTCCCCCGTGAACCAACGACGGAAAGCGCCGTAGGGAAAGAAGGGTCTCCCCTCGACCCTCATCGGCACCGGCGGGATGAACATCTCGGGCACCACGACCTCAGCGTCCACGAGCGTAAGGCGCTTACCCTCGACGTAGCGCTTGCTCGTTCCGATCAGCTCCGCCGGCTGGGGTTTGGTCATCGACCAAGGGAAGCTTGAATTGACGTCGAAATAGTCCGCCTCGACACAGTCCCTTTCGAAGACCTCAACACGGCTCGCGACATAGGCATCGCGCGCGATCACGTTGACGTGCTCAAGCGTGGCGATGTCTTGCTGAAGAAAGGATGCGCGAAAAAGAAACATCGCCGTGGAGGCGATGGTGACTCGAAGCTGACCGCCGAGCGCCCACACCTCATCTTCGAGTCTCTCGATCGCGGCATACAAGATCCGACAGTCAAGCGCGTTGTAGTCGCGCAAGATGGCCATGGGAGCATAGAACATGCAAAGCGACTTACCAGTCTCGTCGCCATGTCCACAAGCGGGGAAGTTTGAACACTGGTACTCTTGGCTTCCTTTTTCAAGACCAAGCGATGCTCCAATCTTCGTCAAGCCATCGCGCAAGAGCCAGTAGGAGTCGACGAATGTCCAGGTGTTGTGACCGGCCTGGATCCGGCAGATGATGAGGCTCGACCCCGAGAAGGAGCCTTGCACGCGGTAGTAGGGGTTCTCTCTCTTGATGATCTCGTTCAGGATGAACTGGACATCGGCAAGCCCGCCCGCGTGAGCAAAGAACACCTTCCCTCGGTTCTTGTGCGTTAGCTCCCCGCGCAAGAAGTCGAGGGTGGTCGGATAGCTCCAATAATGCCGGCCGTCGTAGATCCCGACCAGGCGCTCTGTCATCTCGCCCGGTATCCACTCCAGATCGTACGTGACAAATTCGAGCCTCCGACGCTTACCTTGGAAGCGTCGCAGCATGCACTGGTCACCGTCGCCATTTCACCGATCTGCCCGCTCGATTTCGCCACGAGCTTGCCACGTAGACTCTCATTCGGTCACCCCTTGTCGCTCACCTTGTTCGAACACTTCGCGTGATAGTAACCCGGCCGATGCCGGAACTTGACGATGTCCGCGCCAGCCATGAACGCCACTCCGCAACCCACGCAAGTCCCTGGATAGTTCGCCTTGAAGATGTACATGTGATCGTCTTTGACGCTTCGCCCCACCCGCTCGAAGACGTCGTCCACGAACCCTTCCCACCAGCCGTTATCAGCTGGAACGCCCGAACTCGGGACCCCCCCTGTGTCTCCCTTCTCCGGCGGGTAGGATACCTTGAGCTGGTGTTCGCGGATGAGCTTGCACGCAAGAAGCGCACTCGTGCGTGCCTCGGCATCGGCGTCCGAAGACGTGCGAGCAATAAGCCCGTCTACCTTCTTGAGGATGCTTTCCTTCTTTTTCGAGAGGGTCTTCATGGCATGAGGATCCCTTCGGTCATACGGAGAAAGTTCGCGTATTGGGGACGCCCGCGAAGCTTGACCAGGCAGCGCTGGCAATCGATCACCTGGCCCTTCTTCGCGATCTTCATCTCAGGATCCCACTTCGTCGTGCAGTAGGCAAAGCCGCGATCGATCGTGCCATTCACGTCATGGTACACCGAGGGAGCATGGATCTTCTCCGCCTTGTACGGCTTGAGGCTTCGCCAATTCTTTCCCGTTCCCATGATTCGACCTTTCTTCGAGACAGAGTCTCCAGTGCTCGGCATGCTCTTTCCCACAACGACCTCCCCCACGACGATGGGGAAAGTGATAAGCCGGGCAAGAGCAGATAAGCCCTTGAGCCTGGCGTCGCCAGCGGCATCGAGGCCTCCCCGGTCGGCACCCCTTCTCGTGCCCCGTCTTGCAACACCCTGAGCCCGGACGCTTCATTCTTCGCCTCCGCTCGGCTTCTCGCCCGTCGTCACATGCAAGGTAAAAAGCAGCACTCGATAGCCCTTGGCCAGAATGTTGCTGAGGATGACTCGCGCCACGAAGAAGATGTAGCCGACATCGCGCCCATGGCGCGCATGGGTCCAGACCACATCGTAACCGCGAAACTTCTCATAGCGCTTCTCGTTCGATTGGTCGGCGCTGTCGACCTTGAAGGTGATCCCCATCCGTACCCACACCGGCTCTTTTCGGATGATGGCACTAGTCTTCTGCTCGATCTCCAGGAGTCGAATCTCGGCCGTGTCGTCTCGTCCACTTCGCCCTGCACCTACGACGATGAGCCCTTCGATCGTACCGTCCTCGAAAACGTGCCAGCTCGAATCGGGCCAGGATGGATCCTTGAACAGCGCTTCGAGCGCCGGGCTCGGACCCTTCTTCGCACGACGTTTCCGCTTCTGCTCTTCGCGCTTCTTCTCCTCTTCCTGCTTCTTCACCCAAGCGTCGCGAGCCCGCTTGATCCGTTCGAGGCGCTTTCGCTCTTCCTCCGCCATCGCCACCTGCTTTCGCTCCCAGGCATCCTTGGCACGCCGGGACCGCTCTTCCTTCCGAGCCGTCTCCTCGCGCTCCGCCTTCTCACGCGCTCTCCGAGCCCGATCCCTCTCGCGGCGCTGACGAAGCTTCTCTTGCCTCTTCAGCTCCGCGGCTAGCGCCGCTTGCTCGGCCGCCTTCCGCCGCTCACGATCACGCTCGCGCCTTGCAGCGAGCTGCTCTTGCCTCTTCAGCTCCGCGGCTAGCGCCGCTTGCTCGGCCTCTTCTCGGGCGCGTCTCTCCGCCTCACGCCGCAGCCGGTCGCGCTCACGACGCCGGGCCCTATCGGCCTCGCGCTTTCGCTCCGCGGCTTCTTCAGCCGCACGGCGAGCTTCCCAGGCGCGCTTGCTCGCCTCGGATCGTCGCCGCTTTTCCTCTCGCCGCTCTAGCTCGGCACGGCTCAAAAACCTCCCACCTGGGCCGCGCGGTCTCGGCCCAGGTGGGGGTGACGGCGGCACAGGCCGCCGCCCGGTCTCCTTTTTCTCTATCGGCGCGGGCTTACGAGGCGGCTTTGCAGGAGGTCTCTTTGCCTCGGCTCGCCTTTGCCGATCACGCTCAGCTCTCTTCTGGCGACGGAGCGCAAGCTTCTCTTGTCTCTCGATCTCAGCCCGAGAGATGAATCGACCGCCGGCTCCGCGTTGCGTCGCTGCCCGGCCCCGTGCTCCCTTCTTTGCCGAAGCGCGAGGTCGGGCCACGGGTTACCACTTTCTCGCGCTGGATCAGAAGGGGATGTCCTCGTCGTCGTTCTTCTCCTGGAGCTGAGGGGGAGGCTCCTTCGCCTTCGGCGCGAGAAGGGGCAAGCTCTCCAAGTCCTTGCCGCCCCGACCCTTGGCGTAGACCTCGGCCTGCCATACGCTCTTGCCGCCGGCGAGCGGCTTCTTCGTCGTCGGGATCACCATGACCTCGCTGACCTCCTGGATCACGCGGACGCCGCGCTGATCGGTGGTGACGATGGGGAGGAAGTTCTGAAGTGGCTGGGTACACCACTTCTCGTCGACCCACGCGAACATACCGGGCTTGCCCTCGATCTTCTCCTTGTCGCCGTTGAAGAGGACACACGGCTTGGTGAGTCCGAGGATGTAGTAATGCTCGCCGACCCGATCCTTCCGCGCACGCTTTTCGAGCACGATGCCGCAGATCGGGTTGACCTTGCCTTCCACCTCGAACTTGTAGAAAAAGACGTCCGGGTTGACGCGCTTGCCGCCCGCGATCTTGAACTCGCCGACCGCTTCGGCGGCCCAGTCGCCCCCGGTCATCGCCGGGGTCGCCGGAGCCTCGTTCACGCTCTCACTCTTCTCGTTCTTCTTGGTTGCCGTTGCCATGACTATCTGCTTGCTCCCTGTTGTAGCTGGCATCGAATGGCCAGCGTTTTAGGCCCAGCGCTATTGCCAAGCCAAGTTTCAAGCCCTTGCGGTATTCGCTAGGGCGTGACTTGAGAGAATCCACGGCATGGTAGAACTTCCTGAGCTTCACCGGCCCAGGCTTCTTTTCCCTCCCTCGCTTCTTCGAGGGATCTTTTGCCTGATTCTGAATCTCTTCGAGAAGCTTATTCCAGGCATCAACCTGACGCTCACTCGGCAAGGTCACGATCTTTAGAACATCGTGATAATTGATCTTCATCTTCGTCCCCCACCGAACGAACTGCTCCCACACGAAGCTGTGAGCCCTTTTTCGGAGGGTAACGAGATTTGTCACATAGGGTCTAGACAGATTCGCAAGCTCAGCAAGCCTGTCGAAGGTGAGGGAGGGATCGGCTTCCTTCACCTGATAGAGCCCTTCGGCGATCTCCCAGGGGCGTAGGTTCTCACGATGCAGGTTCTCGACGAGGTTGAGCACACGCGCATTGACCTCGTCCATCTTCTCGTCCCCCGTCGAGGCGAGCACACGGCAACGGATTTTCTCCTCAGGCCGCTCTAGCTCAGCTGCGTTCACGCGCCGAAACCCGTAGACAAGCCACCAGTCTCCCCCCATGTTCCTCACACACGGTGGCTGCATAACGCCATGGGTACGAATCGAGGCCTGAAACTGCTCGGCGCCAAGCGCTTCGGCGGGGCTCTCGGCTTCGCCGGAGCGCGGCACTACCTTACGGCAATTCCACTGCGGATCACGATGGATCTCGCTCGGGAGAAGATCGACGAACTCTTCGCTCACCCACCGATCTCCTTCTCGACAGCAGGCGAGCCCCGGTGGTCGACTTCGAAGCCCGAGTCATCTTCTACAGCCTCCGGCTTTGCCAGCCGATCGAGAAGACAGGGAATGCAGAAGATGAAGACGCGGCTCTTGTCGCTCATGTCTTCTTCACGGAGATCGACGGGCACAAGCTCCGCTTTCGACACCCCACATACTTCACACTTGTTACCGTCCACCCCCAGAAGACAAGTGAGACACTCGCATCCGGGTTTCGGCTCGCATCCGGGGACCACTGACGGCTCGTCCTGAAGAAGAACGTTCATCGCCTTGAGCGCCTGTTTCTCTTGCTTCCGATCCATCACCCCTCCCAAGAACCCGGCGACGAAGATGCTAGGAAGGGAGACAGGCCACAGCATCGCAGTGCAGAAGGACCTGATCAGGCTTCCGTATCGCATGGCATACGAAGTTGAAAAACTTCCCCCTATCATCCTTTCCCGGCTCCAGATGAGAAGGAAGTCGAAAGCGGCGGCGACGAGGAGATAGCCAATAATGATCCAGCCCATCACACCACCCCCGGCGCCTTCAACAAGTCGTAGTCGTTCCATCGGATGACGTGGAAGTAGAAGACGCCGCGGATCTCCTTCGGGGTCCGAAACCACAGCATCGGCCCCTTTGCGTTCGCTTCCACATTCACGGCAATGGAGTCGACCTTGATTTGGATGGCCTTACCCGGGTCGGTCGGAATACGGTTGCTTTCGAGCCGAGCGAGATGGGCCGGATCGGTCCGCGGATCGAGGATGAGGACTCCTTCCTCCTTCGGCTCCGCCGTGAAGACGTCGAGCACGAAGAGGCAGGGTGCGAGACCGCGGTTCTCGGCAAGGACCTCGAAGCGGCTGACGCTTCGCCCCATCTCGATCCGCGGCCCTTGTTTGATCTGGCCAAGGATAGGAACCGAAAGCGGGCCGACGATGCTGCTGTGCATGCCCAACACCGGATGACCGTTCTTCTTCGATTCAGCCTTCATCGCTCTCCGAGCTTTCCTGTTCACGGTTGTTCTTCTCCACGTCGGGATCTGTCCTGGGAATGGGCGAAAGACCCAACACCTCGCGAAGACAATTGACGAAGTACGCATTACTTACGTCGCCACGAAAGAACCAGGGGACGGCACTTTTGCCGATGCTCATGCTAATTCCTCGGGCACATCCATGCCGCTGTCACGAAGCCAGCGCACAAGCTCGTGAGGCCGAAAACGAAGGTGGCCTCCCGGGGTCGCGTAGCTCGGCATTCCCCGGCTCGCCGCCCAGTTGAGGACGCTCCGCTTGCTCACGTGGAGAAGCTCCGCGACCTCCCCTGTCGATAGAACCGCTCTGCGCCGAACCGTCGCGTTCACGTCCACCTCACCCCCACACCAACCGTCTTCCTTGCTACACTGAACCACGATGGGAAGTCAACACGCAAATCGTGAATGGCCCTGGCTTGGCGGAATCGATCCGCGCTCTCTCTCGCTCGGGGAGCGCTGCGCCGCGTTCCTCGGCTACAACTTCCAGCTCGATCCGCGGGAGATCCACGGCCCCCGCCACAACGAGCTCATCCTCGGCTACAGCCACGATTGCCGCCGCCTCGGCTCGTTCGAAGGAGTGGACGAGGAACGTGAGCCGATCTGGACAGGTGGCTTCTCGACCGAGCTTAGGACCGATGACTCCGACTCGCCCTGGTGCGCCGCTCTCCAGTCGGGCGCGCTGCGCTGGAGCCTTCTCCACGGAGAAAAGCCAGCCCACGGTCTCCGGGTTGCATGCCGCGAGTTGGCCGAAGACGCCCGCCTCGCTCGGACCCTTCGCGGTCTCGACTGGAAACCTACCATCGGCTCGGTTGTCCTCCTCGGTCGTCACGTCGTGAAGAAGGGAAAGCTCGTGCTCGAAGATCCACTCCTCGGAGGCTCGGGCCATGTCCGGGCCGTCATCCTCTCCGACGGCGAGAGGTACTACGGCATCGGCGGCAACGAGCACGATCGCATCTCCGCCGGCTGGCACTTTTACCACGACCCGCTTCTGCGCGCGTTCATCGAGAGATAGCTTTCAGAAGGGCAAGTCTTTGTCGGGTTGGTGTTCGGTGAATGTGTCCGGGACTCCACCTTCGAGGATCCTCAAGAACTCGGAGAGGATCTTCTCTTCCTTTTCTTTGACCGTTATGATGATCGAAAGAATCGAGGTTGCATGAACAACTCGACGTAGCTCTCCGATATAGAAGAGAAGATGAGCAGCCCTCCCTGCTACGCTGGCAGAAGGCGTGCCGCGTCCTTCGAGCCATCCCTCGTAAAGAGCAGTCTCTTCCGCTGTGAACTTCTTATACATCCTCATTCCTCTTCTCCTTTTGCTCTCACTGACAACTCTACGGCGTGCTGTGGCAACGAACACACTGAAGCGCGCCCGTCGTCAACTCCTTGAAATCGTGCTCACGCCCCGAGGTGGGGCACGGCATCACGCACTGGAACAATTCGGTGTGTGCTTCTTCCCTCTCGGGAAGGCGGTACAGAACGATCTTGCTTGCCGGATGAGCCTTCTGCATCTCCTCGGCCATCCGAACCGTACGAAGATAGCCCGTCCGATCGTGGTCGTCGAAGCAGAAAATCTTGTGGACGGCCGCGCCAACCCCGTCTCGCTCTACCACCTTGAGGTAGTTGTTCATCACTTGGCTTGCTCCTTCTTCCGACGCTCGATCTCGCGATCGAAGTCGCTCTCGATCTCTTTCTTCTGCTCGTTCAAGCTCTTCCCACGTCTTGTCTGGATCACCTTCGCGATGGCTTGAATGATGACCGTCAGGATAGAGCCGAGCGAGGTGGCAAGTGAAAAATCGATCCAATCCATGAGAGAAGCCTTTCCTTGTTTTTAGATCCCACAGCGCTTGTGGTTGCACTGCTTGCAGTTCGTGCGCCATTCGCCGTTGTAGACGCTACAACGGCAACAGACCCAACCGGGCTCGAGGTGCTCGGCCTCGATCCGCTCACATGACTGCCGCCGTCGCCAGCCCGCGATCAACTCCTTGAGTTTGTGTGCTGACCACTCAGAATCCGTGGGAGACGGGCTCATTCGGCCGGCTCCGTCTCGTAGGCGGCGAAGATCGGACCGAACACGAGCCGCACGCGATCGACGCAGTCTTCGGCCTCGTAGGCGTCCGCGTAGTCGTCGAGGCAGGCTTGCTGCTGAGCCTTGTAGACATGAAGGAGGGCTTCTTCCTGGAAAGCACAGCACCCGCCGAGAAAGAGCGCGAAGGCGAGCAAAAGAGGTTTCACTCGTCGTCCTCCAAGGCGTCGACCATGTCGAGATCGACGCCGTCGGCGTCTGCCGTTGAAAGCCTTTCTTCGATTGCGAGTTGGGCGCTCTTGAGCTTGCCGTAGAACTCTTCGATCGAGAGCCCGTCTTCCTCTTCGAGCTGTGCGATCCATTCACCGATGGTGATCTTCTTCATTTCTTAGAGCCTTCCTTTCCACACGAGTCGAGAAGCGGAAGCCTCCTGCTCGGATAGTTCAACGTTGAGACGCGCAAACGACCATTCGCAATTGGACGGTGCCTCGGTGCAAGTCGTGAGCTCGTGCGCCTCGTTGGCGTTTCGAGCATTCACCACAACGAGAGACATGTTGTGTATGACCAGAAACAGGTGCCGATCCATCACCTCCCCCACACTTCCTTCTTGGGCGCCACCAAGATAACCAAGGCAAGCGTCCGCATCCCACCAGCCAAAGGTAGAGACTTCCACTTGTAATCGAAACACAGTCCGAAGACGTCGGCAATCTTGGCAAGGTCACTCGTCGTCAGATCCGGGGGGAGAGCGGAAAGAGCAACCAAAAAACCCCTATCACCGTAGGTCCATGAGCCGCCATTCCAGATCAGCATGACCCCTTACCTACCCCAGCCTCGGCGAAGAAACAGCCTTGACAAAAAAGAAAAAGCCCCAGGGAGTGGGAAGCTCCCTGGGGCCGGGCACGTCGGGCGATGACTGACAACAAAGCCAGGAGCCACGGAGGCTCGCAGCATCGATCCTACAACGCTCCCTCCGCCCCTTGCAAGAAAAATGCAGGGTACTCGGCGAGCGTGGCAAGCGGCATCGGCAAGCCCTGAGGCAGAGCCGCTCGCTTCTTCTGAGCCGCTCGCTCGCCCGCAAGCTTGCGGTAGGTGTTCACGCGCGACCTGAGCCTCACCTCCATCTCGTAGGGAGGATCGCCCGCGACCCCCGCGTAGGCCTTGAAGACGCAGTAGGGGGCACCCTGGCAGCTCTCGATGCGAGGGGCGATGAGCCCCGCCGTGACCTCCACAGCGCGTCTGGTGGCCTTCTCGTCCACGCCCACGATGTCCTCGGCTCGGTAGGGGGTGTCCTTGATCTCCGTCTCGGGCTTCGGGCCGAGGTTCAGCTGGAAAAGGCCCCAACTCCGACCCGCGTCGCCCTTCACCTCGCCAGCATGGATCGAGCGCCGGAACGAGGACTCGTGCTTGGCGATGGTCAGGAGAAAGAGCACGAGCCGCTCGTCCTCGCCAGCCACTTCGAAGATGCCGTCCGCGATCACCTCGTAGCGCTCCCGAGCCCGATCGATCCGCTCGCCGTTGTGCTCCTGTGCAGCAGGCGGAACCAGAAGACAGATCAACGCCAGAATGGTTGGTGTGGTCATGGTGACAGCGCTGTACCATCTTCAAACCTTCTTGGCAACCAAAGTGACTTGCACGCAATCGGGACTCACGTGGTAGAGGACTGCCACCTTGCACCAGGCGTAGTAAGCGCTCTTCGCTCGGATCGTCTTCTCTTGCTCGATGCCATCGACGAACACTTTCCACTCGTGGTCTTTGCCCGGAGGGAGTTGGTATTCGCTCATGACATTTTGGGCCAAATCTTCGGCTGCTCGACGAAAGCTTGAAGAGCCTGATCGATGAAACGAGCAGCGACCTCGTTCGGATCTCGCCCGAAGATGCCTATCCCCGTCAGACGGTAAAGAAGCCCAAAGGCTTCGGGGGACAGCTCGACCCGAACAACGTTCGCGCGATTTGCGTCTTGTTTCAGCTGGACGATCTCTTCCACCAGCTCCGCGACACTTGGCAGGTCACCATGGTGGTCGTCGAAGAGGGCGCATGTCACGGCGGCCCGGAACGAGGCTAGCTCCTGAAGCGCCTCGTCACGCTCTTGGGTCATCTCGCGTAGCTCTGTCACTTGCTTTTCGTTGTGGGCCCTAATCGCTTCGATGATCTCGAAATTCATGGCTTCTTCCCTCGCGTTGTCTCTCTCCACTTCCACGGCTCGAACCCATCGGTGGGGCCGAACGTGCCTCGGTTGTCGTCGTAGAGACAGAGCATGAGATCCTTGGGGTAGCCCGAAATGTGACCCTCGAACACAATCCGCGGCCGAAGCGGGCACACGGTCGAAAACCCGTAGATGTGATCGGCAAACCAATTCGAGCCGACCGAGGCGGGGACGAGGAAGGCGAT
>ERZ1292623.3584-Hain-H51-01um-R1-3584-length-13184-cov-7_pt1 | contig 13184 bp, 13 predicted proteins | sample MGYA00564398_ERZ1292623 | MGnify/ENA primary metagenome ERZ1292623 (study PRJEB36523, sample SAMEA6512633) | groundwater metagenome | collected 2019-01-07 | study: AquaDiva: Metagenomics assemblies of 32 groundwater samples
AAATCTTCCTGGCCTTAATAAAGCAGGATCAAGCATATCCGGACGATTAGTATTGTGTAGTAATATAGGCGTTTCTCCGCCGAAGAAAGCTTCATTTTCACAACCACAGAAATCATAAACATATCCATCATAGGATAGTTTCTTAATTGATTTTATTTTTGCTCTTTTAGAACTTGATTTAATTAGATTTTTATTAAAAGGACTACTACCCGCAGGTATTCTTAATCTAAAAGCTAAAGAGGACTTATTTATAGGATTGCCCTCTCCTATCCTTCTTCCTGCTTTTGTCGTAAAACTGGAAATATGTGTTTTAATCCCGTGCATTCTACACAACCAATTTAATTCAACAATCAGATTTTTGCTAATGGAAGTTATTTCTATCCCCTTCTTATTCTCGTGCCCATCACCTGCTGCATATCCTCTAAGAAACTCCAGAAAATATTCTCTAGGGGATTCAAATAAAAAGCTTGGAATTTGTTTGTTTTTAGCACCAGTACCACAGTATCTAATGAAGAAATCTGCTAGGGGTTTTGATTGATAAATAAGATTTACTGCATTTTTTGTTGTGTTTCTGATTCTTTGAGGAGTAAGTCCAAAAATATTTTTCATAAGTTGCTGAACATCTTTAATATATCCTATTTCTTTCTTGTTGAAACAAAAGTCTATCTCCTTTCTTGCATAACCCTCAGCGGTATAATAACCAAACAAACGCATTAAACTTGGAGTTACGTTTACAAGATTTGGCAAACTATGTTTATAATAATTCAAACTCAATTCTCTAGGAACGCATTTATTATTTCTCCAATTTGACACTGTTGTTTGCGCAACCCCTATATGTGAGGCAACTTGACTTTGGGATAGTGGAGAGTTTAAACCGAATTCATAATCATGCTGTAGTTGTGAATCAAATTCATAGACCGGCAAAACTAAGTCTAGTCTGCTCTCATCAAAGTTATGTGCTCTTAAGTTTTCATATCTATTTTTCTTTTGAGTTTTGTAAGGTAAATCAACTAAATATTCTCCTTCTTTTAATTTAGAAACTGGTTTGAACTCAACACCTTTCCTAGTTCTTACGAAAACTGAATGATTCCCGGTAGTTTTTATTTTTCCACCAAGGAATCCTATTTCATAAATCTCGTCTACTTTGTGTCTAAAAACACTTCTAACTTTTTTAAATGCACTATTCTTAAACCTTGTTCCTTTAATTTTTTTACCATCAATTTTTTCAAATCCGAGTACCTCAATGTCTTCTACTGGTTTTTCTATACCCTCTTCATTTTCTTCATAATATTTATCTACAAACTCACCAATATTAACAAATTTTGTTTCCCCATTTTCTTTCACTAAAACAGGAGTATCTCCAGTAACACTAGCAGCCACTACAATCACATCATTCAATTCCTCCAATCCGTCCATTTCTGAAAGTAAAGTATTTACAACCCTCTCAGTAACTCCGGAATTATCAAAACCTCCACGTCGAGGTACCAATGAATCAATCTCATCAAAAAATATAATTGCTGGCGTTAGCTGACGTGCTTTCTCGAAAACTTTTCTAACTCCTTTCTCTGATTCGCCGACGAACTTGTTTAACAACTCAGGACCTTTTACTAAAATAAAATTTGCCTGAGATTCGTTTGCAACTGCTTTTGCAAGAAGAGTTTTTCCGCATCCGGGAGGACCATATAATAATATTCCGCGAGGAGGCTTAATGCTTAGGTTCTTAAATGCATTCTGATGCTTTAACGGCCACTCAACTGCTTCTTTTAGTTCCTGCTTTGTAGATTCTAACCCCCCTACTCTGCTCCATTTTACGTTTGGTATTTCAACTAAAATTTCCCTCATTGCAGAAGGCCTTACAATTTTCAATGCTTCCTGAAAATCTTCTTTTGTAACAATTAATTTTTCTAATACCTCTTTTGAAATTGGTTCTTTCTCTTGAAGTTTTATCTCTGGAAGCAATCTTCTTAAGACATTCATCGCTGCTTCTTTTGCCAGTGCTGAAACATCTGCTCCGACAAAGCCATGAGTTACCTCTGCAAGTTTTTCAAGTTTTACATCCTCTGTCATAGGCATGTTCCTTGTATGGATTTTTAAAATGTTCAATCTTCCTTTTTTGTTAGGAACTGAAATTGAAATTTCCCTATCAAACCTTCCCGGTCTTCTTAATGCTGGATCAATTGCATTCGGTCTATTTGTTGCTGCTATAACTACAACTTTTCCTCTATTTTTCAGACCGTCCATCATTGAAAGGAGCTGAGCTACAACTCTTCTTTCCAACTCTCCATGAACTTCCTCTCTTTTTGGAGCAATTGCATCAATCTCGTCGATAAAAATGATTGATGGAGCATTTTTTTCAGCTTCTTCAAACAATGCCCTCACTCTTTTTTCACTTTCCCCATAATATTTATTCATAATTTCTGGACCGTTAACTAAAATAAAATGTGCATCAGACTCATTTGCAACTGCTTTTGCCAATAAAGTTTTACCGCATCCGGGAGGACCATGTAATAAAACACCTGCTGGTGGCTCAATTCCTAACCTCTTGAAAATTTCAGGATGACGTAATGGTAGTTCAACCATTTCTCTAATTTTTTTGATTTCTTCTTTTAATCCACCAATGTCTTCGTAAGTAACTTCTGGAAAAGATTCCTCTATGACATCAACTGCCTTTGGATTTACTTTTATTTCTGTAGTCTCTGTAACTATGACTGGCTGTTTAGGAATTGCATCTACTACTATAAATTTTAAAGATGAGAATCCAAAGTTATCAAATAATGTATCTTCGAAATTGAAAATATCATCGAAGAATGGAGATTCTGCAAGTGTCCTGCGTCTTCTTCTTGTTCCTCCCAATGCAACTATATCTCCCTTAACAACTGCTCTTCCTAATAAACCTCGCTTGAAAACATCCGGATGAGCTTGCACCATTATTCCTTTTTGAGCTGGAGCAATCACCATTGATTTTGCTTCTTTCACTTCTGCAGGCCTGACCTTAATAGTTTCTCCGATTCCTGTTTTTGCATTTCTTCTCAAAATTCCATCCATTCTGATTATTGATTGGCCTACGTCAGAGGGATATGCACGGTCAACAACACCAACAGTAACTCTTGAGCCTTCAATTTCAATAACATCTCCAGGTCTTACACCTAGAAGATTCATTGTGTTGCTGTCTATTCTTACAATTCCTTTATATGCCTCTTCCTGCAAGGCCTCCATAACTTTTAGTTGAACTTCTTTTTTGTCTGCCATTTTTATTCAAAAACTCTTTTCCTGAAAAATATGCTTAGTTTTTCAGGCTCCTCCAATGCGATAAAAAGCATCTTATTTAATCTTTTTTGCATTTCATCTTGATAATCAATTATTTCGCGCGGGATTGAAACGGTGTAAGAATTACCTACTATTCTTAACTTTACCTGAAATTGTTTATTCCTTAGTTTGGAGAATTGATCTAATCTGTATTTATCCTCCGGGTGCAAATAATGTTTTTTACATCCAGGACATTCCAAAGCACGCACGCTAAATCCGTCTTTGATAAAATCTGTTTTTTCCATTTTTTTATTGCACTCTTCGCACAAAACTTTTGCATTAAATATGTCTGACATCTTATCCCAGTATATTCTTAACGTATACACGCATTGTGTATACATATTTATAAGCTTTTCGCCTTAATTGGCTTTGCACAATAATCCCTTTTTTGCACAAAAACTAATGTAAGTTTGCACAAAAATGAATTCACCACTGCACAGAAATGGGATTAGTTATTGTGCAAAGCCGCCTTAATTGCCTTGATTTTGATTATTTTTTAACAAGGTTATTAAGCATTATTACTATTTTTATTTCTATGATTAAAAGTGGATGTGAATTGTTTGAAGGCTATGAGGATGGGATTACCTGCATTTACGGCGGGGCAAGTACTGGGAAAACTACTTTAGCTAAATTAGCTGCGATTGAACAGGCAAAAAACAACAAAAAAGTTGTTTACATTGACACTGAAAACGGATTTAACCTTGATAGAATTAAGCAATTAGTAAGAGATGAAGATGAATTTCAGAGAGTGCTTGAAAATGTGATTTTGTTCAAACCAAAAAGATTTTCCGAGCAGAATAAAATAATAAAATTACTTCCTGAGATGAAAAACGTTTCTTTGATAATTGTTGATACGATAAGTTATTTTTATCGGGCAAAAGTCAGAGAGAAACCTAAGGTGTATAATATGTGGATATGGAGACAGCTTGGGATATTGAATGAATTGAGCAAGAATATTCCTGTAATTATAACCAATCAAGTTTACAACGATATAAGCAAAGATAGGATAGAGATGATCGGAGGAGATTCCTTCAAAAAGTTTAGCAGCGAGGTGATAAGACTTGAGAAAGAGCCTAGAAAATTAATTTTTGAAAAGCCAGATAAAAAAATTGTAAGATTTGAAATCGTGAAAGACGGGCTAGCTAAATTATAGTATGAAAAAAATCAGCAAAGAGAAAATTATCATCGCGCCAAAGTCTGCAACTGCAGTCGTTATAGGGATCAGCAAGTTATCCGGATCTTCTTTTTTCCTTGCAAAATAATTTCCTGCATAGATTGAAATAAACGACATTAACGTAACCAGAAATATTGTTGTTATAATTGTTATTATCAAAATCTTTGCATAAAGAATCGGGCTGAAATCAAAGTCTTTCATAAGAGAGACAACAAAGGACAAAGTCGAAATGTAAAATGCCGCAATCACAGAAACTTTCAGGACCTGCAAATAGATCTCCTTTAATGCCTTGTTCATGAACTTCTTCTTTCCTATTTTTTTCTGATAAAGCAAAGTAGTATACCTCGATGCAAAAATCGCACCAAAGTTTCCAACCATACCATTAAGCGCCGGAAATAAGATTAAAAGTGGCAAAATTAGGAATATTTTTTCTCTGACGAGCTGAAGCCCTATTCCACCAAATGCACTTATTATAGATACCAAGATTAAAACTCCAAGGCTTTCCTTTATTATTTTTGTTTCTAAGTTCATGTCAAAACAACCACCGCAATTAATAGTGCAACTATACTTTCTATATCCCCAAGGCTAGTGACATATGGTCCCATAACATTATCCGGATTATGATGGTTCTTGTAAAGCCAGATCGTCAGTTTAGTAGTTAGCGGAAATAATATAATCGACGAGATAATGGCCGCCATTAATGGTATGAGCATCAATACGGGATGATTTTCATTAAAGAGAAGAAAGGTCATGAAGTACGCAATCACTCCAAGAAGCAAACTTACAAAAAAGATGAGAATAAACGAAGCAATATTATTTTCAGTTATCAATTTTGATTTTTTACCTGGCCTTATTTGCTTTAGATGCAGCTCAGTCCCAAGCCTCGCGGCCAACGTCCCGGCAATCGCTCCTTTTAATTGGAGAAATCCTGGAAGAATGACAAATAATCCGGGAATAAGAAATATTTTATCTGTAAAAATCGCAAGTAGGGTTCCAGAAATAATTCCACCGGTTGTTGCAACTAACTCTGAAGAGAGGATTTCATAGAAGTCTTTACTGTGATACATACAAATGAAAATATGTTTTTAAGATATAAACATTGTGGTCATTTATTCTTACCTTTATTTTGTTTTTTCTTCAGAAGATAAAATGCTACTGAACAAACTAAAGATGATATGATTAGATAAACGAACAGGGTTTTTAATTCTGCGATAGGAATTTCCAACCAATCTCCGATAATAATTGCCAGACTTTCTTTGAAGTTTGCTGAGAGTTCTAGCGGAAGATCTGAGGAAACCATGCTGACTGCCTGATCAATCACATTAGGGAGAAGCCCGGGAAGAGATGCAAAAGCAACATATCCTAAGCATGAAGAGATCAATGTGTTGATGGAAATCTTGAAAATCGAAGCATATATTGAAAATGTTCCGAGAAAATAAAAAACCAGACTTAATATAAAAAATAAAATCATGAGCGGCTTAAATTTTTCAATAAGAGATTTATACGGATTTATCTGCTTCTCAATTTCTCCTATAGCCTGCGATGAAAACATTTCCGGATTATTTATCTGACTACATCCTTCCTGCGACGGGTTTTTCATGCAAAGATCAATTATCTGCTGTTTAGTGAGCTGAGATTCTTTTGCCATTTGCTCGAGGATAAAATCCAACCCAAACTGCTCCTGCATAGAGGATTCTAGTACATCAAGATTATCAAGTAAACCTGTAGCAAAGATGGATGCGAACAAGATGAAAAATCCTGCTGTAAGAAACAGGCCGGCTAGCGAGTTACTTAGAAACTGCAATATTTTTTTCGCTTTCATTTTTGTGTTGTATTGATTCGATATGCCTGCACTTAGGATATTTTGGACAGGAGAAAAAGCTGCCATATAAACTTTTCCTAATAATCAGTTGGCTGTTGCATTTTGGGCAATTTCTTTTTTCCTTCAAAACTTCTAAAGGTATTGCTTTTGTCTTGCATTCTAAATTCAAGCAGACTGTCTGCGGCCTCTTACCTTTTTTTATTACAAGCACTTCCGGGAAACTGCATTCCTTGCATATTTTTTCAGTTGGCTTTATCAATGCATTGCTTGGAAGAGAAAACGTTGTTTTGCATCCTTCTTTGTATCGATCACAGGCAATAAACAAACCAAATCTTCCTTTCTTTATTGTCAACGTCCCTTCCTTGCATCCTGGACATTGCCCTATTTTTGACTCCTGTTTGAGTGTTTCAATGTTTGCCTCAAATAATGCCTTCCCGATTTTCAATTCATTTTCTTTAAAATGCTTCAAGATTTTTGAAAGATGTATCTCAGCCTTATCAATTACTTTCTCCTTGGTCTCTTTATTTTCTCTTATATCCTCCATGTCCTGCTCGAGTTTTCTTGTCATTTCCTCATCGAGAATTTCCGGGCAGTATTTCTCAAGGGTCTGAATTGTTTTCAATCCTAAACTTGTGACTTGTATTGATTGATCAACGATATAATTTCTCTGGTATAATGCTTCAAGAATTTGGCTGCGAGTTGCCTTTGTTCCTAAATTTCTGTTTTCTAATTCCTTTATTACAGATGCTGGTGTGTAGCGCTTTGGCGGTTGCGTCTCTTTACTGTGCAAATTTATTTTTTTTATTTTTATAAAACTGCCTTCCTTCATATCTGGAAGATTAATCTCGTCGAATTTTGCATACTTTCCATAGAATTTGTGCCAGCCAGGCTCTACCGTCTTTATGCCTGTTGCAATAAAAGGCTCTTTTTTAATATCCAATTCTGATGATACGGATTCTCTTTTTGCAGGATCTGCTAATGTTGCAAGCGTTCTTCTAACAATCAAGTCATAGATTTTGCTTTCTTTTTCAGGAAGTTTTTTTGGACTGAGTCCTGTCGGATGTATTGGCGGATGAGCGGGGTCTGTCTTCTTTCCATTATTCGGTTTTAGTTTATTTTTTGCAAGAAGTTCCTGGATTAATTTTGAATACTCGCTTTGCTTTTCTAATTTTTGCAGAATTGATTTTAGATTAAGATTTGGAGGGAATTGATTTGAACTCGTCCTCGGATAGGAGATGTATGCTTTTGTATAGAGGCTTTGCGCCAATGCCAATGAATCTTTTGGATTTATTTTGAACAACCGATATGCTTCTAATTGCAATGAAGTTAAATCGAATGGATTTGGAGGAGATTGTAGTTGGGTTTTCTTCGTTATTTCCCTTACAACCGCTGATTTTTCATTTTTTATTTTTTCATAAATTTTTTTGACTTCTTTCTCTTCCCAGAATTTTCCATCTTTGTGCTGCGCAGTGACGTCGCCAAGTGCTTCCAACTCCCAGAAAGGCTTGGACTTGAATTCCTGTATCTCAATCTCTCTTTCTGCAAGGAGTTTTAAAGTCGGTCCTTGAACTCTTCCAGAAGATAAAAGCTTGAAAGACTTCGTTGCGTTCTTAACTGATAATGTTAAAGCCCTGCTTAGATTTATTCCAAAATAAAAATCTATAATGTGCCTTGCTTCTCCGGATTCGATCAGATGAAAATCAAGATGCTTTGATGCATTTGCATAAGATTCCTGCAGCTCTTCTTTTGTCAGCGTCGAGAACTTCATCCTCCTGCCGTCTTTCTTGTTTGCAATAAACCTTAATACATTATAGCCGATAAGGCTCCCCTCTAAATCATAATCGCATGCAACTACAAACTCGTTGCTTTTCTTGGCAAGCTTTGACAGAACATCTATATATTTTTTTGTGAACTCCGAACCTTTGTTTATTTTGTAACTTTCAACCCATTCCGTATCAAATACAGGATATGTCCATCCTTTTTTATCTTTTTCACGAAGATTGAAGAGATGACCTACTGCGCATCCTACAAATATTTTTTTGCCGTCATGAGTTAGTTCATAATAAGAAACCTTATCCTCTACTACTTTTTTTGGTTTTGTATCTGCTAATGCTTCCGCAATCTTAGCAGCCTGAGAAGGCTTTTCTGAGATAATCAGTTCTACCATTTTAAAAGAATGTATCCCATTTTATATTTCAATGATTTTTCCTCGCCTTCCAACATTAATCAGTTTTGTTTTTCCAATCTTTTCCTCGATGCCTTCTGCTTCGTGGACATGACCGCAAAAAGCGAAATCCGGCTGGAATCTTTCAATCGCTTCCCTCACTGCAATGCTTCCCGGGAAAAACCTCGTGAATTTTTCTATCAAGCTTCCTGATGGGTGGACATGGGTGATCATTATTTTTTTCTGCTTATCCTTAATATATCCATGGCTCTTTTCAAGAAGGCTAAAGATTTCCTCTTCTGGCAGCTGGAAAAACCCTATGTTGGCTGATCCACAACCAAACATCCCTACCTTATCCATATAATAAGAATAGCCGTGAAGATTAACTAACTTGTATCGCTCTATAAGAAAATTTGATGTTGCTGCTGACTCGTGATTCCCCGGAATGATTCCTACTTTCAACCCTTTTTCTTTAAACGGTCCTATAATTCCGTCGATAGAAGATTCATGTAGAGTTAAATCACCGCATAATAAAACCATATCTACTTTTTCCTTTTCTTCCCTTTCTGCTAAGCTTCTAACTAGGTTGATGTCGCCGTGGATGTCCGAAGCTGCAAGGATTTTCATAGAATTAACGTTTCTTTTTTGACTTTTTAAAAGTTTCCGCGCACTTTTCCGAGCAAAACCTGTACTCTTCTCCCTTTATTTCTTCCTCAATGAAGTCCTCTTCCAAAAGGGTTTTGCAGCTGGCGCATTTCACTGAGCGCCCCTCTTCATCATATCCTTCCATAAAGCCCTCTTCTGTATTTGTGATCATATCATCATCCTCAGCAACTTCCCTCCCTTCTTCGGTATAGATGTCTTCTTCCCTGTCGCCTGTTTCTATGTCTCTTTCAATCTGGTCTTTTGGTTTCCTTGCCATTTGTAGTGTTGATAGCGTTGTGAATTAAAAAGATTTCTATTGTCGAAAAGTCAAGTTGAATTTTCTCTAACACAATAAACCGCTTAGTCTAAGTAATCAGATAATTCTTTTTTCTCAGCTCTAAAAAATTTGCGTGCTTCTTTTTGCGGGGGGAGATCATATCCATTTTCATGATAACCATAAAACAATCTATCGAAGATTACCTCTCTAAATAATGCATCGTATGTCCACCAAGTATGAACTGCTGATTTAGGAACCTCTACGACTTGTTGGTCGTTTTGATTTCGTATTCTATCCAATGCTCTCAATGAGCGCTGCCTTTTTAGATTTGGATAATGCGAGTACAGATCACGATACCACATTGGATTCTCAGCCACTGCCAACCTTACCATATGTCCAGGATACTTTTGATGCTGGGCAGGGACCAAGACCACAACACACCTGTTATTTGAAAGGTCTTTGTAGAGAAAATCAGCTTCTTTTCTAAATAGAGTATTAATTTTTAAAGGCAATAATTCTATAGGAAAATTTACACTCCAATTCATCTAGTGAAAAGTTTTGAAGAGTTTATAAGCATTATCGTAACACCTTATACAGAGGTTATCTCAGTTTTTCCGTTTAGGCTTTTCTATCGTCTTGAACCCGCAATATTTCTGCAATGCTAGCGGGATTTTTATGCTGCCATCCTTCTGCTGATAATTCTCGAGGATTGCAACTAAAGTTCTTGATGTTGCGATTGCAGTATTGTTTAATGTGTGCAAGAATTTTTTCTCTCCTTTATCATCTGTGAATTTTATATTTAATCTTCTAGCTTGATAATCCGTGCAGTTTGAATTTGAGCCAACTTCTTTGTATGCATCCTGCCTTGGAAACCACGCTTCTATGTCGTATTTTTTTGCGGCAATTATTCCAATATCTCCTGTGCAGACATTTACAACTCGGTAAGGAATTTTTAATTTCTTGTAGAGCTCTTCTGAATTTTTCTGGATCTCTTCATGATATTTCCAGGAATCTCTTGGATTGCAGAAGATGAACTGTTCTACTTTCCAGAATTGATGCGTTCTGAACAAACCGCGAGTATCGACTCCGTGGCTTCCTATCTCTTTCCTGAAACAGGGAGAGAATCCTACAATCTTTACCGGAAGATCCTGCTCCTGAATTGTTTCATTCATGAAATACGTTGCAATCGGATGTTCTGAAGTTGCAATCAAGTATAAATCCTCACTTTCAATTTTGTACATCACCTTCTCAAAATCAGCTAAATCAGTTACGCCGCTATAAGGCTCTTTTCTCAGCATTAATGGCGGGATACTAAGCACAAATCCTTTTTTCACAAGACTGTCGACGGCAAATTGCATAAGCGCCAAGTTTAATCTTGCTAGTTTCCCGAACATGTAATAGAATCCTGCTCCTGAGACTTCGGTTGCTTTCTTGAAATCTCCAATGTCAAGTAATTCAATCAAATCGCCATGTGCTTTCAAATCGAACTTAGGCTTTTTAGCAACGCCCCATTTCCTTACTGTAACATTTTCGCTGTCATCTTTTCCATAAGGCACTGACTCATCTAGGATATTTGGAAGACGCAGAAGATAATTATCTATTTCCTGCTTCATTGATTTTAATTTTTCTTCTAATCTTTTAATCTCATCCGGGATTTTTCTTATCTCCTTTATTTTTCCGCTGATGTCCTGCTTCTGCTTCTGCATCCTGTTAATCTCTTCAGAAACAACATTTCTTCTATGTCGTAGAATCTCCACTTCTTTCTTGATTTTGAGATAATTTGTATCGAGTTCCTTTATCTTTGGAATCCAGAGAATTTTTTCTTTATCTCTTCTTTTTTCAAGATTCTTCTTTACTACATTCGGAGATTCCCTGATCAATTTTATGTCAAGCATGGGACAACTAATAGCCGCATGGATTTAAAACTTACTGTTAAGCTATAAAAAGAATTTGATAAAACTCATTTTGCAACACATGGTTAGCTTTATAAATTTTTAGAAACACTACTTTCCAACAAAAGAGTTGATATTGTTAAGATTTTGAACGATAAGTATTTAAATATACGTTAAAACATGAGTTTTGTAGAGGTGGTAGGGGGAAAATAAATGGTAAAGCAAAAGAAGGATATTTTTGAGGTGTTTTTTAGAAGGAAGCCTGCCATGATATTGGTGGCACTTAAGAAAAATTTGAGAAACAGATATGGAAGCGTTCTAGCTAAGGAAGTAGACTGCACTTACTCGCATACTGTAAAAATACTGCAAGAGATGGAAAGGGCAGGGCTGGTTGGATTTGAAAAACAAGGGAGAATAAAGGTCATACAACTAACTGATAATGGCAACAAAATTGCTGACCACATCGGAAGGATAAAAGACCTGCTTTAATTTTTTAATTTTAAAATGAGTACGGAAAGAAAATACATTGTTTATGAGCTAAAGAAGAATGGCGAGATTATTGATTATGGGTATATGCCAAAAGACTCTGTAGCTGATGAAAATAGCAGAGGGATAAATCATGTATTCAAAGGCGATGGGTTGGAGTTGAGAATATTAGAGCCTGTTGAAGGCACAGATGAGATGAGAGCAAAAAATATCTGGTCCGGATTAAAGTCTGGACTAGGGGAAGATTTCAACGGGTGATTAATACTGCCCTTCCAACCACTCAAGAATATCATCATCCTGGTTTTTTGAGCCGATAACCTCAACTAAAACTGGAACAGAATCCTGGCCTGAAACTTTGATTAGCGTTTCCCTTTTTGATTTTTCAGGCATCACTTCTATTTTCCTGTATTTTATCCCATGCTTTTTCAGAGCATCTTCTGCCCGCTTGCAATAGGGACAGCCTTCAAGCCTGAATAAAACCAGATTTTTTTCTTTCATAATAATTTCCTGCTATTTATTTGTAACTTGTATCATCTCTTCATCACAACAGTCTTTTTGCGACGCTGCTGTCGAGCCACAATATTTGCAAAGGTAAATCACCATCTTTTTTTAATTAGCAGATAATAACTTGTATATAAATATTTAGTTAGAAAACCACGACTGGAAAAAGAAAGGAGAATTTATCTCCTTTTTGATTTCTTTCTTCCGCCACGGCTCATTTTCGCCTCACAAACGTTTCCTTTCCCGTCAACGTAGTATAAAATCGATAATAAATGGGCGAACCCATATATTTTAACCGGTCTTACGTTTGACGATGTTCTTTGCAATTACTTTTCCTATTTTTATCACCTCTCTTTCCCGGTAGTTATTGGGATTATGTAATGCAAAGCATCGAAAGTATATAAATTTATCGTCGATTTGGATGTGATCTTTCGTCGTGAAAATCTTGATTAAATGTGCTTTTTGAAACGATCGATATGTCTGGAGATGAGAATAACTGATTTATAGTTAGTGCCAAAAGTAAGTTATATTCTTATTACCTATTCGCTTGTTATTTTAAGTCAAATTTTATAACTTATTTAAGTCTGCAACTAGAACATCAAAGACATCCCCTGGTTTGATCGTCCTGGAGAGAGATTAACACAAAAATGGGTTGATGTGCTTAGCAGTTCTGATCTTTAAAACATTATTTGCCTTGTTCTCTTCTTTTTTTCTTCATCTCTTCCCAAAATGAAATAAAACTTTCTTTGGCTTCCTTACTTATTTCTACTTTATATTCTTCTGGATCATACCCTCCTAGGGAAAACTTCTTAGGTCTTTTTTTGTAGTTTCTTTTACCTGAACCCATTACTACTTGAAAGATGGATCTCTTTAAAAAGTTTGTTTTCTTTCTGATTTTTAATGAATAAAGCTGAGAT
>ERZ1292623.3215-Hain-H51-01um-R1-3215-length-14053-cov-4_pt2 | contig 13183 bp, 12 predicted proteins | sample MGYA00564398_ERZ1292623 | MGnify/ENA primary metagenome ERZ1292623 (study PRJEB36523, sample SAMEA6512633) | groundwater metagenome | collected 2019-01-07 | study: AquaDiva: Metagenomics assemblies of 32 groundwater samples
TAGTGCCGGGTAAAAACGAAATTCGCTTTGGTCTAGCTGCCGTAAAAGGCATTGGGGTTGGTGCGGTCGAGGCAATTCTAGAAGCTCGAGAATCCGGACCATTCATCTCACCCGAAGATTTTGCAAGGAGACTCCTTGCAAACAAGATCAACCGTCGGGTTTGGGAGTCGCTTATAAAATCAGGGGCCTTTGATTCAATGGGCGATAGGTCTGACCTACTGTTTAATTTAGATGTTATTTTAAGTTTTGCTTCTAAGTTGCAAAAAGAAGCACTCTCCGGGCAAACAGACTTGTTTTCGGGCCTAAGTGAAGATGTAGTAAGTGTTGTGGCGTCTAGCCTAGAGCTAAAGCCTGCACCAACAAAACATAGCGAGAAAGAGCGTCTAACCTGGGAGCGCGAGCTGTTGGGTCTGTATCTTAGCTCGCACCCACTTGATCCGTACTCGGTTTATTTAGCAGAACAAACCATACCACTAGTGAAAGTTATGCCTGATGTCGATGGTAAAAACCTGACGGTCGGAGGAATTATCAGTACTATTCGTGCTATTACTACAAAAAATGGCAGCAAGATGGCCTTTTTGAAGCTCGAAGACAAGACTGGCGAGATCGAGGTTGTTATATTTCCCAAACTTTATCAAGAAATTGGCGAACAGTTGATTCAAGATGTGGTTATAAAAGTACACGGACGAGTCAACGCGCGTAACCAAGCAGGTAATTTGCAGGACGAAGCCAAGGTGGTAGTAGAAAAAATCACCATTATTTCACAGCAAGAGCTTGATAACTATCGACCAACGGGCGAAAATTTAAAAGCGCCCGAGGCTAAAAAGGAAGTGCCAAAAGACAAAACGCAAAATAAGGTCAACAAAAATAAAGATCCGTCAAACTCAACTTCAACCATGTACATACACGTCAAAAATACCAATGACCACGGTAGCCTGCGTGCAATGAAGAAAACACTCAGTGGCTCGCCCGGAGAAAACCAAGTTATTTTGGTTCTTGGCGAAGACAAAGCCTCGGCTATTCGTCTGCCTTTTACTACAAAGTTGTCTGATAATTTAATTGCCAATATAAAATCTCTGTACGGCTCTGACCAGGTGGTTGTTAAATAGTTAACGCTAATGGTAAAATTGTAGATACTATGACAAATAACGTGAGGTCACTGACGAATAGGTTCTTTGATGGATTTTCTAATCACCTAACTGGCATGCTGCTGGTAGCTATGGTTCTATTAGGAGTTTTTACGGTCAGCGTCTACAGTGCTAACTTGGCAGAAAACTCCACAAGCAGCATGGATACTAAGAATACATATTCATCTGTAAAATCGTTTGGTGCAGCCTACACAGTTACCAGAACTTATACTTCAAAAAATAACGTAATAATCAATAATTTATGGAAGTCAACGCACGCAATAGGTGGTGGCTTAGAGCACGCCTGTGCTTTATCCAATGGAAAAGTTTTTTGCTGGGGTAGGAGTAACGTAGGCCAGCTAGGTAACGGAACAACTAGCAATAGTTCTAGCCCTGTTTTAGTGGGAGGCGCACTTGCAGGCAAGGAAGTTACTGGAATCACGGTTGGTGGAGGTCATTCATGTGCTATTGCCGGTGGCAGAGCTTATTGCTGGGGGAATAACAGTAGTGGTCGTCTAGGCAACGGCCCCAATAATGGTACGGGCGGAGCTAGCAGTGGCACGACCAATCAACTTAGCCCAGTTGCAGTCAATACCTCAGGTTCTAGTGCTATGGGCACAAAAACTGTCACCGCTATTGCTGCCGGCGGCTACCACACCTGTGCCATTGCTGACAGCACTGCCTATTGCTGGGGCAGGGCCGGAGAAGGGCAAATAGGCAATGGATCTCCAGCTGACCCTAACCAAGGCCAGCCGGCTTCTGATGCTTATTATCAGCCATATCCAACTTTAGTTAATGGCAGTACGGCTATAACAACGGATATAGTTACTGGCTCTAGTCATACTTGCGCTATCGCCAATAGTTTAGCCTATTGCTGGGGCGGGTCTAGCAACACATGTCAGGGCGGTCGTTTGGGCAACAACGTCGGCGGCTGTTCTAGTAATGTTAACGCTCCGGTTGCTGTTAATACAGGCGCCAGTAGCGCACTTGCAGGTAAGGTTGTCACTAGTATAGCAGCAGGTTCATCGCAAAGTTGCGCTATTGCTGACGGTAGAGCATCTTGCTGGGGACCGAACTTGGCTGGCGAAAATGGTACAGGCAGCCCCAAGGTCTCTTCGCTGATACCATCTTTTGTAATGACTGGCGGCTCTAGTGCTCTACCGGCAGGGGCAATCGTATACAGCATCACAACCGGAGTTTACACTAGCACTGGCCAATACCAAACCTGCGCTACTGCCGAAGGAAAAGCCTATTGCTGGGGCAGTAACACATATGGACAGTTAGGTAATGGGACGACTGGAACTGCGTCGCTTTACCCGGTGGCTGTTAGCAGTGAAGGCGTATTGAGCGGAAAATATGTTAGCTTTGTCAGCCCAGGCAGCCCATTTGCCTGCGCTGTTGCCAATGGCCGTACCTATTGCTGGGGTCTTAATAATTACGGCCAACTGGGCATAGGAACTACAACAGATTCAAACATTCCAATACGGATTAACGATTCATATTATTAGGGGATATTGACATATGAAACAGCAAATCAACAAAACCACAAACAAACAATCGGCCTTTGTATTGCCGACTGTGCTGGTTTTGTCTGTAGTTTTATTGTCATTAGGCTTGTCGGTTTTTCAACTAACATCTAGCATTGCGCGATCTCTGACTGACCAATATTGGCAACGATTAGCCCGCCAGGCTACTCAGGCAGGTGTTTCTTATATGTCAGCTTGTGTTGATCAGGGTCTTAGTAGCAGTACTTGGCCTGTTAGTATTACCCAAGACAATACCTGCTTGGGGGTTCCTTTGGGTACACCACAGCCTAGTATATATACCAATACTGGCGACGCAAATCCTGTTCCCAATCCGTTCCAGGCACGATTCACTATATACAAACCTACGACAGGTGCGGACGGAATACCAAAAGCTCGCGTTGTTGGAGCTGTAGATATCCTCAGCTCTCCAAATGGTATTGGGGTTAGGACGACGATAAAAACATATACGTACGAAATGATGTCAATTATTAATGGTCCAATGCAGACCGTCAGCCAAGTAGTAAGAGGTCGCTATAATACATGTGCCCTAGCGGACGGCCAGGCATACTGCTGGGGTCTAAATGATTACGGTCAACTTGGCACCGGTAATAATAACAATAGTATTATTCCAGTCGCAGTATCGACCAGCGGTGTGCTTAGTGGAAAGTTCATCATCCAGATGTCAGGCAATTATTGGCATAATTGCGCCCTCGCATCTGGACAAGTTTATTGCTGGGGCTCAAATGTGCATGGCCAACTGGGCAATAGTAATAACACTAATAGCTCATCCCCAGTCGCGGTAACAACTAGTGGCGTGCTTAGCGGTAAATTTGTGACGCAAGTTGCCGTGGGCGCCGAGCATAGTTGTGCCCTTGCCAATGGCCAAGCCTTCTGCTGGGGATATAATCCTGAGGGCCAGCTTGGTAATAACAGCACGACTTATACAAACGTGCCAGTCGCAGTAACGACCAGCGGTGTACTATCCGGCAAAGTTATTACAAAAATTGCCGGAGGTTATTATCATACTTGTGTTATTGCATCGGGCCAAGCCTTCTGCTGGGGCTTTAATGGCAGTGGTCAGCTGGGCAATAATAGCATCAATAATAGCTCTACCCCTGTTGCAGTCGATACCAGTGGAATTCTTAGCGGAAAGTCAATAACCGATCTAGCACCAGGTCGTAACCATACTTGCTCCCTGGCAGGCCAGGCCTACTGCTGGGGCTTGAACGATTCTGGGCAGCTGGGTACAGGCAATAATAGCAATAGTCTTTTGCCAGTTGCAGTCACGACCAGTGGCGCACTCTCAGACAAGGTCATTACACAACTTGTCGGAGGTTATTATCATACTTGTGCCATTGCCCTTAGCCAGTCTTACTGCTGGGGTCTTAACGATAACGGACAACTTGGTAACAATGCTACGGCTAATTCTAATGCACCCGTCGAAACATTTGATTATTTCAGCAATTAAAGGTGGTTGAAGGCTCCCTCTACCCCTATGTGGACAAAGCATACAGTGCGATGCCAGTTGCTACACTGACGTTAAACGATTCTTTCTGTCCCCTCATAGGTATTTCTATCAAATAATCACAGCGTTTACGCAGATCCGGCGTAAGACCGTCTACTTCCTCGCCTAATAATAAAAGTATCTTTTCAGGTGATTTAAAGTCAGGTAGCTGAATGGCCGATTCATCTTGCTCTAGTCCTACTATCTTGTATCCATGTGCTTTAAACGCGTCAATGGTGACTTCTACGTGCAGAGAATACGTAAAAGGTACAGTTTTCTCAGCCCCTAAAGCCGTTTTTGCTATATCATTTGTCATTTTCTCGGCAATATGTGGCAGACGGGTATCTTGGTCGATTGCAGGGTAAGGGCTGTATCCGCTAAGGTATAAATGCTCAACACCAAAACCATCGCATGTGCGAAAGATCGATCCAATATTGTGGGTAGAGCGAATATTATGTGCAATAACAGATATTGTAGGGCTAGCCATAGTGTCAATATAGCATAGTCTATCGTGTATAATAAACCGTAAGGATTATGGATACAGATAACAAACAAGCAATTCGCTTTCGCGAAACCGACGAGGCTGCTAACCAAAAACGGGCGGCGTTGATTGGATTGGAGTATCTTGACACGCGTGGCATCTCAGCTAATTCGCCGCTAATCGAGGGCGTGCTAACCATAGAGCAAATGCATCAAGGCAAGCTAGTGCCACTGAGAAAAGGTAATGATGCTGACCCCTATATTTATGGCATTACTAGCGACACCCCGCAATCACTAACGCAAAAGCTTAAAACTGATTGGGCAGATAAGGGCGTGAATGCTCATTTTGTGCTGATCAGTAAGGCGGGCTATCGCGAATTTATGAGTCGTTACGACCCTCCAAAAGAGGTGGTATATGATGATGTAGAGATTGCCAAAGAAGGCGACAGCGACACAATTGAGGCCGTTTCAAAAACCCTAGACACAGTTCGTACCGATGATATTTTAGATTATCTAATTGATCAGGCTGACGCCCTGGGCGCTAGCGATATACATATTGAAAACCAACGTGAAGATGTTCGCATTCGCTTTCGAGTTGACGGCGCCCTGCACTCGGTTGCCAACTTAACCCACGAAAAATACCGTATTCTAAAGGCCTCACTGGCAACAAAAGCCAATATTTCTACCGCATCCGAGGAAGCTCAAAGCGGCAGCATGCAAAAACAAGTTCAGGCACGTGATGGCACCCAAGACCATTTCTTGAATATGCGTATCGAGACCGTGCCGACCATTTATGGCCAAGATGTCGTAATTCGCCTGTTTAACTTTGATGAAACCTTGCTAGATCTTAATAATATCGGTGTAAATGAACGCGAACGAGCCCAGATAGATGAAATCGTATCGCATCCACGAGGCATGGTTTTAATGGTTGGTCCAACTGGCTCGGGAAAATCGACAACTCTGTACAGTATGATCAACGCCCTCAATACCGCTGATCGCAAAATCGTCACATTAGAGGATCCAGTGGAATTCCGCATACCTGGCGTTAGCCAGATTCCAGTCAACACCGGCAGCGGACAAACATTTGCAGATAAATTGCGGGCAGTGCTGCGTCTAGATCCCGACATTGTTATGGTGGGCGAGATTCGCGATAACGATACGGCTCGTACTACTATTCAAGCCGCTATTACCGGACATCTGGTTCTTTCGACTTTTCATGCCGAAACAGCCAGTGCTGCATTTTCTAGAATGATCGATATGATAGGCATTAACCCGATATTCTCGACCGCCATACGCCTGGTCGTTGGTCAGCGTCTAGTACGAAAGCTAGATGATAACAAGGAGCCATATTCAGCAGACGAAGCCACTAGTAAATGGATTCGTGAGGTCCTAAGCGATTTACCAACAGGCATTGAAAAGCCAAACCTAGACGGCGAGATTACTTTGTATAAGCCCAAAGTTTCAGACGATTCACCATTTGGCTACAAGGGGCGTGTGGTATTGATGGAACAGCTCGTTGTCGACGAAGAGATCCAAAAATTCCTGCGTGGCGAACTAGTTGACGCGCATGCTGAAACCATTGAAAAAGTCGCCAAACAACAGGGCATGGTGACTATGGTTCAAGCTGGCGTATTACGTGCTTTGGCAGGCGAGACTACTCTCGAAGAAATCCACCGAGTTCTTTAGGTTGTGCGGTCTGCGTAAACTTCTTCTAATAAAGCTCTTGCGACTTCCTCGTCAGTTGGCTGTGGGTCAAGTGAGTCATTAACTTTACAGACAATTCTGTCTAGTCCACCACGTGCAACCTTGACGACAAACCAGGACTCATCCTTCCAGTGCTCACGTGTAAAATATATTGGGTTCTTGTCACCACCCTTGCAGACTACTTCTGTATAAGGTATACCATCAGAGTATTCGGGGTCATCCTGAAGTGGATTTAATGCAACTTCACCTTCATGAAGTTTTGTAGTGCCGGGTTCAAAAAAGAAAAATATATCTTTTGTCATTAATTTATTATAACACTAAACAATTATTTTTGCAATAGACGGCACAAGTCGTTCATCCATAACAGATGGAATGATCTCATCCGCCGAGGGATTTTCGACTAAAATTGCGATAGCATTTGCCGCAGCCAATTTATGCTCATCTGTGATTTGCTTCACGTTGTTGTCCAAAGCGCCGCGGAATATCCCAGGAAAAGCTAGCGCGTTGTTGACCTGATTAGGCATATCACTACGGCCAGTTGCTATTATTGCTGCGCCGGCGGCTTTGGCCTCTTCAGGCATGATTTCAGGTGTAGGATTGGCGAGAGCAAAAATAATTGGGTCTTTGTCCATCGTTTTGACCATTTCAGCACTCAGCAGGCCAGCGCGCGAGACGCCGATGAATATGTCAGCGCCTTGCAATATATTCTCAAGCGAACCGTCAATGCCAGAGAGGTTAGTGTATTTGAGGAGCTCCTTCTTGTGCTCATTCAGATCGCTGCGGTTTGCACTAATAATTCCTTTACTATCGACTGCGAATATACGAGGTTGCGCATATTTGTTTAACAGCTTTATAATTGCCGTCCCTGCAGCACCCACGCCAGATACTACGATTTTTGCATTTTTCAGTTCACGACCAGTGACTTTCATGGCGTTGATTAGCCCCGCCAATACAACTATTGCTGTACCGTGCTGGTCATCATGAAAAACTGGTATGTCTAGCTCTGCCTTCAGTCTTTCCTCTACTTCAAAACACTGCGGCGCGCCAATATCCTCTAAGTTGATTGCACCAAAGCTTGAAGATATTGCTTTGATAGTTGTCACAATCTCGTCCACGCTGTGAACATCTAGTGTAATGGGTACCGAGTCGATATTGGCAAAATGCTTGAATAACAGCGCCTTACCCTCCATCACGGGCATACTAGCTTTCGGTCCGATATTGCCTAGTCCCAATACGGATGAGCCATCAGAGATCACCGCAACTAAGTTATTTGTCCAAGTATAATCTTTTAGAGTTGACGGATCATCAACTATTGCTTTGCTAACTGCAGCTACACCTGGGGTATAGTAGGCACTTAACGTATCCCGTGTTAATTCTTCGCTGTCGCGTAATGTTGTGGTTATTTTGCCTTTGTATTTTTTGTGTAGTTCTAGCGCTAGTTCATCAAAATTCATACATTTCAGTATATCACCTCTTGTATATCAGGGGTACTTTGTGGTACAATTTATTACTAACTGAGAAATAAAGTTTAAGAGAGATAGAATATTATGAGTTTTGCATTAATCGACAAAGTAAACAAAGCGCAGATGAAGCCATCTGTTGTTGATGCTCGTAGTGGTGACACAGTCAAAGTTCACCAAAAGATCAAAGAAGGCAGCAAAGAGCGTATCCAGATTTTCGAAGGCGTTGTTATCCGAACTGATCGCAAAAACAGCCACACTAGCCGTATAACTGTACGTAAAATCGCTAGTGGTGTAGGTGTTGAAAAAAGTTTTCTACTGCACAGTCCTCTAGTTGAAAAAATTGAAATTGTTCGTCGCTCGAAAGTTCGTCGCAACTACCTTAGCTACCTACGTGCCCGTAGTGGTAAAAGCGCTCGCCTAAAAGGTACAGAGTTTGACCGTTTGGCGGTTAACGACGTTCATGACCCCAAGGCTGAAGCCGAAGCTCAGCGCCTCAAGGAAGAAGCTGCTAAAGCAGCTGCCCAGAAAGCCGAAGTAAAGGCCGCCGAGGAAGCAGAACTAGCTGCAAAACAAGCAGAAGTCGAAGCTCGACACGAAGACGCCAAAGAATAAAAAGCTATCAAATAGTAAAGCCACTCAGATAAGGGTGGCTTTTTTTTGATAAATAAAAAGCCCCCGGGGCGGTACCAGTAAGGTACCGCCCCGAAGGGTTCTGGCGGGTGAGCGGAGTGCTTACTCGCGCTCAGGGCCGTGCGCCGGCGCCGTTCTCGGGCTACCAGTGCGTCCCGCCGCCGGCGTGGCGGCTGATCTTGGCGATGTACTTGCTAAACGTGTTCCCGTTCGTGCTGCCGCGTGCCGCGGCGAGCGGAGGGGCGTTGCTGAACTTCATTCGATCACCTTTCGGTCGATCAGGCTGGATGCCTGAGTACAAGAAACATAGTATCACATATTAAAATACTTGTCAACGTTTTTGTCAAACAATTTTTAGACATTAAAATAGGCAAGAAAAACCTTTCACAACGGGCGATACTCGTGTCGAGTACCGCCCGTTGCCTTGCGGGGGAAGGGAAATCATGACTCGAGGTTTCTCGAAGATAGACCTCGAACGTGTGATTTCAACTAAGGTACTGCTACCCTGACCGTCGGTGGTCGCGTCTACAGCTAGTTCGATGCTCTGGGTTGTTGGCCCGATGAAAGCGATAAACCATCCCGGTTTGAATCTGCGATCGGGTTACTTGCCAAAACGAACTACTGTTTTGTGCCTTCGCGAAAGTTTTTCTTGCCGTTTTTGTTTGTGTGCTCGGAGAACTCTGCGTCGTCGGACGTGGTTCTCAAACGATCTATCTATACTATATTCCTTATGTTTTTAGTTGTAAACCCCTTTTTTGTGTATTTTTCAAAAAAAGTAGTTAGAACTAATAATTTCTAGCATTATGACTCTTTAGTTTATAGTAGGCAGTATGATTTTAGGCATAGACGAAGTTGGCAGGGGGGCGTGGGCTGGGCCGCTGGTCGTGGGTGCGGTCGTTCTAGGTGGCGCACAAATAGACGGGTTAACCGACAGTAAAAAACTGACTGCAAAAAGGCGCAGTATTTTGGCTAAAGAAATCAAAGAAAAGGCTACTGCAATAGGGCTGGGCTGGGTTTCTGCCGAAACAATCGATCGTATAGGCTTGTCAGAGGCTCTAAAGATGGCTACTAGACTGGCGGTCAAAGATATCAATGTCGATTACGATGAAATCATAATAGATGGCACAATCAGATTACTAAACGATTCTAGAGTTACGACCATGAAACAAGCTGATTTACTGGTGCCAAGTGTATCCGCAGCCAGTATTATTGCCAAAGTAGCAAGAGATTATTATATGAGCTCAGTTATTCATAAAAATTACCCACAATACGGCTTTGATAAACATGTTGGCTATGGTACGGCAATGCACTCTGGTGCGTTAATTACCCACGGACCAATCGATTTCCATAGACTCAGTTTTACCCCTGTCAAAAAGGCACTAGGGCTAGAAGTAATAGCACCTAAAAAGAAAGATAAAGTTATCGCAACCGCCGGTCGCAAGGCCGAAGCAGCTGCAGCCACTTACCTGATAGATCTGGGCTACGAAATAATAGAACAAAACTGGCGGACAAAGATGTGTGAAATCGATATTGTAACAAAAAAAGACGATGCAGCGTACCTAGTCGAAGTAAAATATCGCAAACATGCCACCAAAGGCGGTGGTTTGAGTGCGATTACCCCGGTCAAGCTAAAGCAAATGAAATTCGCTGCACGCATATGGCAGCATTGGCACGATTACCGGGGCGATGTAAGGCTAAGCGTCATATCTATGAGCGGATCACCACCAACAGTAGATATATTCCTAGACTCTGTGTGAATCAAACAAACAAATTACACAGCATCTTCACTCTTTTTTGACCCGATCGAGTCAAAAAAGAGTGAAGTTTTGGTTGAAATGTTATTAGGTTGTTAGGTTGGTGTTTGGTATGGGCTAGGATAGATTACCAAATGCTATCGAATCGCCAGCAATTCCATCAGTACCTAGCATAGTTGCCGGTATGACCGCGAAATCGCCATAACGTTCGTTGATTTGATTCATGGCCTTGGCGATGTCGCCTCTGTTAGCAATAGGCCTGCCCTGCAGATTAAGCGCCAGCTGCTCTGGGTTAATTGGCTGAAAGCCATAGGTTGTAACAGACAGCAAGCTAACCAGTCCAGCGCCCATCGGGGCTTCCGTATCTATTAAACTGTGCGCTGCCTGAAAGACGTCTTGTGTTGTGATCAGCTGCTGCGGTATGCGACGCGATTTGTGCCAGTAGGGCGATCGAACATAGCGTAGACCTACCCTTATGCCGGTAGCACTTAGCCCTTTTACGCTCAGTCGTCGAGCGATTTTTTGCGCTAGTTTAAAGATGATCGGATCTAGTTGGTCTGGTTGCAGCTTTTCTTTCAGAGCATATTGATGACCAATCTGGCTACCAGATTTCCAGTCACGATCGTCTATCTCCCAGCCACGCAGCCGCAGCCACCAATAATAGCCGACTATGCCACCAAAGATACCTCGCAGTTGCTGCGAATCGGCTGCCGCAAAATCTGACACCGTATGAATACCACCAAGGCGCAGGCGTGTATCATAACGTCGATTAATGCCCGGCAAATCTTTTAGCTCTAGCTTGGCATAAACTTCGCTCATATTATTCAGATCAATAATATCTAACCCGTTTGGCTTGTGTAAGCCCGAGGCTAGCTTGGCCAGGAATCTATTTGGCCCTATGCCTACATCACAGCTAACAGCCTCGCCGACGTGCTGATAAACCCGTTGCTTAATCTCATAGCCAATCTGCTGCATGGTTTGACCGCTTTTTAAGGCCCTGCTGTCGCTAAGATCCAGCACAAACTCGTCGATACTTTTAGCCTTAACTCGGCTAGTGTAATCTTCCAAAACTTCACGAAATAGCTGGTGGGCTTTACGGTATTTCGGCGGATCAACTGTGGTGATGTGGATATTTGGGCATATTTTCTTAGCCTCCCAAACGCGGGTACCCAGGCTGATACCTAACCGTTTCGCCTCATAGCTGGCCGCCAATATAATACCGCCAGGACTATCATAGGCAACCACACCGACTGGCTGGCCGCGCCAATGCTGCCTGGCTTGCTGTTCAATCGTGGCAAAGCACGAATTCAGGTCTATGTGCATAATTTTTGATTCTGACTGATTAATGCCTAGATCGATCTTGCCAGCGGAGTGTTTCATTCGCAGGCCTCGGTTTCTTCTAACGTCCACACTAGGCTGTGGCTATTAAATGCCAGTTTCATGTACATCGATTGCTCGTCATTTGTCAGCGAAAAATGATGCACGGTGTGATGCCCGTCGCGCGTTGTGTGATAGAAATCAACTTTTCCCAGCTTGTATTGTTTTTTGTTCCAGCGCAGTTGTACGGGTGTTAGGGGTGCATTCTTGTCACCAAATACCGCTATTACTGCTATTCGTTCATTGATCGTTAGAGACACTTTAATAATCCTTTATTTGCCTAAGGTTGTTACGGTTGGTGACGCTAGGCCATTAAAGGCACGTCGGTAAAGAATTATTAAAGCTTGTTTGTAAAAATCTGTTTAGAAGTACAAACACTGCTGTCTATATATTAGCAACTTTAAGATATCATAACAACCGTTTGCCTAGTGGTGCGATATTCAGGTATACTCTCTGATAGTGATTTCACAATTCTCTCAACTTAGGCTAGATGGTAATTTTCGACCACAGGATGATTTTTTTCGTCATGTCAACAATATTTGGCTAGAGGAAAATCCCATTCCTGATTCAGAGTCTCGTTGGGGTGTTTTTGGGGTGCTGCGCGAAGATGCGTGGTCAAAAGTTCGTGATATATACGAAGGGCTTCAGGACAAGGAAGCAAAAGATACCACCAGCCAGCAGGCAAAAGATTTCTATTATACCGGAATCAACTTTGATAGTTTCGCCGCTAGACATATGAATATAGTTGACGAGTACCTGGCTAGGATTGATGCGACATCTGACACCAAATCACTTTCGCGACTGCTGGGAGAGTTACATCGCATAGGCCTAGGCGCTCCATGGCAAATTTATATAGATACAGATGAATCTGACTCGTCACAATACACTTTACGCTTGTATCAATCGGGCTTGTCATTGCCCGACAGGGACTACTATCTTTCTGACGACAAAAGCATGAAGCAGACACGCAAAAAATATGAGCTTTTGCTAGGTAAGTCTCGCAAAATATTCAAAAGCTTGGCGCCTAACGACGCAATGCTGATTAAAACTATTATAGATCTTGAAACAGCTATCGCTAAAAAACAAAGGACTAATGCTCAGCTGCGTGATGTCGAGGGCAACTACAACCCGATTCAGTACAGTGCATTGAAAAAGCAATATTCTAATATTGACTGGGACGGCTTTGCCGAGGGGCTAAGATGGGCAAGTACAAACAATATCACAGTCGATCAGCCCGAGTTTTTAGAATTTATTAACCAACATTTCACCAATGACAACCTAGACCAATGGAAAATTTATCTAAAGTGGCATCTTGTCAGAAGGTTCTTGCCATATGTCTCAAATGAAACTAGTGATATTAATTTTCAGCTTTACGGTCAGGTTATCAGCGGCGCAAAGCAGAATATGCCTCTGTGGAAACGAGTAGTTCTGAGCAGCGAAAGGTTGATGGGTGAGAATATCGGTAAAATATACGCCGAACGTCATTTCCCCGAAGACTCAAAAAAGAAAGTTCAATCTATGGTTGATGTCGTTACCAAGTCCTTTGCCATTCGTATACAATAGCTAGACTGGATGAGTTATGACACAAGGCTATACGCCATTAAAAAATTAAATAACA
>ERZ1292623.3585-Hain-H51-01um-R1-3585-length-13177-cov-19_pt1 | contig 13177 bp, 23 predicted proteins | sample MGYA00564398_ERZ1292623 | MGnify/ENA primary metagenome ERZ1292623 (study PRJEB36523, sample SAMEA6512633) | groundwater metagenome | collected 2019-01-07 | study: AquaDiva: Metagenomics assemblies of 32 groundwater samples
TACCCTGCGTGTCTTTGCCCTGCCCCGCCCCATGGTGTGTTATTCCCCTTCGCTCGATGCCGCGTCGATCATGGCGGTGAAGATCTGACGCCGCTCGGATGGGAAGTCGCCGACAACATGGCTGTCGGCCGGATGGACCAGTGCGAGTTCCATAAAGGCATGCCTCTCAGAGAGCACACGCCGCAGGTCAGGAGGGTGATATAGCCGAGATTTGCTGACCTACAAAAGCATTTTAGAACCTACACCGAAAAAGTGGCTGATTTCCGGCGAACCTTCCAAACCTTCAAACCTGCATATCTCCTATAGGGGGGATATAGGGGGGAAGGGTCGCGTGCGCACGAAATTCAATGGGGAAGGGATATATATATGTAGGTATGTAGATTAGGTATATATTATATAATATTAGAAGTAATAATCCTTATATTTTCTATAGTTACAAACCTGCACCAAACCTGCACAACGCCGTTGTAGGTTGTATGGTTTGCGCCCAAAAAAATAGGGCCATGAGGCCCTAATAGTTTTCAATTGAAACTTATATCACGGCGAGAAGTAGACCCGCCTTCCCCTGCCGACGGCACCATCGGAACGCGGCATCTCCAGCCTGACTATCGACCCCCCATCCACGAGGAAGTCGATCGCCTCGCCCAGCTTCGACCGGCTACCCATGAACCGGCATTGTAGCGCCAGCTTCTCATGGTCGATGCCATCCCTGCCCGACCGGCTTATGACCTTCTGCACCCGCTTCAGGTTAGCCTCCTGCTCGCTGTCAGCAACATATTCGTCGGCCGCCTTCATGAGCGTATCTACGGACTGCTTGGCGATATCATAGGCCCATTCGAGATCCTGGGCTGTAATTTGCGGGGCCTTGGGATTGGTGACGATCGCGCGCACCAAGGCAATCTTGGTCGCGTTCTCCGCAAGCCGCGCCATGAACGACGTGTTGCCGGTGCCCTGATAGGCCCGCTTGAGCGTTAGCTCCTCGGCATCGATATCCTTGGCACGCTGGATGGCATGCTGATCGGCATAGGGCACGCGGTAGGGCAGCGGCTCTGCAGTGGGCGTATCGCCCAGCGGGAGCGCCTGGTGATCCTCAGCGCCGTCCACGATGGCTGTCGCGAGGTCTATGAGCCCTTGTGGGATAGGACGCCGCTCAAGGCCGTAGTTGATATCAGGATAGCTGAGCGGGCTTTCGAAGATGATCATGCGCGCCATCGAGCCGTCGAGCGTGCTGCCCGATGAAAATGAGCGCCAGAACACTTCGGGCGTGGTGACCCCGAACAGGCACAGACAGGGCTGTTCGATGATCTGACGCGGCCGCTCTTTCTTGTTCGCATATTCAGTGCCGAAGAAGGTGTCGGCTGCGTTCGAATAGAAAGCGGTCAGGTTGTCGACGATCTCAGTCATGTGTGCTGCGCCGCGCTTGCGGTCATTGGCGTTCCGAAACAGGAAGCCGATCTCCTCGAGCGGAAACAGGATGGAGGGCTGTCGCTCGACCGCGGATATCAACCCGGCACCGGACGCGATCTTCTCGCCTCCGACGAAGCGGAGCAGATTGGCTTCCTTGAGCAGCTTGCCGGGAAGCTTCAGCGGGACATTTTTGCCGCCGCCAGAGTCAGCGACGCCAACGCAATATAGGTTGGTGCGCAGATCGGTTGGGCTGGCGTAACGGCGGCCGGCAAGCGCTCCGAATGTCGCAAGCGCCGATCCCAGCGATAGCCAGGGTTGCGGGCTCTTGGCGGTCTGTTCGGCGTAATCAATGAACATAGCAAGGCCATCGGGAAGATCACGGCGCCAGTTCGGTGTGAATGACTGCAGGGGTTCCGGATCAGGCTCCGCCGGCAAGAGCCCGGTGCGCGCAATGATATTGGCGATGAACGTGGGATAATGGATGTCAGCCGGTGGCGGCTCGGGATAGAGATCCACCCCATCGGGGATCCAGCCATTATCCTTGGCTTTCTTGAAGATCGTTCCAACGCCGATCGCGTTCGCGCGCTCGTTCTTGAAGCTGTCGAACTGTTTGTCACACTCTTTCGAATTGTAACGGGTCGTGTCGCGCGCTGACCATTCATGCCAAAGAATGCGGCCGTCCTCGCCAAGGCCGGATTTGATCGCCATGCCGATTTCGATCCAATCGGCGCGTGAGGTGTCATGGTCGGAGGGGATAAAGGCAAGCGCCTGCTGAACAGCCTCGAAGGTGGCTGGCTCGTGATCGTGCGATTGGTGCGGCCCCGATGGTGTGGGGGCCTTCACGCCCATGAGTTTAGCCGCGGCCTCTCCCCACTCGCGCGCCTTTTGTTCGGTGATCAGAGGCAAGTCGGTTCGATCGACCTCGGTGAGCGATCGGAAGGCCCACTCATAGGGACGCTGGGTTACCGGATGGATACCGAAGGCCACGAACTGACGACCCTTGGCGTAGACTTGCAGCGGACGGATATCGAAACTATCGAAAGGATCCTCGCAGCGATAGACCAGCATGCGCTTGGGACGCTGGCCGAACCGGACGGCCTCGGTCTCGCCCAATATCTCGCGCGCCAGCTCTTCGACGCGCGTGGCCATGCCGACGTCGAGAATATCGATATCGATGCCCACGACATTGCCGCAGGCGATGCCAACACCGGAGCCGGGCCAGCTTTCCCAATTGGTCACCTCAAGATCGGTCGGCGCCCGCTCGCAAAAGCGAGACCACTCGTGTGCGTCGAGCCAGGAGTTTGATATAGCATCATAGCGGCCTGGGGCTTTGTCAGCCGGTTTGATCGGGACGATGCGATAGCCATTGTCGACAAGCGTGGCGCCGTGCAACGCCATGAAGGATTTAAGGTCGGCCATGGTTAATATCCAAGATCAAAAAAAATCAAAACGGGATCGCATTCTCATCGGCGAGGCGCCGAATTTCCGAAGTGGTGGTATCGAAGATCGTCAGCAGGAAGGTTCGCCATTCCTCTTGCGACATCTGGGCAAGGTCGGTTTTCTGGATTGATTCCAGATAAGCGCCACCCTTCTCGCCCGCGGTGATCAGGGCCTGCTGTTCGTAGTTCGTCGGGTTCAGCACGTCGTCGACCTTCCAATAATGATGGATGATATCCAGACACGCCATCGAGCAGGCATGCTGGACCTTCTTGGATACAAATGGGCCCTGCCCAGGATCGTAGAAACCAAGGCCCGAGTGATCCCGGAGGCAGACTTCGCATGACATCAGGCGGCCCTCTCATTGGACTGGGGAAGATGCCGATGGGCCACGACCTCTGTGAACTTGCCGTTTTTCTTCACCCGGATCTGATCGGGCTTGCGGATCTGGCCTTGCCGCATGAGCGCTTCGGTCGCATTCTTGGGAATTGGCGCCCCGGCCATTTTCAGCCACCAACTCTCCGCCTTCGTGCGGGCGTAGCCTTCGTGCGCCAGGCAGATCCATTCGCTGTGTGTGATCATGCCGGTATGGTAGCTGACCTTCAGGCTGGTCGGCTTTTCGGGCTTCTCGTGCAGGGAAAACGAGACCTGATCGACATCGAGCCATTCGGGCGGCGGTGCCATGATCGGCGCAGCCTCCGGGGCGGCGAATATCTTGCGCTCGACAAGCGGAAACTCATGGCCGCACTCAGGGCACATGTGCAGCGATATCGCGCACGCAGCTTCGCATTGCGGGCAGTATTTGACCAGTGCATCGCCGGCCTCGCCCTTGCGCTTTTCTCCGGGAATAAGCGGATCATCGAACGGCCCATGGCGGGATATATTGCCGCCAAAGTCGAGGATGAGGCAGTTTTCCTTGCCTGGTGACAGCCGAGTCCCACGGCCTACCATTTGAATGTATAATCCCGTGGATTTGGTGGGCCGCGCGAGCACGATCAGGTCGACATGCTTGGCGTTGAAGCCGGTGGTCAGCACGCCCATCGAAACAAGGCAGCGGATCTGCTGGGCTTTGTAATCAGCGATGATGGAAGCGCGCTCGGCCCCAGGTGTATCGCCGAATATAGTGGCGACAGAGACGCCGCGGGACTGAAGCTCAGCCGCAAGCGCCTGACAATGGGCGACGGTACATCCGAACACCAGCCAGCCCTTCCGGTCGTGACCGGATGCGATCGTCCGACTGACGATATTGTCGATCGCCTTAGGATCGAGCGCTGGTACCTCAAGCTGGCTGGCAATGAAGTCCCCTGCCCGCGTTCCGACGCCCGCGGTGTCCAACTGCCACTTCTCAAAATAGCTGACGGGCCGGGCGAGATAATTTGCTTCGATCAGGTCGCGGACATTGGTGTCATGCGCGATGGCATCGAACAGTGCGCCATCGCCCTTGTGCAGCATGCCACTGGAAAGCCGGAACGGCGTGGCTGTGAAGCCAATGATCTTGAGGTGCGGATTGATGGTGCGCAGGTCGGTCAGAAACTGGCGGTACATCGTGTCGGACGTCGGCGGGATGAGGTGCGCCTCGTCGACAAGGATCATGTCGCATTGCTGGATTTCATAGGCGCGCCGGTAGACCGACTGGATCGAGGCGAAGAGGATCCGCGCCGAGAGGTCACGGCGATTGAGACCAGCAGAATAAATGCCAGCCGGTGCTTCGGGCCAGATGGTTTTGATCTCCGCGTAATTCTGCGCGACCAACTCGCGAACGTGGGTGACGACGATGATGCGCGCTTGCGGATCGGCATTGAACACCAGCTTGCACCACTCGGACATGATCAGGCTTTTGCCGCCTCCGGTCGGAATGACCGCGAGCGGGTTGCCGGTGTGCCTGGTGAAATAAGCGTAGAGATCGTTGATACAGGCGGTTTGATAGGGGCGGAGTTGGAGTGTCATGCGGCCAAACTCCCCTTTGGAAGCCAGCCAGAGTGTCGATCGCATCCAGTGCAGCGCAATCCAGCTTCATGCGGCCCCTTGCCCGGCAAAACTTCGAACGTGACCACGCCGCAAAATTTGCAGGATTCGTGCTCGATATTCTCGCCGATCCGCACCGAGCTTCGCGATTGGTCGCCTTTATCCACCCATTCCGACCCATCCTTGAGCCGGTATTTCACCCAATCATCGCCAGCATCGATCTGCTCGCCTGAGACCAGGTCGGGAACGTACAGATGCCGATCGCAGCCGCTTTTCTGTTGATCCAAGGCGATGTCCGCCAAATCCCAGCGCGCGCACGACCAGCAGCCGTCGGGTTCCGGGGTGACGCTAAGGCACGTGCGACAATTCCGGAGCGCTGGCTTACCGTCATGGCAAAGATCATGGAAATCGCACCACCGGCAGATATAGAAATCGGCACCTGCGATCCGGTCTGGCGGTCGCTCTGAATGAACGATCTTTTGCGCCTTCGCCATCAGCACTTGAGCTTCGGCGGGGTCGGCTTCGGTACGCACGCTGGTCCACTTGCGACCGCCCGGTGAACATGCGACGAGGTAATGCCGATCGAGGCCGGCATAGTGCATGTAGAGCACCGCCTGCGCGTAATAGGTCGGGTTCCACTTGGCTAAAGCCAGCTTCTCGCCAAGGTCAGCCTTGGCCTTTTCGAGTTCCTTCAGCTTGTCTTCGCCGCAAGCCTTTATCTCCAGCACATGCCATGTCTTCGGCGCCTGAAGCAGGCCCAGCACAACGCCGTCCATATGGCCGCGAAAGTGCCCGCCCAAGTCGGTAAAGCCGAACTGTCGACCATCCGCTGCGACGTCATGCAATTCCAGCTGATCGACCGCTTTCAGGCGAGCTACTGCTAAGGCCTCGGTCGCGTGCCCATCGGCGAAGCGCTTTAGCGTCGCTGAATCGAAATCCTTCTGCGCGGCCCAGCGGAATTCATACCAGAGCTTGCGCGCGCACTGGTCCCCGATCGCGGACATGCCAAGATAGGCGCGTGGTCGCCGCTCCTGCTGAGCGGCAAGCGCGGCATCCGCTGCCGCGAGGGTATGGTCTATCGTATCGGGAAGCAGTACCACCGCAGCCGTCCTTTTGATTGTCAGTCAGGGGATGCAGGGCGGATAGTTTGGGCTATCCGCCCTGGTTCACTCAGGCAGCGTTGCGCTTCCATGGAGGAGTGCCAGCGGTAGACCCGCCCCCCGCACTACCGCCTTGCGTGAAGGGTTTTTGAGCCACTGGCTGGGTAGCGCCACCGCTGGCCGGCTTGTATCCACCGATCTCGTTAGACGGCCCGTAGGTTTTGCCGTTGACCTCGCGCTCGGGCGACACCTTCACCTTGGCCAGCATGGGGCGCATGTGAAGTTGCTCGCTGTCGCTGACCGACAACTGACCGATGGCATGGCAGATCGCGGACAGCGTGCGCTGCGCAATCTCAACCGCTTGCTGGTTATTGTTGACCAGATTGAGGCGATCGAAAAGCTTTCGCCCAGCTTGAGGGCCTTCTACGATTTCAAGTTCAAGCTTGAGATACTGCCCCTGCCCGTCCTTGGTCGTTTCCATCGACGATGCCGTGATCTGAACGCGATAGTCACCCGGCGGAACGACCTCGAACGGTGCATTTGGTTCGACTTGAGAGGCGTCGAAAGTGCCTCCTAGATTTGCCATAAAAAGATTTTCCTTTGTCAGTCAGGGTGCCCGAAATGGGCTGGTTATGCCGCTTCCGCGACGGGTTCAGCAGGCATCATGGCGGACACGACCGCATCCCATGACAGCTGCAATTCGGGTGGAAGATTGTGCCGGTTCTTCGCGACGAACGCGGGACGCTCTTCAGTATAGAGCGTGCGTTCGCCCCGCCCCACAGCGCGCGTGACCTTCTGGTTGAAGCCCACGTCCGCCTTGGTCGTCGACACCTTCCAGTTGGCGAACAGGATCATGTCGGCATGCTCCTGCAGAAGTTCGGCCGCCCGTTTGTGGAGCTTGATCACATACCGATCGTAGGGCTCCGTCTCGGGGCTATCGAAGCGCTTGATGTCGGTGTGCGCGATCTGGATAATCGCCATGCCCTTGTCGTTACGAAGGGCATTCACCGCATCGATATACTCGCGCCAGGTATCGGCCGCGGCGAGATAGCCCTTGCCGTAGCCGGCCTGCTCGATCGACGCCCAGCTATTCCGCCGACAAGTTTCCGCCCAGACAAGCGGCTCTAGCCAATCGAGGCTGTCCACCACGACTGTCTGAAAATCATGCTCTTCGGTGTAGAGCGCCTGGAATGCCTCCAGCACATCGGAGAATGACTTCGCCAAAGGAAAGTGCGGCACGTCGATCGAGCCAAGGCCGTCCTCTGTCTGGATGATGACGGGTTTCGGGGCTGAGGCACCGAACGTCGTTTTGCCAACCCCGGCCACACCGTGGACGATGATCCGCGGCGGCTTGGCCTCGTGACGGCGATTGAGGGATGCGAGGGAAATTGCCATTATGCGGCCTCCCTTTTCGACTTGCGAGGCACCATCTCGATCTTCGGCTTGCCGGTTTCGACAGTGCGCGCGGGTGTGAAGAGATCACGGATCGCAGGCGGCCAAGCATCATATTTACGCTCAGCGACCTTGATCTCGATGTCGACATAATCTGCCGGGTTCTCGCCCCAGCTTTTGATAGTCTCGACAGCGTTGTTCAGCTGATCCTGATCCCACTTCACGCGCTTCGGAATGACGACCGTGACATCGACATCGCCATCCTCGACATGCGATGTGCCGATCTTGTTGATGCCGCGCGCATAGCGATGGACAAGCGTATCGTGCAGGATCGCAACCATCTTGCTCGCATCGGCTAAATGCGCGTTGGCATGTTCCTGCAGGTTCATCAGCACCTCGACGGGCAGCGCTTGCAGCACTGTCGGCGGGGTCTCCTTCATCTCAAAAATGTCCATGTGAGTTCCTTTGTCAGTCAGGGTTTGCTTGTCGTGGTCAGTGAGTGGTTCGGTTGGAGAGAGGCTGACCGGCGACTTGCGAATTCCGTGCGGCCCTCACGGGTGACGCCCTCTCTCCTGAGCTGGTTAGGTCGGCTCCGGCAGGAACTGGTGCGGCCACTTCGGCTTGAACGGCGCACCGTGCCGGCGGAGAAAGTCGTGCAGGGTCCGGTCATGGCGGAAGACGCCGACCGGGTGGCCTTGGTTGTGGAGATCGGAGAGGACGCGTTCCTGATCCGAGTCCTTCTTCGGATCCTTGGAGACCTTGCCGTCCCGATCCTTTACCTCGCAAAATGCCGCGCCCCCGAGCCAAGTGATCACCAGATCGGGGAAGCCGGCCAGCACGCCATTTGCCTTTAGATGCGCGGCTTCCAGCTTATGGCGCTTCCCACCATTCGGGACGTGTGCAATCAAACACTCCGGAAACAGTCGCCGAACCATGACCAGCATTTGCCGCTGGATCGCGGTTTCGCTCATGTCGGCGGGCGCCATGGCTGGCGGATCGATGTGGAAGGCGGGGGTCGTCGACATCATCAGCCCCGCATCCAATCGGGCAGCGAATGCGTCGCCCAAGCGTAGATCTTGCGCTGCTTGATGTTGCAGACAGCGGCGCGGCTGATGTCGTGGTCGTAAGCGATCTGCTTATAGACACGCTCGTCCTGGAAGATGCCGCGCGCCTTGGGGCCGGTCAGCTTGATCCGTCGCTTGACCGACGTGTACCGCTTGCGCTGTTTCTTCGTGACGGGGGTCAGGCTGGGATCGTATTTCATCCTGCGATCTCCCTCGGCAGCAACCAGCGACCCGAGGGATGACGCGTAGCCATGCCGCGAGCTTTCAGTTGGCCAAGCCCCTCAATCCACGCATGCATGTACGGGCCGGAGGAATTACGCGCGCCGCGCGGCAATTTCTCGACCGGAACGCCATTATGTTCAGCGATGATCGCCTGTCCTTCTGGCGATAGCGGATAGGCCCCAGCACGCCCGGTGAAGCCGACAGCGCGAAACGGGCATGGCGGGCCGTAAAGCTCAGCCATTGGCCGCTGCCCACGTGAAAATACCCTTGTCCATAAAACCCCCACCCGTATCAAATTGATTCATTTACCTTTTTAAGAAACCATTAACCCTCGTTGCGGTGCAGCAACGTGTCGGCGTATCTCGCCGGCCAATGAGAAACGGGTCGCTCGATATCCACTGGCTCAAGAAACTGGCCGGACTTCCACTGTGCGAGGTGGAGGTGGACCTTCGCGCACGCGATGGCGGTGAGAACCGCGACCGCGAGAAACGACGATATGATGATTTGGCTGTCAGTCATTTTGCCTGTCCTTCCGCCAGCCCCGCGAAGATCATGATCGCGAGGAAGATGATCGGGGGAATGAGGTGAGTGGTCATGCTGCCTCTCCGCGCAGCCTGCGTGCCCACGGCGCTTCAATGGGGTCTCCGTATCTGGTGGGATCGCGGAGATATGCATCGGCGTACGAGATCATGATCGCATCGCTGTGCTGGATCATGTCATAGTGACGCGCCCGAAATGCATAACCAGTCCGGCTCAGCATGTGCGTGATGCGCAAGCTGTACGAAAGCTGGAGGCGGGTGACATCGCTGCGCTTCCTGGGGCGCCCATCAACCAGATTGGAGATAGTTCGTGGTTCCGGCAGGATGCTGATGTCAAAATGGCCCGCATTTATCGCGGCTATCGTTTTTCTGATCAGTGGAGACGAGTGAAACCACTCCCGTCGCTGATGGTGCCTAGCGAAATAGGCATGGAAGCGACGCTCAAGATCGTACCCGCCAGCAATTCGCGCTACAATTTCCAGCGGGAACGGCGACCAGTTTTCAAGGATGGTCTTTCGGCCGTCAGGATGTGCGCTACAGCCTACCTTGATAGGACCATCCATACCGATCGGTTTGATGAAATAAACCGTTTTGGCGGTGGTTTTTCTCATGCTGCTGCGTCCACCTTGCGATCCGCAGAAGCGAGATACGCAATGGCTTCCGGCGACAGTTCTTTCTCCAGCCGTCTCGCAGCATCTAAAAGCTGCGGCCTGCGCCAAGGTGGAATGCTTTGCTTTGCCTTCCACGAGTGGACGGTTTGGACAGGATCGCCGGTAGCCCTTGCGATATTTGTAGGGCCTTCCAGCGCCTTAAAGATGCTATCTATGATCGACATTTCGTCGGTCTATCCGTTTTTCGGATAATATGCAAGCCCCGTCTTATCCGATTTCGTTGGATGCTCGCGTGAGGCGCTATCCGCTATCAGTGGCCATGGCTGATTCGCCCCACGATCCGGCATACTGGGCGCGCGTCGTTGCGCGCATGAAAGAGCGGAAGCTTAATCAAACCCAGATGGCCAAGGTGTTGCGGCTGCCGTCGCAATCCGCATTCTCGAATTTGATAAAGGGCCTCCGTGGACTCAAAGCCCACGAGAAGGCCGAACTAGATAGTTACCTCGGCCTTGACGAGGAATCGGCCGTCGTCCAGGTCCCGATTATAGGCTTGACGAACGCTGGAAACTGGCGCGAAGCTATAGAAATGCCGCTGGGATACACACCGGAATTGCGCGGCGTAGTGGGGAGAAGGGCATTCGCTGTCGAGGTAAGAGGCGACAGCATGGATCTGCTGATCGAGGATGGGGGCTATGTCGTCATCGATCCAGATCGAACCACCCTCTACGACGGAAGCATCTACCTTATCGCTAACAGCGATGAGGAAACGACGCTCAAACGCTACCACTCAAATCCAGCCAGGTTCTGCCCCATGTCATCCAATCCAGAGCATCTGGATATGATGGTCGGCGAGCTGGTGTTTCGCGTCATCGGCAAGGCTGTGACTAAGGGCATGATTCTCCCCTGATAAAAAATATCCGTTTTTCGGATTGACACGGTATCCGTTTTTCGGATAGACCATCTCTCATCAACCAGACACGGGATGAGACGAGATGGCGACGCAGGAAGCGATTGCGAAACACAAGGCCAAGATGGCCGCGAAGAAGGCCCGCGTTGTTGAGCCGGGCTTCACTCCCATGGACGACAAGCGATTTCGCGGTCTCCGCATGCAGTTCGCTATGCAGCTGCGCCCCGTCCTGCCCAACCTCGGCAGCCGGTATCGCGGGCATGGAATGGCGAATGTCGGCCGCAATCACCCTGACTACGGCCTGTCTCTCGGCGAGCATCTCCTCCGTAAGGCGCAGCGCTCATGACCCCAAATCAATCGCAGGATGGGGTGGATCTGGAGCCGTGCCCATTCTGCGGCGGCGATAATGTCACCGTCTACGGACCTTATGGATGGTATCGCGAATACTGCATAAGCCACTCATGCGAGACGTTTTACAGCGGCACTAGTGAGTTCGCCAAGGGCTTTCGCTCAAAAGAGGCCGCAACTCGCGCTTGGAACACTCGCGCCGCTCTCAAGGCCACTCAGCCATGACCCGCGACAGCATACGGGAGGGGCTGGTGGAGGCCGCTTGCTACTGGTGCGACGAACCTACGCACGAAACTGTTCTGATGTCCTTCGCGGTCGCTGGGACGGTTGAAGCTGGGAATACGAACGAAAGCAGCGTGGAGCCCATGTGCATCAGCTGCCAGATCGAAAACGGCTACAAGGCTCGCGCGTGGTTTCCCCATCTGGATTTTTCCGGAGAACCCATGCGACGCGGTCAATTCCGCGAGCCGTACCCGATGGTCGAGGAAGTTCAATCATGAGCTGGCTTCACTCCGCTCTATTGGTCGGCTTCATTGCGTGCCTGATCGGTCTGGCTTCGCTGGGGGCGCGGAAATGATGGACCAGCAACCCCCTTCATCACGACATTCAAATCAATCGGAGGCCATGATGGCAAGCGAATATCGAGACAAATCCGGCTGCCAGTACTGCGATGGCTATTGCCATGGCGGGTGCCGTGAAAACCAAGGCACCTTGCTCAACTGCATCCGCAGCCTGTTCAACATCGACGGGTATTTACTGCCCGAGTTGTCCGACGATCAGCAGCGCGAGTTTGTCCGCGATCCGGTTCGGTACTTCATGAGGACGGACAATGCTCAACAGACCGCGATCTTTCGCGAAGTCGCCAAGAGACAGCAGGTGTCAGCATGAACAGTGAAGGATTTCGCGTCGGCGATTATTGGATCGAATGGGCGGATGATGATGTCGTCAGCATCTCCAATACTCGACTAGGCCGGTCAGCCATTCTTCATGGCGGCGACTTTGAAAGCATCCTGTCCGGCATGATCGAGATGGCCAATCTCTCTGTTCGGGAGGCGCTGTCGTGACGATCCGCCAGGATCATATCGAACTGCTTGAGGACAAGCTCAGGCTTTGGCGCGAGGCGGCGACCAGCGGAAACATGGAATTGCGCGATTACAACCGTCGCTGCGCCGAGGCTCTTGAAGAGTGCCTCCACCATGCAATCGAAGGGAAAGCGTGATGCACTACCTGAACGGTTTTGTTCCCGACGTGGAATGCAAGGAATGCGACGGTAACGGCTTCGTCATGAAGCGCCAGCCCCGGCTTGGGCGCGGGCTGTACGAAGTCGATTGCGAAGCATGCTGTGGCCACGGCTGGCGGCCTATGAACGATGAGGAGCAGAGCGATGCCGCAGAGGCTGCTTACGAGCGGTTCTGCGAGGACTTTTACGGCGGTTCGTCTCCGGTGACGCTCGACGAGCAACATCGCGCGGCATGGCTGCAAAAGCGGGAGGCGCGCAAATGACCACCCGCCTGACAATCTCGCTGCTGCTTTTAGCTGCGGTCGCCCTGGGTCTGATGACCTGCGCGACCTTCATGGAGCAGCGGCCAATGCCTGAAGGAATGGTTAGATGACTAGCGAAATAGAGACAGCGGAGATGCGCTCGCCCGAGTGCACTTGCCACCCGGATGATCGGCCAGAAGGGCCTTGCCGCAAGCGCTTTGCCACCTCGGAGTGTCAGGCATCGTTCCGTCTTGAGGGTCTGTATAAGGTCCGGCGCGGCATACGCCATCATCTCATGACCGGTCTGATCTATCGCTCGACTGGCAAAGATCCGAAGAATGACGGCTACTCTTTCGCCGAGGTTCCCGACTGGCAGCTTCGTCAGTGGGTCGAAATCATCGAAGGTGCTGCAAAAGTCATTGAAGCCTCCGCCCCGGAGTCAGTCGCATGACCCCCGACAGCCAAAATCAATCGGAGGATGGGGTGGTGCCTGCTGAAGCGGAAGCGGCTGCAAAACTAGGCCAGCTCTACGCCTCCATCCAAGCCGCTGAGTTGGCATGCAGCGGGATAGCCTGCACGGACCCATTCAGCGGGAACTGCTGGTGTTTCAACACTGCGCTTGCCCAGCACGTTGCCAAGGCCACTCAGCCATGACCCGCGACAGCATACGGGAGGGGCTGGTGGATCTGGCGGAGGCTTGCGA
>ERZ1292623.3017-Hain-H51-01um-R1-3017-length-14669-cov-6_pt2 | contig 13176 bp, 12 predicted proteins | sample MGYA00564398_ERZ1292623 | MGnify/ENA primary metagenome ERZ1292623 (study PRJEB36523, sample SAMEA6512633) | groundwater metagenome | collected 2019-01-07 | study: AquaDiva: Metagenomics assemblies of 32 groundwater samples
CTCGGCTTCGGCGCGGTAAAACCCGCCATGACTAGCGAAAGCGGGATTCGGTACGCCGAAGCGTACCTACGGCGTGATAAAACCCGCCGAAGGTTCGCGGAGGAGACCTTCGCCTTGCCAAAGCTCTAAAGAGCATAGGCGAGCTTCGTCAAAGCTTCGGCGCGGCAAAGCCCGTAAAAAGATGAATTACGTTTATATTTTAGAGTGTGGCGATAATGGGTTTTATACTGGTTGTATGAATGATCCAGGTAAAAGGTTAGAGCGTCATAAAGGGGGCAAAGTCCCAGCAACCAGAGATCGGTTGCCCGTTAAGCTAACTTCTTACTTCGCTTTTGATAATAAATATACCGCTTTCAATTTCAAAAAATACCTTAAATCTGGTTCGGGCCAGACCTTTCTCAAAAAGCATCTCGTGTGAGTTTCCTAACATCCACCACTTGTTCATAACTTTTCGTAAGCGTGCGTTTTATTTTGCTATACTTATAGTAATGAACTCCGGACAGAAGCGAACGCTTGTGGTTTTGGGCGTAATTCTTATCGCGCTGGTTGTCATTTTTTTCTCGTACGATTTCTCGAAACGATTTTTGCCAGGGAATCAGAAGGAAGAGGTTCGGGAGCCACTCACAGCAGAAGAAATCGACGGGATCCTCAGAGATCTTGCCCCATCACGAAATGTTACGTCTGCATCTCAACCAATACCCACAAAAGAGGAGCAGAAAATTTTAGATTCTCTGGCTCCGCCGCCGGCCAAAGTATCCGCGGGAACTACTCAGCGTGGATCGTATCAGTACGCGCCACCACCCGCACCACCTCCGGAAACACAAGCTCTGCTCGATAGTTTGTCACCGGCAGCTCGGTGAGTGGGGATAACTTAATTACCAAACAGTCAATTATTCTATAGTATTAACGTAATACGGCACATGCACAAAAAATATCTCCTTGGACTTTTTGTCGTCGTTGGTCTTTTCTCAGTTTCGTATGGTGTTTTCGGACAAACGTTTTCTGATCCAGCTTGTCCTCCTCCAGGGTGTAATAGTTACGCCCCAATTAGCGTTGGTCCTACACCGCAATTTAAGGCGGGCAATCTTACTATCTATAGCCCCACGGTCACCGGCACGATAGCGAGCGATATTCTCCATGTTCGAGGCGGAGCGTTGATCAATTCCAGTAATACTCCCAGTGGAAAAGCTTTACTCGTTCCATTCGGTCATATAGGACTTGGGACAGAATCACCTGATCCAGCTTACACTGTTGACATTCGTGGAAGTCTTGGCTTTGGAGGTAATGTAATACCAAAAATTGAGCTTGGCAAGCCAGACGCTGGTGGGCCAATCCACCGTACAGAAGGATTATTGGGAGTAGCTGGAAATATTGTTATGAATCCTGGCATCCTCGGGAAGCGTTTTGATATGAGATATTCAGGATTTCTCGGGGGCGGCGAAGGTGGTAGTTTGCAAACGTTTAATGGGACTATTACCCAGGGAGATATCAGTATACTGCCCGACCTATCTTTTGGAAAAGCGCCTACTGGAGATGAGGGTAATATTTACATGAAGTCAGGAGCCAGGCAGGGTAGTGTTATTGTTGGTAATGATGGATTCCAGACCCTTCGCGTGTACGGAGATATTAATGCCACTGCGAAACCAAGCCCTGCTTGGGCGTATATCTTAGATCCATACGACGCACCGAACCCGGTGAAAGATGAGAATGTGGCTATTAATCACAACACTCCACTTGCTTCTATTGCCTGGCCGGCGGCGTGGAATGGTGCCAATCGGATGACCTGTGACGTTTCAGTGACGAGTACTAACTGTGGGAGTAGCATTCCTGGAACAGCGGGCGGACTGGGATATCGATACGATATCTATATTAAGGCTGAAGGAGCGGTTGGGACAAATTGTGGAGTTCCTCCTAGCGGCAATTCGAGCTGCACCTTTACTGCTTATGCCTATCGTTACTATCTTGCTCCCGCGGCAGGAGCACTGGAAGGAGGAAGCATTTTCGGATCAAATCTGTTTGCTGATCGCGGTAGCTTCACAGGAAGCGTGGAAGCAGAGAATCTAACTGTTAGTAAGATAGTGCAAGTAGGGGATGCCCTTCGTGTCGGTGGCACCAATGGGATACTACTGAGAGATAATGGTGATGCACAACTTGGAAAAGACTTTAAAGTCACTTCCTCGACGATAGATATTGCTGGAAAAAATTTAATTGTAGATCGGGGAGATATCCATACTAAGAATCTCTTGGTTAGCAGTGATACGATAATCCTAGGAACACTCATTCCAGTGCGAATGTGCTTGGGTGGCGTATGTCACACGTCTTGGCCCACGAGTACAACTCCTGGCCCGGGTCCTGGTCCAGGAGGCGGAGTTACCGGCACAGGCGCCGTGAATCGCATGGCGGTTTGGACGGGGACTTCAACTGTGGGCCCGTCTAATTTAAGGGAGGCAGGGACTGTTCTTTCAACCGGTGGTGTATTTGGAGTGGGGACTAATAGTCCTGAAGTAACTCGAGCACTGACAATTCAGCCACCAGCGGGACAGTTTGGTTGGCTACAACTCAAAGATAATACTGGGGCAAATAAGTGGCATATAACGGGATTTGCGAATGGGTTAAATATCTCAGAAACTGGGGTAGCCGATCGTTTCTTCATTGCGGCTGGTGGTAATATCGGTATCGGAAAAACCAATCCAAATGCAACGCTTGAGGTTAAGGGCGACGTTAAGATTACGAGTACGGGAGCAGATAATGTTGCGTTTCATTTTGAGCCGAATGCCGGGCGACTCACCGTTGGCAGTCCGACTCAATCCGGTAAAATTTATGTAACGAGAAATAGTATTCCAACCATTCAGATCGATGGTAATAGTGGCAAAGTAAATGCCGGTCAGTTCTGCGACATTAACGGCAATAACTGCATCACTCCCGGAGGAGCCGGAGGTGGTGGTTTGGGAAACTGGACCACTATTGGAAATGGATGGGTCGTTAATAACGCTCCAACCGATGGATTTGTCCTCGTCAGATTCAAGCAAGTGTTTGGTGGCGGTGGTCAAAGCGTTCCTTGTTCCGCTTCCATTGAAAGCCCAGTTGGCACCGTGAGACAACAAACAGATCTTCCCACGAGTGGAGTCGTACTTACTGATTCTCTTATGGCGCCGATTAAGAAAGGGGATGGTTGGAAGATGGTGACAACTTGCGCGGGATCGAATGGGTATTACTGGATTCCGATGGGGAACTAATCCTTAAATATATATAAGAAATAATTGACAAATACCGCCTCGGGCGGTATTGTCTTTTCATCTCCTAAGACCACAGGTTGGCGAAAGCCCTAAGTCGGACTCTGTCCGATCCTGTCGAGGACCATACATTAGGGTTTAGGGTATGGGGTATAGTGGGTAGTAACTATCCACTAATCACTATCCACTAATCACTAATTACTGTCCGACCTTGGGAATAAAGGTCGTTTTTATTTTGTTCCCAAAACAAAATAAACCCTGCGAAGCTTTGAAGTCGAAGCGAAGTAGGGTAATCAATAATCTAGATGAAAACAAAAGCAAAGAAAGTTGAGGAGCTGGCGAAGGCCAAGACCTACTTGAAAGATAGTAAGGCCTTGTTGTTCACGAATTTGACCGGCATGCCGGCGGAAAGTTTGCGAAAACTGCGTCGCGCTATGAGCGAACAAGGAGTTAACTTTTTCGTTCTGAAGAAGCGACTCTTAGGGATTGCCTTGAAAGATAAAGGAATCGACGTCAATCCGAAAGAAAAATTTTCCGCTTCAGTCGGCACGGCTTTTTCTCCACTCTCGATCCAGGAGGTGAGTGCGATTGCGCACAAGTTCTTGGCGAGCGCCGGCAGTAAGAAAAGCGAAGAGATGCTCGGTGGTTTCGATCTTGAAACCAGTGAGTACATCTCCGGCGAGGACGTGCAGATGTTGGGTAAATTACCGTCACGCGAGGTCCTTATTGGCCAGGTGATGGGCGGTATGATCGCTCCGCTTCGTGCTTTCTTGTATATCTTGAGCGAGAAGTCGAAGCAGGCAGCCCCCACACCATAACGAGTTTTTATGTTCTACATGTATATCTTGAAAAGTTTGAAAGATGATAAGTTATACATCGGATACACCGGAAACTTAAAAAGAAGGTTTAGCGAACATAATGGTGGGCTGGTGCAATCAACGAGGACTAGAAAACCGTTCAAGTTGATTTACTACGAAGCGTATAACAATGCTCAGGAGGCAAAAAGAAGAGAAGGGAATCTGAAGTTAAGAGCAAAAGCATTACGACAACTCCTCATTAGAATAGAGAAATCGGTTAATTCCTAAACTCGTTTGGTGTGGGGGAGGTCGAAACTAATAAACTAAAACAACATGTCTAAATTAGAAACATTAATTACAGAGATCGAAGGTCTTTCTGTTAAAGAACTGGCCGAGATCGTGAAGTTGATGGAAGAGAAGTTTGGTATTACCGCCGGCGTGCCGATGGCGGCTGGTGGTGGAGGTGGTGCCGCTCCTGCTGAAGAAAAGACCACCTTTAACCTTGTTCTGAAGGCTGCTGGCGACCAGAAAGTTGGCGTCATCAAGGTAGTCAAAGAACTGACAGGTTTGGGCTTGAAAGAAGCCAAAGACCTCGTAGATGGCGCTCCGAAGCCGATTAAAGAAGGCTTGAAGAAGGAGGAGGCCGAAGAGATGAAAAAGCAGCTCGAAGCGGTTGGCGCAACCGTAGAGTTAGCCTAGTCAAACTCCCAGACTCGAAAGCAATTTCAAGGTTGGAATTCAACAAAAACCACTGCGGATTGAACCCAGTGGTTTTTTGTTTTATATTTAGGCGTTATCGTTAAAGACGTTAGGGCGGTTAGCTCAGGGGTAGAGCACTGCATTCACATTGCAGGGGCCACAGGTTCGAAACCTGTACCGCCCACAAAAGATAGTCCATATTCGCCTCGATTCGATCGAGTCGAGGCAGGTCGGAGAGGCCATAGGTCCGATCCCTATATACCCACTAAAATTTTTAGTGGGGAATTATGAAATTTCCCATATCTGCACGAACTGTGCATATCTCGGAAAGAGGCCTCGAAAAACCCTTTAAAATAGAGGGTTTTCATTTATTCACGGAAAAATCACGGGTTTTGACATATATATAAAGTGGTTTAAAATTACATAGAAGTGGTGAATTGTGGATAACTATGGGGATAAAGCCCCCTTTCTGTGCAGAACTTTCCAAATTCATGAGGTTTTGAGTTATTAGTTATTAGTTATTAGTTAGAAGTCACTTTTATGCTCCTAGGCGAATACCGACACAACTTAGACGTCAAAGGTCGAGTAGCCATACCGGCTAAGTTTCGCGAGAAACTTGCAACCGGGGCTATTGTCACCCGTGGTTTAGATAATTGTTTGTTTTTGTTCGCCGAGGCCGAGTGGAAAGCGTTGGCCGAAAAACTCGTTGCCTTGCCGTTAGCTCAGGCCAACTCCCGCGCTTTCGTTCGACTTATGCTCTCGGGAGCGATGGATGTGGAGTTCGATAATCAGGGACGCCTGCTCATTCCGGACTACTTGCGAAAGTACGCTGGCTTGGGCAAGGAGGTGGTGGTAGCCGGTCTCTACAATCGTATTGAACTGTGGGACGCGGCGACCTGGGAGCGCTATAAGCAAAAGACTGAAGGCGCTTCTGAGGAGATTGCGGAAAAATTAGGGGAGCTTGGAATATAGAAATGCAAAAATTAAAAATCAAAATGAAAAGTTACTGTTGTTCCAGCGTGCTGGAACTTCCTCAATTTTTAACTTTGATATTTGCATTTTGAACTATTCCCATGCATACCCCCGTTCTTTTACAGGAAGTCCTCAAATATCTTGATCCCGAGCCCGGCGATTTTGTAATTGATGGCACTGCCGATGGCGGTGGTCACGCCGAGGCGATTCTCGCAAAAATCGGATCTCGCGGCACACTCTTAGCACTTGATTGGGACAAAAGCATTCTCGATGAATGCAAAAAACGATTACACCGTCCCAAGAATGTTGTTTTCGTAAACGCCAATTACCGCGATATTCCCGAGATACTCACAAAAAAGAAATTAGGAAAAGCTGACGGGTTGCTTCTCGATCTTGGCTTTTCCTCTCTGCAGATCGAAGGGTTGGGACGAGGATTTAGTTTTAAGAAAGAACTTGGGAGTGAACCGCTACTCATGACCTATAGCGGCGAGACGGAACCAGTTTGGAAGATCTTGAAGAGTATCAAAGAAGACGATCTCGCTCGAATCATTCGTGAGCTGGGCGGTGAACGCTTGGCGGGAAGGATCGCTCGCGTCATCAAAGAACGGACACGGAAGAGAACGATTGAGACGAGTGGCGAGTTGGCCGATCTCATTCGCGGTGTGCTACCGAAGTTTTATGAACGAGGTCGGATCGATCCGGCAACAAGAACCTTCCAGGCTTTGCGGATATACGCCAATAAAGAACTCGAGAATGTTGAAGCGATTGTGGCCAGTTTGCCGGAAGTAATGGAAGAAGGCGGACGAGTGGTAATTCTCACCTTCCATTCTTTAGAGGACAGAATCGTGAAACATGCTTTCCGGAAGTTAGAGAAGGATGGACCGTTTAAAATTTTAACAAAAAAACCGATAGAACCCAGTCGAGAAGAAATTATAAATAATACACGTAGCCGATCGGCGAAACTTCGAGCAATCGAACGAACGTAGAACTTATCTTAAAAATTGCTTCCGAGTCAGATGAAGAAGATTTCGAGCGTAAGGCATCTTCTCCTGACGAAGGAATAGCAGAGCTATTTCAAGGAAGGAAAGATGAGTTGCAACCGAAAGCTGAATGAGATGACCGGAATGAATTTTTAAGATAAGTTCCAAAAGACAATGACCTATATCCAATCCAACACCACCAACTTTGCCTACCGTTTCGCCGTGATTTTTTTGATATCCACTATTGTATTAGTCGCTGTTTACCTTATTATGATATACAGTCACACAGTTAGTCTCGCGAATGAAATTAAGAAAACAAAATTGGCGCTTAAAACGACGATGACAGAAAGCGCCGAAGCGCAGAGCGAGATTTTTAAGAGTGCCACTGATACATTTTTGCGGTCAAAGGCCAGCGAACTTGGCCTGGTAGAGGAAAAAAATCCAACTTACTTCGAGCTTCAGAAGCAATGGCTGTTCGCTTCTCAATAATTCTGGTTTTTATTTTTGGCGCGTATGCGCTTCTTGTTTTTAATCTCTATAACTTACAGATAGTCGGGGGCAAAGGGTATATTGCCCGCGCTGACTCTCAAGCGGCTGGCCTTGATTGGCAAGTTGGCCGGAGGGGTAGCATTTTTTTTACTGATCGGAATGGAAATTTGATGCAGATGGCCGCCATAAAGGATGTGCCGTTTGTTTTCGCTGTTCCGAAGGATATGGATGACGTGGCCGAGACGGTCCATCAGTTGGTTGCGGTCACTGGTCAGGATCCGAACGAGATCATTACTTCTTTAAAAGGCAAAAAACAAGTGGCTTTAGAGAAAAAAGCCTCGGCCGATCTTGTCGAAAAAATCGATGATCTGAAACTCAAAGGAATTTATACGAGTGTGAAGCCGACCCGATCGTATCCCTTGAGCTCACTCGCCGCCCATCTTTTAGGTTTTGTCAGTCCCGATAGCGAAGGGGTGGGGGAGAGCGGCCGGTACGGTGTTGAAAAATTTTACGACAATGAGCTGAAGGGCAGTTCCTCGACGACGAAGAGTGGCGGCTGGAATCAGGGCGAGGACCTCTATCTCACCATTGAGCCGAATGTTCAGAAAGAAGCGGAACGAATTTTGAACGATATCGTTAATCGGTTTCAAGCTGTCAGCGGCTTGGCGATTGTTCAAGAACCAAAGACCGGAAAGATTTTAGCCTTAGCCGGCGAGCCGACCTTTGATCCCAACAAATATCAGGAAAGCGATTTGAGTACATTTTTGAATCCGGCGACGCAAAAAATCTATGAGCCCGGTTCGATCTTTAAAGTTTTGACGATGGCGGCTGGTATCGATGCCGGTAAAATTACACCGCAAACAACGTATGTTGATAAAGGAAAGTTAACCTTAAATGGCCGGACGGTCAGCAACTGGGACTATAAGACGCACGGCGCCTACGGCAAGATCACTATGACGGACGTGATTGAGAACTCGATTAACACCGGCGCAATTTTTGCCGAAAAAACGACCGGTCACAAAGTTTTCACGGACTACATGAAAAAATTCGGTTTGGATGAAGAAACGGGCGTGGAGTTGCCCGGCGAGCTTTCCGGAAATTTAAAGCGATTAAATAGCAAGGAGCCGGATGTCGCTTTTGCCACCGCCTCGTACGGTCAGGGTGTGGCGGTAACGCCTGTCGGACTTTTGAGCGCCGTTGGAGTATTAGCGAACAAAGGCCTCCTCATGCGGCCGTATGTGAACGCCGAAAGCACTGCAACTGTCGTGCGTCGCGTTGTTTCCGAAAAAACGGCCAAGCAGGTGACGGATATGATGGTCTCGGCTGTAAAGTTGAACAAAGTGGCGCACATTCCGGGCTACTCTATTGCCGGAAAAACTGGTACGGCCTTTATCCCTGACTTTAATCATGGTGGTTACACGACCGAAGTCTTCAATACGTACATCGGTTATGGTCCAACCAGCGATCCCAAATTCATCATTCTTTTCCGTTTAGAAAAACCGGTTGGCGCGCCGCTCGCGGGAACGAGCGTGGTGCCGGCTTTCCGGGAGATGGCGCAATTTATGATTAACTACTATGATATCCCTCCGGATCATCCGGAAGAAACGAAGAAAGCCACACTGTAATCCCTCACCCAATGAGAAAAATAGCTTGACCATGAATTTTCCACATAAACACACAGCCTTCTTTCATAAAAAGTCGTTTTTAATAAGAGACAAAGTCGTTGCAAGACGGCTGTTTCTCATTGGGTGAGGGATGAATCCCCGCACCTAACGAGAAAAGTGAGATGAAATATCAATAATTATACATACAACAATGACAATAAAAGAGGCGAAGATTACATCGAGATTTTGCCGCTTTGCGGCGATTTCTCATTAGGTGAGGGGATGAAACCACAAGCCAAATACCTCCTTGAACGTATCCTTAAATACCTGGCCAAAGCGACACTGTGGCGGTATCGACCAGCCATTGTTGGCATTACCGGCAGTGTTGGCAAGACCTCGACCAAAGAAGCGATCGGAGCCGTCTTAAAGAGCGAGCGAAAAGTGCGCGTGGCTTCCAAGAATTTCAATAACGAGATCGGCCTGCCACTCACGATTCTGAGTTCGGAAACCGCCATAACCGGTGCGGGATTTTGGGTACGAGTTATTCTCCGGGCAATCTGGAATATTATTCGGAAAACGGACTATCCCGAAATTTTGGTTTTGGAGTTTGGGATCGATCGTCCTGGCGATATGCGCTATCTCCTCGAGATCGCCCGACCGAATGTTGGGGTAGTCACGGCGATTGGTGAGATTCCGGTTCACGTCGAGTACTTCTCCGGGCCGGAAGAAGTGGCTCGAGAAAAGGCTCGTTTGATTGAACAATTGCCGGCCGGCGGATTTGCCATCCTGAATTACGATAGCCACATCGTCATGGGTTTGAAAGATCGAACGCGCGCGCATCGGATGAGCTACGGCTTCCATCGTGATGCCGAAGTACGAATCTCGAATTTCGCCACCAGAATTGAAGAGGGTAATCCGGTGGGAACGAGTTTCAAGCTTGAGTATGCCGGAAATTTTGTTCCGGTTCGTCTCGATCATGTTTTTGGCCGGGCACAAGCGTACGCCGCCGCCGCGGGTGCTTCCGTCGGATTGATTTTCGGTTTGAACTTGGTTACTATCTCCGAAGCTTTGAAGGATTACCGACCACCAGAACATCGTTTTCAGTTGTTGCGCGGCTTGAAAGATACGATCGTAATTGATGATGCCTATAACGCCAGCCCACTTTCGGTTCATGCCGCACTCGACACCTTGAAAGATTTGGAGGGTAAGCGAAAAATTGCGATTTTGGGTGACATGCGCGAGATCGGATCATTCGCCGCCGAAGCCCACCAGGACATTGGTCGAGTGGCGGGGGAGATTGCCGATATTTTAGTCGGCATCGGTCCGAACGCGCGGCATATCGCCGACGGTGCAATCGAAACCGGACTTTCGAAAAAGAATATCCGTCTTTTCGAAACTGCCGACCAAGCAATTCTCTCGATCCAGGAGCTGATCAAAAAAGGAGATATTATTCTCGTCAAAGCGTCGCACAGTATTGGTTTGGAAAAAGTAGTAGAAAGTATCAAAGCATAGGAAATGGCGCCACCCGCCGTAGGCGGGTAAATCGTCCCCGCCCTCCTTCGGAGGGTAACGGCTTCCGCCGGAGGCGGACGAGAGGACAGCGAATATGGCCTCATCGTCTAACGGCTAGGACAGTGCCCTCTCACGGCACAAATCGGGGTTCGATTCCCCGTGGGGCTACTAAAACAAAAAATCGCACTCATCGCAGTGTGGTTTTTTGTTTTAGTAGTTCGGAGAAGAATTGAACGAGCGGAAGGGGCTCGCCTCGCTTGAGCTTTGGCGAAGCGGGTCGGGGAACCACGATTGGTTCCCCGTGTAGGAAATTATTCAAAACCGTGGGTTTTGAAAAGCGAGTGAAGCGAGCGCGTGAGCTTCCCCTTGGGCTTTTTACTATCCGTATCATTTGTTATTATTACTCAAATGAGCTTAGGTATCTTAGTAATAAGCGTTGTTAGTTTTATAGCAAGTGTCATAGCCATATTTGTATCCATAATGGCCTGGCATAAAAATCGTGCTATATATGACATAGAATCCTTTCCATTAAGAAGCGACAGCATCGGCGGTCTAAGAGCAAAGTTGAATTCGGGGAAATATACAATACTGGCAGTTCACGATGAAACTCTCAATCCTTCGATTTCCACGAAGGTGCTATTAGGGAAGGTTAAAGAATAAGATAGTACAATACCTATATGCAAAAACTGATTATCGGGAACTGGAAGATGAATCCAGGCTCACTCGTTGAGGTAAAAAAATTGGTACAGTCTTTAGACAAGGTTAAAGTAGGAAAGAATGTTTCTGTGGCCATTTGTCCGCCATTTGTGTACCTGCCGCTTTTGAAAACCAAGTTTACACTTGGCGCGCAGGATGCGTTTGGAGAAGAGAAAGGAGCTTACACCGGAGAGATTTCACCCTCGATGCTTAAAAATCTGGGCGTCGAGTACGTTATCCTTGGTCACTCTGAACGACGGATTCACATTGGAGAAACTGACGAACTGATTGCTAAAAAAATTAAAGGAGCTATGGTAGCCGGTTTGAAAGTGATTCTTTGCGTCGGAGAGCCGCTTGCTATGAGAAAGAAAGGAATGGCGGCAAGTAAAAAGTATGTGGAAGGCCAGCTTAAGAAAGATTTAAGTCTCTTAAAGCCGAAGGATCGATCTAAAGTTATTGTTGCCTATGAACCTATCTGGGCGATAAGTACCATGCCTGGGGCAAAGCCGGACAGTCCAGAAGGCGCGGCGGAGATGATCGTTTCTATAAAGAAAATAACCAAAGGAAAAGTTATCTACGGTGGATCGGTGAATGGTGCAAATGCTCGAGGATTCTTGGAAAGGAAAGAAATCGACGGAGCCTTACCCGGCGGCGCCAGTCTGAAGCCCGAAGAATTCAGGAAGATCATTGAAGCCGCCTCTTGATCCCCACACCTAATCAGGAAAGAAAGAAGTATCAGAGACGGACTTTAATTCGAGTCTATATATTAGAAAAGGGAAGTTTTGAAAGGATGGGGCTGTTTTAGAGAGAAAATTCCTGGTTAGGTGTGGGGATTGACTTTTCAATAGTTATCCTGTATAGTCCTAAGCGAATGAGTGCAGTCCGCAAGGATTACACGATTTGTTCAAACTAGCCCCGCCCCAAAGCGGGGTTCGTTTGTTATTATCGCAGATAATAATCCTGAGCTTGTCGAAGGGTTTTCATACTGCTATTATCAAAACTACTAGACTGAAGGGCCGTTTAGGGGGTTACAAGGAGAGCACTTATACAAAGGAGTCACATATGGGATCACAAGGAGAGCACTCATTCTTTAACAAATTCGAGGTCACCACTTGTGATCCCATATGTGATTCTACATACTTGTAGCCCCCAGAGAGCTTGTCCGGAAACCTTTGCTCGTCGCGAGATCCCGAAATGATCAGCGAGACAAGGAAAAATGAGGCAGGAATAGTCGGAACTATTTCAAGGAGTTTTGACGAAGTCGCAGCCAGCATTACGGGATTGCAGTAAGACAAGAGATTTTTGGACATGCTCTAGACTCTAGAAAACTTATGATTCAAGAAAACGTTCCATTTTCTACTCTAGGCAGTTATCGCCTCGGAGGAAATGTGAGTCATTTGGCCACTCCTCGGACCGAAGAGGAGCTTCTGGCTACGATTCAGCTTCTAAACGACCGTAAATGGCCGGTTTTTATTATAGGAAGCGGTACAAATCTCCTGGTTGGCGATGAAGGGTTTTCAGGCCTTATGATCCGGCCGGATTTTTCCTTCATTGAACAGAACGGGAATGAGATCCGAGTAGGCGCGGGAGTTTTGATGGCGGATCTTTTGGCATATGCGCTTCGAGAAAATTTAGGCGGAATGGAGTGGGCTGGGGGATTGCCGGGGACAGTGGGTGGCGCAGTGCGCGGCAACGCCGGATGTTTTGGGAGCGAGACAAAAGATTTTATTTTGGGTGTTGAAAGCATTAATCTCCAAACCGGAAAGAAGATAGTTCGCGAGAAAAAAGACGGTGAGTTCGAGTATCGCTCCAGTATTTTCAAAACAAAATTAGACGGAAAAGAAATTATCACCGCGGCGACGCTTACACTCTTTCCGCAGGAAAGGAAAATTTCCGAGGCGGTGGCGAATGAGCATATCCAGTACCGCAAAGACCGCCAACCACTCGAATATCCGAACATTGGAAGCATTTTCAAAAATGTTGATGCACGAAATTTTACCGAAGAGAAACTGAAACCATTTTCTGCGGTGATAAAAAAAGATCCATTTCTGGTTATCCCGACAGCGTATTTAATTTCCGAAACAGGTTTGAAAGGCACTCGTTCCGGCGGCGCAGAGATCTCGGGAAAGCATCCGAACTTTATTATCAATACCGGGCAAGCGACAGCTAAAGACGTGAAAACGCTCATATCCCT
>ERZ1292623.3586-Hain-H51-01um-R1-3586-length-13176-cov-16_pt1 | contig 13176 bp, 15 predicted proteins | sample MGYA00564398_ERZ1292623 | MGnify/ENA primary metagenome ERZ1292623 (study PRJEB36523, sample SAMEA6512633) | groundwater metagenome | collected 2019-01-07 | study: AquaDiva: Metagenomics assemblies of 32 groundwater samples
TAAAATCTGCCAGTATCGCGGTTGTAAAAAATAGCAAGACAGACTCACGGGAAGCTCAAAAATGGCTAATTTCTTCGGATTTTCTCGTTGACGATGCGCTGGGGGCATGTCAACTCAAAAATCCTGTGAAATTATCTCATTTTTGAGATTCTCAATCTGATGATAGTTCGAATCCTGCACTCTTTAGGGCAAACGAAGGATTAATTTAATTCTTGCCCCCCATAGTGAATTTCTTAAAGAAATTCTACTACTGGGGTGTCAAAATTCTTCTACTGAGTGAAACAAGTACTTAAAATATCTTTTATTAATTATAATAGGCTGTTTTATGGTTTTTTGAATACCGCTAAAAAAGTTCTTTGGTTTTTAGCAAGAGATGTTTTTTTAATCATTTTGATCCTTATTTTATTAACTATAGTTTTTGGCGAGCTTTTATTTTATAATTATGTATTATCGGTAGAAATTAAGGAACTTAATGTTGACTCTAATGTAATCAGGTTTCAAAAAAACACTTACAAATCTGTTGTTGAAGAATGGGCAAGAAGGGAAAACATTTTTAATAATCCATCAGATATAAATTATCGAAATCCATTTTAAGAATAATCAACGAATAAACGAATGTATTACGAATTTTCGAATTACGACAATTAAAAAAACGCATTCGCAAATTCGAAACTGATTCGTACATTCGCTGATCAGATGAAGAAACTTATTTTTTTGGTAGAAGATGACTCTGCAATTGCCGATATTTACAGGACCATTATGGAAAAATCCAACCTTAATGTAGAGATTTTTGGATTGGGGCAAGATATTATAAAGGTATTAAAATCGATAAAGGCAGGTGAGAGAGAAAAGCCAGATATTATTTTACTTGACCTGATACTCCCAGATATGAATGGTATAGATGTTTTAAAAGAAATTAAAAGCAACGAGGAATCCAAAAGCATTAAAGTTTTTATACTAACAAACCAAGGAGAAGTTAAGTTTGATCAAACAGACTTAAGGCCAGACAAGGTTATAATTAAAGCCAATATTACGCCAACTCAGCTAGTAGAAACTATAAAAAAAGAATTAAAGTAAGTGAGTAATAGCGAACACTTACCCCGCCCTCCATGCAGTTTTGGGGTGAAATGAAACAGGTAAATTTAATAAATAATATTTGTTTCATCTTGCCTTTTTAAGATCAGCTTAGAGGGCGGGGTTCATGAAATTATTCGCTTGACTCATAACTTCATGAAAAAGGTTTTAATTGTTGAAGATGATAAAGATTTCCTATGGCTTTTGCGGCAAAGTTTTGATGCTAAAGATTTTTATGTTTTTTATGCAGTAGATGGAGAAGAAGGGTTAGAAATGGCAAAAAAAGAGAAACCAGATCTAATTTTAATAGATATTTTACTTCCTAAAATGGACGGCATAGCTATGGCAAAAAAAATAAAGGAAGCGGGCATTAGTGCTCAAATGATATTCTTGACTAATTTAAAAGATCCCCTGCATATTAGTGAAGTAATGAATGTGGCAGTTGGAGCAGATTATATAGTCAAATCTGATATGCATATTGATGCTATTATAGAAAGAGTAAAAAACAAACTAGGAGTTAAGTAACTTTGTTATAAGGGTTTTCTTTAAAAACAAGCTCTTTTTTATTGCAAAAAAATAAAATTAGGATATAATAATAGCTAATTATGGAGGCAATTTCTTTGAAAGCAGAAGAAATTTTTAGTTTATGGGGTTTTCCTGTCACCAATAGCCTGTTTTTGACGTTAGTTGTTTCTTTTATTTTAATTTCGGCATCATTTTTAATTAAGAAAAAAATCAGCGTTATACCAGGAAAACTACAGTCTGGCATAGAAATGGCCGTAGAATGGTTTTTGGATTTAATGCACACTACTTTGGGGTCTAAAGAGAAGGCAGAAAGGTACTTCCCACTTGTAGCCACCATTTTTATATTTATACTGACATCAAATCTTTTAGGTATATTTCCTGGAGTTGGTTCATTTTTAATTGAGAATAACCGTCACCAAGTGCCCTTTTTCCGCTCCCCGGCTGCAGATTTGAATTTTACTTTAGCGTTTGCTGTAATTTCAGTAGTTGTCACAAATATTTTAGGCATGATGACAGTTGGATTCTTTCCTCACTTCAGCAAGTTTATAAATTTTAGAAATCCAATTAAATTTTTCATAGGAATACTAGAACTTGTTTCAGAGGTTGCAAAAATAATTTCTTTGTCATTTCGATTATTTGGAAATGTTTTTGCAGGAGAAGTTTTATTGACAATAGTTTCTTTCTTAGCTCCTTACTTTATACCACTGCCATTTTTGTTTTTGGAGCTTTTTGTGGGGTTGATTCAGGCATTTTTATTTGCTATGCTGACGTTAGTTTCAATTTCACTGCATACAGCAGTTGAGGAACATTGATATAATATTAAAAATTAAAAATTAAATATCAAAAATACATACCAAAAATTAAAAATATAATCCATCGCACGAAGTGCGATACCTAAATTTTGATTTTTGCATTTTGATTTTTGATTTTATTATTATGGACATAGAGCAAGTTCGTTTATGGGCAACCGTGGCATCTATTACATTAGGTACGATTGCCCCAGCAGTTTCAATTGGTTTTATAGGATCTTCAGCCTTAAAATCAATTGGCAGAAACCCAGAAGCTGCTTCCAAAGTTCAAACAGCCATGATTTTGGCCATTGCTTTTGCCGAAGCCATTGCTATTTATTCTTTGGTCATCGCGTTAGTTATCAAATTCGTAGCATAGCTACGCTATGCTTCCTACGAATAGCGAATTTTATCGAATACGAATTCGTAATTCGGTGGCATTCGTAATTCGTAGGGATTGATAAATGGAAGGAGGTCTAATCGGACAACTAGGAATTAATTGGAAGCTGCTTTTAAGCCAAGCGGTTAATTTTTTTATTCTCCTTTTAATTTTAAGAGCTTTTGTTTATAAGCCTCTTTTAGCAGTTATTAAAAAAAGAAATGAGAAAATAAGAGAAGGATTGGAAAAGGCGCAAATTGCAGATGTTAGATTAAAAGAAATTGACAATATTGGTAAGAATAAAATTAGAGAAGCGGAACAACAGTCTATCTTGATGATTGAAAACGCAAAACAGAATACCAAAATAATTGAGCAAACACTTTCTAGGAAAGCTGAAATGCGCCACGAAGAATTGATGGGTCAGCTAGAACATCAATACCAACTTGAAAAAGAAGAAATAAGAGAGGAGGTAATAGCAGGAGCTGGAGACTTGGTTAAAAAAATTCTGGTAAAAACCGTTCAGCTAAATCCGGGTGCTGTTGACGATGCTTTAATTGAGAAAGCTGTATCTCAAGTTAACAAGGAAGCATGAACCCCGTTAGAAGTTTGGATGAGGTATTAAATTAGACTTAGTAGTAGTAAGTTAATTAAGATGAGCAAGCAAATTGTCACAACGAGACCCGGCCTCGTTGATGAGGCCGGGTCTCGTAGGGGTCTCGTATGACATTTTGCCCAAACTTCTAATGGGGTGAGGTATAAATCAAAAATTTACGCTAAACTGCTGGTAAGTTTGCTTATTGATAAAAAATCAAAAGAGGTTTTTGATAATTTTATAAAACTGCTTGAAAGGAATGGTGACCTAAAAAAAGCTAAGGAAATTATCCAGCTAGCCGAAAAATTGTACTTAAAGAAAGTGGGAAGTAAGAAAGTAACTCTTGAATCAGCAAGAAAAATAAATTCAAAAGATATTTTGAAAAAGATTTTGAAAGAAGGGGATTTTTGGGAAGAAAAAATAAACACAGATTTAATTGCGGGCATTAAAGTAATTGTTGACGGAGAAAAGCAGTTAAATTATTCGCTAAAGAGCAAATTGGACAAAATATTTTCACATAGATACGAATGATGCGAATATAATGCAAATTTTCGAATATGCGAATTCGCATATTTGTAAATTCGCATTACATTTGTAATTGGCATCACATTATGAGCCAAGAGATTATAGAAAAATTAAAACAGCAAATTGAAGGCTATAAAGAAAAACCAGAGTGGGAAGAAATCGGCAAAATTATTGAGGTTGGAGATGGTATAGTTAAGATTTCAGGCCTTTCAAATTGCCAAAGCCAAGAAGTTTTGGTTATAGAATCAGAAAAAGGAGAAGTGAGAGCGGTGGCTTTAAACCTTGAAGAAGATTCTGTTGGAGCTTTGGTGCTGGGGCGGGACGCGAGATCTGCCCGCGAAGCGGGAGATCCCGTCCTAGAATCATCCTTAATTAAATCGGGACAGACGGTAAAAAGAACCCTTCGACATAGTTCGGGGCAAGCTAACATTTTATCAATTCCCGTTGGAGGGCAATTATTGGGCAGAGTGGTAGATCCTTTAGGAAATGCTTTAGATGGAAAGGGACCAATATTTTCAGAAAGAGACAAACCTGCAATTCAGTTTTTGGAAAGCACAGCTCCAAATGTATTAGCAAGAGAATCGGTAAACCAGCCAATACATACCGGAATTAAAGCTATTGACTCCATGATTCCAATTGGCAGGGGGCAAAGAGAGTTGGTTATTGGAGACAGACAGACGGGAAAAACAGCCATTGCCCTTGATATGATTATTAATCAAGGAAAGGAAAGGCAATCCTCCTCCGCCAAGCCTCCTTCGCATAAAGCTACGGAAGGCCAAAGGGCTTCGGAAGGGCGAGGAAATCCAGTAGTATGTATTTATGTTGCTATTGGGCAGAAAGAATCAAAAATTGCCAAAATAGTTGAAACGTTAAAGAACAATAACGCTTTAGATTATACCATTGTGGTTTCGGCTTCTGCATCAAGCCCAGCAGCTTTTTGGTATTTAGCGCCATTTGCTGGATGTGCCATTGGAGAATATTTCCGTGACAAAGGCAAAGATGCCTTAATTATTTATGATGACTTGTCAAAACATGCCTGGGCCTACAGGCAAATTTCTTTATTATTAAGAAGACCTCCAGGAAGAGAGGCCTATCCCGGAGATATTTTTTATCTTCACTCAAGGTTGCTTGAAAGAGCAGCTAAATTAAATAAAGAAAACGGTGGAGGATCTTTAACTGCCATTCCAATTATTGAAACACAATTGGGTGATGTTACTGCTTATATTCCAACCAATGTCATTTCAATTACAGACGGGCAGATTTACTTGGAATCCGATTTGTTTTATCAAGGTACAAGACCCGCAGTTAATGTTGGTTTATCTGTCTCAAGAGTTGGGGGAGCGGCCCAGACAAAAGCAATGAAAAAAGTAGCTGGAAAGTTGAGATTACAGTTGGCTCAATTTCGGGAATTGCAGACATTTGTCCAGTTTGCGTCAGATGTTGACCAGGAAACCCGCGAAAAAATACACAAAGGCAGAATAGTATCTGAAGTTTTAAAACAAACGGATTTGGCTCCCATGCCATTTGAAGAGCAAGTCCTGGTTTTATATGCCGCGCTTAATGGCTACTTTGACAAATTCCAGCCAGAAGAAATACAAAAAGTTGAAGCTAAGTTTTTAGAATATGTAAAAGACTTACACGAAGATATATTAGATTTATTAAAAGAAAAAAGAGATATTACAGAGGAAGTTGAAAGTAAAATAAAGTCTGTTATATACAAGTTCATAGAAAATATGTAAGAAAAAAACCCAAAGAGAAGTCTCCAAGGGTGTTGGGCGAAAAGTTTCTACCTGCGGAAGTTTTTTCCGCAAATGGAACAAATCCCATCTTGCAAGTCATGGTCTTGTTCCAGTTCGGCGCAGTCCCATCGAGAGTAAGACAAAGGCTCCTGGTAGCTGCTGAATCCCATCCTCTTTAAGAGGTGGTGACCAAACCACAAGAGGCCAAAGATACAAAGGGCGATGATAGTGAGTGGGTGCATGTCTTCTCCTGAAATGAATGTTTCGGAAATCCACTACCACAATCAGTTGTAACATTTTAAAATAGTAATGTCAAGTTATGGAATCAACACAGAATCTAAAGAAGCGTATTAAGTCAATAGCTAATATTAAAAAAATCACCAAAGCGATGGAGTTGGTGGCGGCTACTAAAATGAGAAGGTCACAAGAGGTAGCTTTGGCTTCTCGTCCTTATACATTTGTGGCACTTGATTTGCTGGCTAATTTAACACTGCTTGAAAAGTCAAAAAATTTACAATTGCCAGAATTGCTTAGAGAAAGAAAAGTTTACCCAGTTAAATCCGCCACGCAGGGCGCGGCGGCGTCCAGCAAAGCTGGACAATTTAACCGGGCAAGAAAAGTTTTATTTGTGTTAGTTGCCTCGGACAAGGGATTAGCGGGATCGTTTAATAGTTCTGTGTTTAAAAAGTTTGAACAGCATATGGAGCGCGATAAAGAAAAATATAGAGATGAAGAAAAATTTTATGTTGCAGTTGGAGAAAAAGCATTTAACTATCTTTCAAAAAAAGGAATTAACGTGTTGAAGAAATTTACTCAAGCGGAAGACTATACAACGCCAGGTCAGGTTGAGCCAATCACTAAATTTATTGTTGAGGGTTATTTGAATAAGAGCTGGGATAGGGTTATTATTGTATCAATGCATTTTAGGTCGGCATTAAAACAAGAACCTCACGTAAGAAAGATTTTACCAGTAGATTTTGATCATATCAAAGAAACTGTGCAAGAAATTATTCCGACAACAGGTAAGTTTGCTGAGCTCATCAAGGAACATAGTATGAATTTTGCGGCCGCTGAAAACATAAGAGAATACTTAATTGAACCATCGCCAAAAGTTGTTTTAGAAGATTTAGCTAAGCATTTATTGTTTATGCAAATATATCACTTGATTTTAGAAGCCAATGCCGCAGAGCATTCAGCAAGAAGAATGGCAATGAAAACCGCATCAGACAATGCGTCAGAATTAGGAGAAGATTTAAGTTTACAATATAACAAGTCGCGTCAGGCTAGCATTACAAGTCAAATCATCGAGATTGTATCGGGCGCGGAGTCGTTATCATAATATGTTTGAGATAGAGAAAAATTTTATACTAACCAAAGAACAAGAAGATAATCTTATAAAAGATAGTGAATTTATCGGACAAAAAGTTTTTACTGATATTTATTACGACAAAGAAAACTACGATTTAACCAAAAAAGATATTTGGTTTCGTGCTCGTGATGGTAAATTTGAGTTAAAGTTGCCGCTTGTCAATAACGAAGCAGGAGACCGTTACGAAGAAGTAGATGACGAAGATCATATAAAAGAAGTTTTAAACATAAAAGGAGAGAGTTTAAAAGAGAGTTTGGGAAAATATGGCTATATTCCATTTTGTGTTTGCAAGACCACTCGTAAGAAATACAAGCAAGGAGATTTCAATATTGATGTAGATTCTGCGGAATTTGATAACGGATTTCGTTATTCAATAAGCGAAATTGAGTTAATGATTGATGACGATAAAAAAGCCAATGAAGCTGCAGAAAAAATTATTAATTTTGCAAAAAACTACGGTTTAAGGTCGGTTAAAAATGGGAAAATTATAGAATATCTGAAAATTTACAGACCAAATCAATTTAAAGTATTATCTGATTTGGGAATATTTCAAAAATAATATGCATAAAGGTAAAATAGTACAAATTATAGGGTCGGTTGTGGATGTAGAATTTTCTGCCGAAGGCAGATCCGCCTCTGGCGGAAAAGAGGGTACGAAATTACCCGAAATTTACAATGCGTTAAAAGTAGTGAAGCCCTCCTTCGCTAAAGCTACGGAAGGGCAAAATGACTTCGTCATTTTGGAAGTGGTAAAACATTTGGACACTGAAAAAGTCAGGGCTATTTCATTGCAGTCAACTGATGGATTGCAAAGAGGGCTGGATGCTGAAGATACGGGGTCTCAAATTTCAGTTCCTGTGGGGCCTGAAGTGTTGGGTAATTTATTTAATGTTTTTGGAGAGACACTCAACAAATCTGCGGACGTCGGACGTCCGCAAGCTAAAACCTTTAAGAAGTTTTGGCCGATTCATAGAGCTTCTCCGGCGTTCGTTGATCAAACTACTAAAACAGAAGTTTTTGAAACGGGAATTAAAGTCATTGATTTGATTGCTCCATTTATTAAAGGAGGAAAGGTGGGCCTTTTCGGTGGAGCTGGCGTAGGAAAAACTGTGTTGCTCCAAGAATTTATAAGAAATGCCGCAGAAGAGTCTGGCGGAGTCTCTGTATTTGCCGGTGTGGGGGAAAGGACAAGAGAAGGAAATGATTTGCACAAAGAAATGCAAGAGTCAGGAGTTATTAAAAAAACTGCTTTGGTATTTGGTCAAATGAATGAAGTTCCGGGAGCCAGGGCAAGAGTTGCTTTATCGGCTTTGACAATGGCTGAATATTTCAGAGACGAAGAAAAGAAAAATGTCTTGCTTTTCATTGATAATATCTTCAGGTTTTCTCAAGCCGGGTCTGAAGTTTCAACCTTACTTGGCAGGATGCCATCAGCCGTTGGATACCAGCCGACTTTAGCCAGTGAAATGGCAGAATTGCAGGAAAGAATTACTTCAACAAAAAACGGATCAATTACTTCTGTTCAGGCAATTTACGTACCAGCTGATGATATAACTGACCCAGCTCCAGCTACCACATTCTCACACTTGGACTCAACAATTGTACTTAGCAGAGCCTTAACAGAAATTGGAATTTATCCTGCAGTTGACCCTTTAGCGTCCACTTCAAGCGCTTTGGATCCTAAAATAGTAGGGGAAAAACATTATAATGTTGCCAGAGGAGTGCAATTAACCTTGCAAAGATACAAAGATCTTCAGGATATTATTGCAATTTTGGGGATTGAAGAATTATCTGAAGAAGATAAAAAAGTGGTTAATCGCGCCAGAAAAATGCAAAGGTTTTTGTCACAACCCTTTTATGTAGCCGAAAACTTTACAGGACTTAAGGGAAAATTTGTGAAGCTTGAAGATACTATAAAAGGTTTTGAAGAGATTTTAGAAGGAAAACACGACGATGTACCAGAAGAAAACTTTTATATGAAAGGAAGCATTAACGAAATTATTTCATAATTTCGTAATTTTCAATTATCAATTTCTAATTTTCATTAAATTTTCAATAACCTAATTTTCAAGTACGTTTAGAAATTAACAAATTAGATATTTAATGGAAATTAAAAATTATAAATTAGAAATTCGTTATGAAACTATCTGTTTATTCTCTTAAAAAAGTTTTGTTTCAGGGCGAAGCTGAGCTTTTGAATTGTAAAACAATCGTAGGCGAGATAACTGTTTTAGATAATCACGAGCCATACATCGGAGTTTTAACAGAGGGCGTAATGAAGGTTGTAGAAAAACCCTTCGGCTCCATTCAGGGTGGGGAACATTTCTTTCAAATAAAATCAGGATTTTTACAGGTGCAAAAGAATAACGAGGTTCGTTGCATAATTGACTATTCATCATAAGATTGAATTAGTATTGCCTTATGGATATCAAAAACAAAACAATTATTTTAACAGGAGCAGCAAGAATTGGTCAAGAAATCGCTAAAAGTCTAAAAGAAAAAGGGGCTAATTTGGTAATGACTTATTTTAATTCACCCGATGAAGTTGGTGCTTTGGGCCTTGTTGTTAAGGCTGATGTTTCAAGACAAAAAGATGTTGAGTTGGTTGTTAAGACTGCAAAAGAAAGATTTGGTAGTGTTGATTGCTTGGTCCACATGGCAGCTATTTATGAAAAAACTGACTGGAAAGATTTAAGCGAGGCCTCATGGTTAAAACAAATGGATATTATTGCAAAAAGCTCTTTTTTGTTTGCAAAAATTGCAGGAGACCAAATGCTTATGAATCAGGGAGATATAAAAGGCAAAATGGTTTTTTTCTCTGATTGGTCTGTAATGGCTCGTCCCTATAAAGATTATATTGTTTATAATGTAGCGAAGGCGTCTGTTGAAGCGCTAGTTAAATCTTTAGCAAAAGAGCTGGCCCCAGATATTTTGGTTAATGCCATAGCCCCCGGTCCCATCTTAAAACCTCCCAACCTGACGGATAAAGAAAATGAAGAAGTTATTGCCAATACGCTTTTGAAGAAATGGGGTGGAGCAAAAGAAATTGCTAAAGGAGTATGTTATCTTTTAGATACCGATTTTGTAACAGGTCATATTCTTACAATTGACGGTGGTAGGACTATTGCATAAAATAAATTAATGGAAACAACAATACAAAGATATTATCCATTAGGTAATAAAACCCTTATAGCGCTAGTCATAAAAAGATGCTTTTTTGCTGTTATACTTATAATTGTTTTAATTATTGGATTATTTTTACTTCAATACGTTTCTACAGAATACATTAATATTGCTTTATATGTATTTATTGGCTACCTAATGATTTTGGTGGTCTTGTCACTTATAGGGATTTTTCTGGGCTGGCTTGAATACTGGCGCTACGAAATTATTTTAGGTGACAAGAATTTCAAGATGCAAAGGGGATTGATTTCGGTTGAACAGGTGGGAATACCATATAGGTATATCCAAGATATTAAAATTGAAAGAAGCTTATTAGACCAAATTCTTGGAGTAAGCGAATTAATGGTTACCACTTCTGGACTAGAACAGCAAGAAATACACCCCGGTGAGGTTTCTGGAAAAAACAATCACAGAATTATTCTTCCTGCCATAGAAAGTAAAATTGCCCGCCAAATACAAGAAATTGTTTTGAATAGAGCTCAAATCCAACAGATAGACGTTTCTAACAGAAATTTTTAATGTTTATCCACAGCATGCCATTATAGACATGCTTTTTTGATACAATAAAGATGTTGTGTAATAAGACGATGAACGAAATTGCAGTTGAAGTTTTATTACGCAATATCTTTAATTACCTTGAATTACGAAATACCTTTTAGAATAAAATCTTTTGTATTTGGATAGATGCTTTTGAAAATTTTTGAAGCGATATTAGACATAATATCGTTGGAGAAACGCGAGGCGTAATTCGCTTTAGCGAATTCGCCCCGTTTGTAGGAAAGTTTTCGAAAGCAGATGACGAAGATAAAAATTTTAAGCAAAAGTTGTATTTCGTAATTCAAGGTAATTAAGTAGGATTATCAGCCATTTATGTAGCTTGGCTTTGGATGAAGCTAGAGAGGAAGTAGAAATTAATAAAACAAGAAACAGCGTCAACGCTGTTTCTTGCTACTCTTTATTGCAAGTACCCCCATGTCTGTAACTTGTCTGAGTCTTCACCCCATCTAAGGCCTATATCGGTTCTGTAAAACATATTTTGGAGAAGAATGTTTTCAAGACGGCTGTAGACTTGGCGTCTCGCATCTTCAACAGTTGTTCCTGATCCCGTAACAACCAAGGCATAGCCTGTATTTCCTGCTATCTGCCAATTCCCTTCAACTAATTTTATGTCTCCTAAATGTATTCCTTCAAAATTCCGCCTTTTGAAAATAACAGACAAATCTTTGTAGATATTCATTTCTGATTTATCGTCATAAGGAAATGGAGGCACAGCGCAAACAACGCCTATCTGAAAACCCTTTTTGGTTTTTAAGTCATATTGTTCTCCTTTTGCCATAGAGTATAAAAATTCTCCCAATTCACTTGCAATTCCTTCAAGCTGAACGGAAATTGTAGGGTAACCAAATCGAGCAGTAAATTCTAACGGATAAATTCCTCTGGCATTAGCAATACAGTTAATATCAATGTATCCTACATATTTTGCTTCCCGCAGATTTTGGCGCATCTTTTCTAACGTTGATTTAAAAATGGTATTGGAGGCAGACCAGTACATGAGAGTTCCCATTTCTCCCGTGAAAGGACCAATGTCTCCCGGAAAAAGTTTTTTATGTTCAAAATTTATATTGATTGGATAAATAAAATCATTTCCATTGAAAAATACTCCAACTGCTATTTCAACTCCAGGGGCGAACTTTTGCAATTGGAATTGTTTTATTTTTTTTGCCAATATTTTCATATTGGATTTTAAAATTTCGTGTATATCTTTGCCATCCTCATCTTTTCCTAAAAATAAAATTCCCTTAAAGTCAGATGGCACAAATCCAGATGGTTTGTAAACATATCTTCCTGGATTTTCTGATATGAATTTTAAAGCTGCCTCGTAATCGGTAAAATCCCAGTGGGGAAGGGTTAACATGCCAAGTCTTTTCATTTCTGATTGTCCAAATTCTCTATCTTCCTCTAGTTTATCTGTATAGGAGCTTCCCCCAATCACTAATTTCCCTGATTTTCTTAACTCATCTGCAACTGACCCAAATCCAGTGTCGTCAAAAACAATTACATCAGCCCAATCGGTATATGGTTTCCAATCAGGAACTTTTTCTAAAAATCCATCATAAACATCTTTATCGTCCTCGCTTTTTATATAAATTTTTACTTCGTGCCCCCCTTTTCTGATCTGCCAAGCCAAATCACCTGACAAGCTTTCCCAGCTGACAAACAAAAATTTAAATTTTTTCTTTTCGGTAATTATTAAATTATTTTTGCCATTTTGCCCATTTGTCATTTTACCTTTTTATTCTAACACCTGAGAAAATTTTTTACAAAAAAACAACCCGAAAATCGGGCTGTTTTTAAAAGTATTTTACTCGCCCTGGTTAAATAAAACCCTCCGGATTTTAATTTCGCGAAGCGAAATTATTTAACTGGGTTAATATCTTTGTCTTGGACCTCTTTCATCCCTCATCCTTTTCCAGCAGTCTCTGCAATAGATTGGTCTGTCTGGAGTTGGCTCAAATGGCATTTCTGTGATGACAAAATCTGGGCCACTTGGGCAAGGATTTTCAGAATTATTTCTGTTGGCACATTGCCAATTTCCTTTTACCATCTGTCGAGGAGCAAAACCTCCTCTGTTATTGTCTCTATTAAACATTTACTTGTCGCTAACTTCCGATAATATTTACTATTTTAGTTATTGTCGTTAGCGATCTAAATAATACAACGACCTTGTTGACTCTAAATCGTTATATTATTGATTACAATATTATCTACGACTTATTGTCTAATTTTAGTTTAGTTTCTTATTTTTGAAATGTCAATATGGATTAGTTTGATTTTTTACTTCTTAGATATTAATGTATAGTAAAGAACATGCCCTGTTAGAAGTTTGGAAAATATTATGTAAACTTCGTGGGATAAAAACTAATATAATAAAAAAAATAACAAAGTGTAAAGAGTGCAGGATTCGAACTATCATCAATTGAGCAAGCGAATTTTGAGGAAGA
>ERZ1292623.753-Hain-H51-01um-R1-753-length-33191-cov-43_pt1 | contig 13175 bp, 16 predicted proteins | sample MGYA00564398_ERZ1292623 | MGnify/ENA primary metagenome ERZ1292623 (study PRJEB36523, sample SAMEA6512633) | groundwater metagenome | collected 2019-01-07 | study: AquaDiva: Metagenomics assemblies of 32 groundwater samples
GCGTGGCGATCGGCATCCGTGTAGATGGCGGCCGATTTGATGCCCATTTCGCCGCAGGCACGAACAATGCGAACAGCGATTTCACCGCGGTTGGCGACCAGAATCTTCTTGATCACAAGGGTTCCGCCCTCCTGAAGCGGTCTGCTTTCTACGCAATGGGGGAGGGGGTGTCAACCAAACCCAGAACAGGCCCGACCCGGAAATGTCCATATTTTGACACAAGTTAGGGCCGAATATATGATGCGCGCCCTATGACTGGCCTGCCGGTCGCCATTGACCCGCTCAAGCTGGCCGAGCGGGGTAGCCGCCTGACCGGGACCTTGCCGCTACGCGGGATGTCGCGCCTGGCGGAGCAATGTCTGGAGGACAAGGGCGACGTCGAGGTCGATCTCGAATTCGGGCGCCGCGAGCAGAACAACCGCCGGCTCATGAGTGGGCGGTTGCAGGCCCGTTTGCAGGTAGCCTGCCCGCGCTGCCTCAAGCCCGTCGAGCTGCTGCTCGAGGCGAGGCCGGAGGTGGTGCTGTTGCGGCCCGGCGAGGCTGAGCCGGACGAGTCGGATACCGCTGAATCGATGGTGATCGAGCAGGCGGTGGAACTTAACCGATTGGTTGAGGATGAATTGTTGTTGGCACTGCCGATGTACACGGCACATCCCGAGGGACAGTGCCCGGCGGGCTCCGCCGTCGCCGGTGCCGGACAAGCAAAACGGAATAACCCGTTTGCCGTACTGGAGGCCCTCAAGGGCGAGTCCGGCAAACACAGTAAACGTTGACGAAAGCTGAGGATCTAACATGGCCGTACAGAAAAGCCGAGTGACCCCGTCGAAACGCGGCATGCGCCGCTCGCACGATTCGCTGACCACCGCGACCGTCTCGGTCGACAAGACCAGCGGCGAGTCGCATCGCCGTCACCACGTCAGCCGCGGCGGTTACTATCGCGGTCGCAAGCTCATCGAGACTCCCGCCGCTGACAAGCCGGCCGAGTAACCGGTAGTCACCGTATCGTTGCCTCGGACTTGTCCAGCGTGATCACGATTGCCCTCGACGCCATGGGGGGCGATCACGGCCCGAGCGTCACGGTTCCCGCGGCGCTGGCCGCCCTGGAGCATGAACCCGATATCAAGCTGATCCTGGTCGGTCAGCGCGAGGCCATCGAGGCCGAGCTGGCGCGGCAGCGCGCCGGCGAATCCGCGCGACTGGCCATCCACCATGCCGCCGAGATCGTGGCCATGGACGAACCACCGGCCGAGGCCCTGCGTCGCAAGCGTGACTCGTCCATGCGCGTGGCCATCAACCTGGTCAAGGACGGCACCGCCCGCGCCGCCGTTTCCGCCGGCAACACCGGGGCGCTCATGGCCACGGCGCGCTTTGTACTCAAGACCCTGCCGGGCATCGATCGCCCGGCCATCGTCACCACCCTGCCGACCACGCACGGACATGTCCACATGCTCGACCTGGGTGCCAACGTGGACTGCTCGGCCGATCAATTGGTGCAGTTTGCCGTGATGGGTTCCGTGCTGGTCAGCGCCGTCGAGGGCAAGCCCGAACCGCGCGTCGCCCTGCTCAACATCGGCGTCGAGGACATCAAGGGCAATGACGTGGTCAAACAAACTCACGAGCGCCTGCGCGCCGCCAAGCTGAACTACATCGGCTACGTCGAAGGCGATCAAATCTACACGGGCGATGTTGACGTCATTGTGTGTGATGGCTTTGTCGGCAATGTGGCCCTGAAGACCAGCGAAGGTCTGGCCAAGATGATCGCCCAGTTCATGCGCGAGGAATTCGGCCGCAATCCGCTGACCCTGCTGGCCGGTATCGTGGCGCTGCCGGTAATGCGCGCCTTCCGTCGCCGGGTCGACCCGCGTCGCTACAACGGTGCCACCCTGATCGGTCTCAACGGCACCGTCATCAAGAGCCACGGCGGCGCCGACCGTCTGGCGTTTCGCCAGGCCATCTTCGAAGCCGTCGCCGAGACCAAGCAGGACGTGCCGGCGCGGATCGGCCGGGAGATTGCCGGCATCCTGAAACAGGGGGTAGTGGCATGAGCCGCTACACCCGTATCCTCGGCACCGGCGGCTATCTGCCCGCCCGGGTGTTGACCAACCGCGAACTCGAAAAGATGGTCGACACCACCGATGCGTGGATCGTCGATCGCACCGGCATCCGCGAGCGCCATATCGCCGCCGACGGCGAGACCACCTGCGACCTCGCCGAACACGCCACCCGCCGCGCCCTCGACGCGGCCGGTGTGTCGCCCACTGATCTCGATCTCATCATCGTCGCCACCACCACCCCGGACCTGGTCTTCCCCAGCACCGCCTGTCTGTTGCAGGAACGGCTCGGCAACCACGGGGCGGCGGCCTTCGACGTGCAGGCGGTGTGCACGGGCTTTATTTACGCGCTGGCGATCGCCGATAAATTCGTGCGCGCCGGTTCATCCAGTCGCGCGCTCGTCATCGGTGCCGAGACGCTGTCGCGTATTACGGACTGGACCGATCGCGGCACGTGTGTGTTGTTCGCCGATGGCGCCGGTGCCGTTGTGCTCGGCGACAGCGAGACACCCGGCATCGTCTCCTCGCACCTGCACGCCGACGGCCAGTACAAGGACCTGTTGTGCGTACCCGCCGGCATTTCCAAGGGTTACGACAAGGTGGTGAGCGGCGAGGCCTACATGCACATGGCCGGCAGCGAAGTCTTCAAGGTGGCCGTCAATACGCTGGGACGAATCGTCGACGAGACGCTGGAGGTGAACGGCATCAAAAAATCCGACATCACCTGGCTGGTCCCGCACCAGGCGAACATCCGCATCATCACCGCTACCGCGAAGAAATTGGGCATGTCGATGGACCAGGTGGTGCTGACGGTGGACCGTCATGGCAACACCTCCGCCGCCTCGATCCCGCTGGCCTTCGACGAGGCCGTGCGCGACGGACGCATCAAGCGCGGCGACACCGTGCTGATGGAGGCCTTCGGCGGCGGTTTCACCTGGGGCTCGGTGTTACTCAAATACTAAGATTTTTTTCCGCAGATAAACGCAGATCTGAAATAGATGAACGCAGATACCTGAATATGTAAATCAGCGTTTATCTGCGATATTACAAATCTGCGTTCATCTGCGTTAATGAATATTAAAACATGACACTTGCATTCGTTTTTCCCGGACAAGGCTCGCAGTCAGTCGGCATGCTGAACACGCTGGCAGCCGAACAGCCGTTGGTGAAGGAGACGTTTGCCGAGGCCTCCGCGGCGCTGGGTTACGACCTCTGGTCGATCGTCGAACAGGGCCCTGCCGACAAATTGAATCAGACCGTCGTCACCCAGCCGGCCATGCTGGCGGCGGGCGTCGCGGTTTATCGTGTCTGGGAGAAACTGGGCGGCGCACGGCCGGCGGCCATGGCCGGCCACAGCCTCGGGGAATACACGGCGCTGGTCTGTGCCGGCTCCATGGCCTTCGCCGATGCCGTGAAGCTGGTCGCGGACCGCGGCCGCTTCATGCAGGAGGCCGTGCCCGCGGGCGAGGGCGCCATGGCGGCCATCCTCGGTCTCGACGACCCCGTGGTGATCGATCTTTGTCGGGAGGCGGCCGGCGGCGAGGTATTGGCCGCGGTCAATTTCAATTCACCCGGCCAGGTGGTGATCGCCGGGTCCGCCAGCGCCATCGGTCGCGCCGTGGTGCTGGCCAAGGAGAAGGGCGCGAAACGCGCGCTGCCGTTGCCGGTCAGCGTGCCTTCGCATTGCGCGCTCATGCATCCGGCGGCCGAACGGCTGCGCCAACGATTGAAGGAAATCGACATCGCCGCCCCGGCCGTGCCCGTGATCCATAATTACCATGTCCGCCGCGAGACCACGGCCGACGGAATCCGCGAAGCGCTGGTGCGGCAGGTAGAATCGCCGGTGCGTTGGGTGGAGACCGTCAAGAAGCTTGAAGCCGACGGCGCCACGCGCATCATCGAGTGTGGACCGGGCCGGGTGCTGGCCGGTCTGAACAAACGTATCGTGGCATCGGCCGAGACCGGTGCGATCGCCGACCCCAAATCCATCGCCGAGGCGCTGGCCAGATAACTACCGGATTATCCCGTGGGAGACTGCACATGACATTGAACGGAGAAGTGGCGCTCGTCACCGGCGCCAGTCGCGGCATCGGCCAGGCCATTGCCCTGGAACTGGCCAGGCAGGGCGCACGCGTCATCGGTACCGCCACCAGCGAAGACGGGGCGGCGAAGATCGGCCGGTATTTCCACGAGCAAAGCCTGTTGGGACGTGGGCTGGTGCTGGACGTGACCCAGCCGGAATCCGTGACGGCCGCGTTGCAGGACATTGAAAAGGCCGAGGGCGCGGTCTCGATCCTGGTGAACAACGCCGGCATCACTCGCGACAACCTCATGCTGCGCATGAGCGAAGAGGAATGGGCGGCCATCATCAACACCAACCTGACCTCGGTGTTCCGGCTGACCAAGGCCTGCCTGCGCGGCATGACCAAGGCGCGCAAGGGACGTATCATCAGCATCAGTTCGGTGGTCGGCGCCACCGGCAATCCCGGGCAAGTGAACTATGCCGCCGCCAAGGCGGGCATCGTCGGTTTCAGCAAGGCACTGGCACGCGAGATCGGTTCGCGTCACATCACGGTCAATGCGGTCGCGCCGGGCTTCATCGACACCGACATGACCAAGGCGTTACCGGAGGCCGCCCGCGAGGCGCTGCTCAAGCAGATCCCGCTCGGCCGGCTGGGCCTCCCGGAGGACATCGCCCACGCGGTGGCCTTCCTGGCCTCGCCGCAGGCCGCCTACATCACCGGTGCGACCCTGCACGTCAACGGCGGGATGTTCATGAATTAACCGCTTGTCGAAACGCCGGTTTTCCGTTAATCGGCCGGATTCAAGGAGTTGATTCGGCTGGACGATCCCGGACAATTCGTGTTAACTATGCGGCCGCCGTGGCCGCCTAAGGCCTATCTGGAGGAAACAAGTCCCATGAGCAGTGTGGAAGAACGCGTCAAGAAGATCGTGATGGAGCAGTTGGAGGCGGAAGAGAATCAGGTCAAGCCTGAGGCCTCTTTTGTGAATGACCTGGGTGCCGATTCGCTCGACACCGTAGAACTTGTCATGGCGCTGGAGCAGGAGTTCGACTGCGAGATCTCCGACGAAGAGGCGGAAAAGATCACGACCGTCCAGCAGGCCGTTGACTACATCAATTCCAAACTGAGCTGAACGGCTCAACTCGTCCGGGCCGGTGTGTTCACCACCCCGGTAGGACGAACACCCGGACGGGCCGGCGAACGACGCCCGGGTGATTTCCGGTAAAGTCCTGACAGAGGAACCCGTCTTGAGCAAGCGACGTGTGGTCATCACGGGGCTCGGCGTGTTATCGCCGATCGGTATCGGCGTGGCCGCCAACTGGGCCGCGATCGTGGCCGGCCGCGGCGGCATTGGCCCGATTACGCGTTTCGATGCCAGCGCCTACCCGGCCACCTTCGCCGGCGAGGTCAAGGGCTTCAAGGTCACGGATTTCGGTATCTCCGAGAAGGAAGCGCGGCGCATGGATCGTTTCATCCAGCTCGGCATGGCTGCCGCCATTGAGGCCTTCCGCGACAGCGGCATCGTCGTGACCGAGGAAAACGCCGAGCGCATCGGCGTGCATCTCGGTTCCGGCATCGGTGGCATCGGATCCATCGAGGACACGACCCGCACGGTCATGGAAAAAGGACCGCGCCGGGTCTCCCCGTTCTTCGTGCCGATGAGCATCATCAACATGATCTCCGGCGACCTGTCGGTGATGCTCGGCCTGAAGGGCCCGAACCTCGCCATGGTCACGGCCTGCGCTTCCGCCACGCACGGCATCGGTGACGCCGGGCGGCTGATCGAGTACGGCGATGCCGATGTCATGGTCGCCGGCGGCGCCGAGGCGGCCATCACCCCGACCAGCGTGGCCGGCTTCGGCAACGCCCGCGCCCTGTCCGGCCGCAACGACAGCCCGGAAACCGCCAGCCGACCCTGGGACAAGGACCGCGATGGTTTCGTGTTGGGCGAAGGGGCGGGCGTGGTCGTGGTTGAAGAATATGAACACGCCAAGCGCCGTGGCGCGAAGATCTACTGCGAGCTCACCGGCTTCGGCATGAGCGGCGACGCCTACCACATGACCAGTCCGTCGGAAGGCGGGGAGGGGGCGGCACGCTGCATGCGCAATGCCATGCGTAACGCCGGCATCAACCCGGAGCAGGTCGACTACGTCAACGCCCACGGCACCTCGACCCTGCTCGGCGACAAGGCCGAGACGCTGGCCGTCAAGACGGCCTTCGCCGCCCATGCCAAAAAACTCGCCGTCAGTTCGACCAAGTCGATGACCGGCCACCTGCTCGGCGCCGCCGGCGGCGTCGAGGCGGTCTACACCGCGCTCGCCATCCTCCACCAGGTGGCGCCGCCGACCATCAACTATTTCACGCCCGATCCGGACTGCGATCTCGACTACGTGCCCAACACCGCCCGCTCGATGAAGATCGACGTGGCGATGTCCAATTCGTTTGGCTTCGGCGGCACCAACGGTACCCTGGTGATGCGCCGGTTGGCGTGAACGCCGTCCGCACCGGGCCCGTCCCCCCGCACGCCGCCACCATCGCGGTTCGCGTTCCCGGACACATTGACCTGCTCGGCCTGCACGCGGCCAACCCCGGGCGTTACCCGCATCTGTTGCAGAGCGTGGCTCACGAGACGTCGCGGGCGCGCTACGACATCCTGTTCGCCTTTCCCGGCGAGACCCTGACCCTCGGCGCCGACCACCGGCTGCGGCACGGTGACCGGGTTTCCACGGACGATTTTCTGGACGCCTTCGATAGCTGGTGGCAACGCGATCGCGTCGCCGTGGAAGAATCGGAACTGCCCTTCACGGGCGGCTGGTTCGTGTTTCTCGGTTATGAACTGGCGGCGTCGATCGAGTCGAGCGTCGGCGAACTGCCCACCCTGGCGGACTGGCCGGTGGCCATGGCCACCCGTTTCCCGGCTGCCGTCATCCACGATCACCGGCGCGATGAAACCTGGCTGATCTGCGAAAAGTCGCATGAGCAGTTGCTGCCGACGCTAAAGGCCGATCTTGGCGAATCGCGTCTTCCGGAAGAACAGCCATTCGCGCTGGTCGAATGCCTCGAAGAGGAGCCTGAGCGTTTTCTCGCCGGTGTCGCTCGCACGCTGGAGTACATCCGTGCCGGTGACGTGTTCCAGGTGAATCTGTCCCGTCTCTGGCGCGCGCGACTTGACCGGAACCTGCCAACCTGGCTTCTGTACCGGCGCCTGTGTCGCACCAATCCGGCACCATTCGCCGGGCTGTGCACGTTCGGGCCGCGGCAGGGGATCGTCAGCTCTTCGCCCGAACGGCTGGTGCAGGTGCAGGGCAACCGGGTTTCGACCCGCCCGATTGCCGGCACCCATCCGCGCGGAGCCAATGCCGACGAGGATCGCGCGCTGGCCGAGCAGTTGCTTCGCCACCCGAAGGAACGGGCCGAGCACATCATGCTGATCGATCTGGAACGCAACGACCTGGGTAGGATCTGCCGCCCCGGCAGCGTGCGCGTCAGCGAGCTGATGGCGCTCGAAACCTATCGCCACGTGCATCATATTGTCTCCGAGGTACAAGGCGAGCTGCGCGAGTCGATAACGCCGGCACAGGTGATTCGCGCCGTGTTCCCCGGCGGCACGATCACGGGTTGCCCCAAGGTTCGCTGCATGCAGATCATCCGCGAACTGGAGGATGCCCCGCGCGCGGCCTACACCGGGTCGATGGGTTATATTAACCGCGACGGCAGCATGGACCTGAATATTCTGATCCGCACCCTCTGGCAGCACGACGACCGGGTCGACTGGCGCGCCGGCGCCGGCATCGTCGCCGACTCCGTTCCCGAACGCGAACTCAATGAAACGCGTGCCAAGGCCCGCGGCTTGCAGGCGGCGCTGTCGTCATGAGCCACACGCGCGTATCCACCATGGTGAACGGCGAGCCCACCGGCGTCATCGATGTCAGCGACCGCGGCTTGCAGTATGGCGACGGCCTGTTCGAAACCATCGCCGTGCGCCACGGCCAGCCGCAGCACTGGGACCGCCACCTGCAACGTTTGCGTCGGGGCTGTGAGCGGCTGGCGATCGCCATGCCCCCGATCGGCCAGCTAAACGACGAGGCACAGCAGATGTCGGCGGGCCTGGAGCGGGCGGTGCTCAAACTGATTGTGACGCGTGGTGGGTCGTTGCGCGGCTACCTGGCCGATGCGGCGGTGAGCCCGAACCGCATCTGGCAAGTCTTTTCCTGGCCGGCCCAGCCTGACGGTCATGCCCGGGAGGGCGTGCGTGCGTGCGTGTGCCGTATGCGCCTGGCCCGGCAACCTGTCCTCGCCGGCCTCAAACATCTCAATCGGCTCGAGCAGGTGCTGGCCCGCGCCGAATGGCAGCAGGAGTATGATGAAGGGCTGATGCTGGATAGCGACAATAACGTGGTCGAAGGCGTTTCGAGCAACCTGTTCCTGTTCAGCAACGGCACCCTGATGACGCCAATGCTCGATCGCTGCGGCGTAGAAGGGATCACCCGCGAACGGGTCCTGGACGCCGCGCGACTGCTCAGCTGGCCTGTCCACGAATGCCGTCTGAGTCTGGGGCAACTGCTGGCCGCCGATGAAATCTTTCTGACCAATACCTTGATCGGCATATGGCCGATCAGACAGATCGACGTGGACCCGCCGTCGACACCGAGCCATACCTTCGCCGTCGGTCCGCACACTCGACGGCTTCGGGAGCAGATCGATCATGACTAACCCTGCGCGCCGACCCTGGCGACCGGCCATCCTGCTGGTGCTGGCCGCCTCGCTGGCCATGCCGGCCGGATACGCCGCCTGGTACTGGTACCGGCCGCTGACCATCGGCGAGGAAACGTTCATGGTCCCGCCCGGCTCCACCCTCAAGGGCGTGGCCCGCCGCCTCACCGAAAGCCGCGTGCTTTCCGAACCGCATACGTTCGTGTTGATCGCCACGCTTTCCGGCCGTCGCCAATCGCTGAAGACGGGCGAGTACCGTTTCCAGACCGGCATGAACGCCTCCGCCATTTTCGACCACCTGGTGAAGGGCAGGGTGGTGGACTACCCGTTGGTGATCGTCGAAGGCTGGAACATCCGCCAGGTGCTGGCGGCCTTGCAGCAGGCGCCGAGACTGGAACAGACACTCAAGGGCCTGACCCCGTCCCAAGTGATGGCAAAACTCGGCCATCCGGGTCAACACCCGGAAGGGCGTTTCTTTCCCGACACCTATCGCTATACCGGCGGACAGACCGATCTCTCTGTCCTGCAGCGCGCCTATCGGCGCATGGAAGAACGGCTGAACAGAGAATGGGAGGGCAGGCGCGCCGATGTGCCCGTGCGAACCCCCTACGAGGCATTGATCCTCGCTTCGATTGTCGAAAAAGAAACCGGGCGCGCCGAAGAGCGCCCGATGATCGCCGGTGTCTTCATCAATCGCCTGCGCATCAACATGAAGCTGCAGACCGACCCGACCGTCATCTACGGGCTGGGCGAACGCTTTGACGGCAACCTGCGCAAGCGCGATCTGCTGGCGGACACGCCCTATAATTCCTACATGCGCAAGGGCCTGCCGCCAACGCCGATCGCCATGCCAGGAAGCGAGGCCCTGCATGCGACTCTGCACCCGGCCGACACGCGCGCCCTCTATTTCGTGTCCCGCGGCGACGGCAGCCATGTCTTTTCGGACAACCTGAGCGACCACAATCAGGCCGTGATCAAATATCAACTCAAAGGGCGCGCCCGGCCATTTTCTTCCTACCCGGCCCCGGGTCCCGCCACCGCACCCCGTTGATGCCATGAAGCGAGGTCTGTTCATAACCCTGGAGGGCGGTGAGGGTGCCGGCAAGAGCACCAATCTTGGCTTCATCGAAACCTGGCTGCGCCAGGCCGGGAAGAACCCGCTCATGACGCGCGAACCCGGCGGCACCCGCGCCGGCGAGGAAATCCGCGAGATCCTGCTGCACAGCAAGGATCTGTCGCTGACGGCTGAGGCCGAGATGCTGCTGATGTTCGCCGCGCGCGCCGAGCATCTGCAACAGGTGGTCCGGCCGGCACTGGCGCAGGGACGGATCGTGGTCTGCGACCGCTTCACCGATGCCACCTACGCCTATCAGGGCGGTGGCCGCGGTCTGCCGGCCGAACGCATCGCCGTGATCGAACAATGGGTGCAGGGCGATCTGCGGCCCGACCTGACCCTGCTGTTCGACGTACCGGTCGAGGTCGGCCTGCAACGGGCCAACCGGCGCAGCGCGCCCGACCGTTTCGAGCGCGAGGATATCCAGTTCTTCGAACGGGTGCGCAACACTTACCTGGAGCGCGCCCGCGCCGAGGCCGGACGAATCCGCACACTCGATGCCTCGAAGTCGCCGGCCGAGGTGGAACTGCAGCTAGGACAGATTCTCGACGAGGTCGTGCATGGCCACCGACGCTGACTCCCTGCCGATCGCCGCCCGGCCAGTCGAGGCGAGGGCGCCCTGTCCATGGCACCACGACGCCTGGGTGCGGTTGACCCGCGACACCGGCCGCCTGCCGCATGCCCTGCTGATCTCCGGGCCGGCTGGGTTGAATAAAACCGCGCTGGCGCTGCGTTTGGCACAGGCGTTGCTGTGCGAGCGTCCGGAAACCACTCCATTGGACGGTTGCGACGCCTGTAGCGGATGCCATCTGTTACGCGCCGGAAATCACCCCGACCTGCTGCGGGTGGAACCGGCCGATGGCAAATCGCAGATCACCGTGGACCAGGTGCGCGAGCTTGGGACTTTTCTGACCCTGCGTCCGCATCAGGCGGTGCACAAGATCGTGGTGCTGACCCCGGCCGAGGCCATGAACATCAACGCCGCCAACAGTCTGCTCAAGGTATTGGAGGAACCGCCCGCGGGAAGTCTGCTGATCCTGGTCAGCAGCGCCGCCGCCCGCCTGACCGCGACCGTCCGCAGCCGTTGTGCCCGGGTAGAGGTCGACAGACCCACGCGGGAGGAGGGAGTTCAATGGTTGATGAGGGCAGGTGCGATGTCAGCCGCCAATGCGGGCCTGCTCCTCGGGCTGGCCGGGGGCTCTCCGCCGCTCGCCCTGGAGTTGGCTGAAGAAGGCCTGACGGAAGCGCGCAGCCGCCTGCTGCAGGACCTCGGCGCGCTTCTGCATGGCAAAGCCGACCCCGTGGCCTGTGCCAACCGCTGGAAGGCCATCGGACCCGCCATGGCGCTGGACTGGCTGTACCGGCTGCACGCCGATCTGGTGAAGCTTTCCATGGGATGTGGCCATCCCGAAGACCTCAGCAACCCGGATATCCAGGGGGAGTTGCAAGACCTTTTAAATCATATAGAATTTAGAGACTTACAAATATTTACTGATGTGATTTCCAGCGCCCTTCGTGATGTCGACAGCCCACTCGATAACCAATTGATGCTCGAAGATGTACTCATTCACTGGTCGAGGCTGAAACCAGGATCGTCTACACTCAAGCGAACTGTATGAGCATGCCTCCCAAGCCGGGAATCCCCAGACCGGGACTCCCCAGGCCACCCCCGACCCTGCGACCGATGCCGTCCTTACCCGGACGGCCCGGTGTGTTGTCGCTCACGATCAAAGACAAGAGCGCGTTGTACGCCGCCTACATGCCGTACGTGAAGGGCGGTGGCATTTTCATCCCCAGCAACCGTCCCTACAAGCTCGGTGAAGAAGTCTTCATGCTGCTCACGCTGATGGACAGCAAGGAGAAGATCCCGGTGGCGGGACACGTGGTCTGGGTTACCCCGGCGGGCGCGCAGGGTGGACGCACGGCCGGTATCGGCATCCAGTTCAGCGAGAAGGACTCGGGTCTGGCGCGCAACAAGATCGAGACCATCCTGGTCGGTCAGCTGCATTCCGACCGCTCGACGCACACGATGTAAATGCCGCCCTCGTTCGTCGATTCGCACTGCCACCTAAATTTCGAACCCCTGCAGCAGGATATCGACCGGGTGCTCGGCAACGCCCGGGCGCGGGGCGTTGATCACATGCTGTGCGTGTCGGTTACTCTCGAAAGCTTTCCAGAAGTATTGGCTCTAGCCGAGCAGCATCCCTCCATATATGCATCCGTAGGGGTACACCCCAACGAGCGTACAGGCCGTGAGCCCGATGCCGCTGAACTGGTCCGGCTGGCAGCACATCCGCGTGTAGTAGCCATCGGGGAAACCGGACTCGATTACTACCGTTCTGAGGGCGATCTGGAATGGCAGCGTGAACGCTTCCGCCAACATATCCACGCCGCCAGACGGGTCGGCAAGCCACTCATCATTCATACCCGTGAGGCTGCGGACGATACCCTCAGGATCATGCGAGAAGAGCAGGCCGGGGAGGCCGGCGGTGTCATGCACTGCTTTACCGAGTCCTGGGAGGTAGCCAAGGCCGCCCTTGACCTCGGCTTCTATATATCCTTCTCCGGTATCGTTACTTTCCGCACTGCGGACGCTTTGCGCGAAGTGGCAAAACGAGTACCCGCCGACCGTCTGCTGATTGAAACTGACTCGCCGTATCTGGCTCCAGTACCACACCGCGGCAAACCCAACGAGCCGGCTTTCGTGGCATATGTGGCGGACTGTGTGGCTGATTTACGTCAGGTTGAACTGCAGCAGCTAGCCGAACTCACCTCCACTAATTTCTTTCGACTCTTCAGTGCCGCCCATCCTGTAACAGCCTGATTGGACGTATTCGCCTTGGCTCTCTGTACATACGTATAATGTATATTATGTAAACTAATGGAAATGGGCGAATAGCAGGCACAAAAAAAGCAGGCACCAAGATCAAGGTACCCGCCCTTTTGCTTTCCCGAGGGCGCCCGGCCACTGCTGGGCGACCTCAGACGGCTCTAGTCGTGCTGCAGCTGGATGTTCTGGAAGATCGCCGGGTATGTGCTGGTGGTGACTTCCTGGACCAAGTTGGAGCCGTACTGCTCATCCCGCCGATAGACCGGGTTGCGGGATGCCCCGTCACCGAAAGCCTGCGGGTGGCGCATGACGATCAGCAACTGCTCGCGCCCCTTGGTGCCGGAAAACTGGAACGCCTGGTTGTTGTCCAGCGGTAACAACACTTCCTCGCCCGCCTTGATAGACACCACCTGAGACGTCTTGGCCGGATATACACGTCGTTG